>OODS01002327.1_pt1 | contig 11056 bp, 9 predicted proteins | sample 1671531 | NCBI WGS metagenome assembly OODS01 (sample SAMN06348166, study PRJEB24527) | human gut metagenome | biome: human gut; feature: ankylosing spondylitis patient; material: feces | host: Homo sapiens | place: China | collected 2015-10 | reverse complement strand
CCTTTGCCGCCGTTTACCGTATATCCGAAGAGGCTGTTCAGTGTGTCGAGTTCTCCTCTTCCCCATGCCACTTCGATCGCATGACGGATGGCGCGCTCCACGCGGCTCGGCGTCGTTTTATGGGTCTTCGCGATCGTCGGATATAAGATCTTCGTGACCGATGACAGCATCTCGGTATCCCGGACCGACATGATGATAGCATCTCTCAGGTACTGATATCCCTTAATATGTGCCGGGATCCCGATCTCATGCAGCATCTGGGTCACATCCGTCTCCAGATTCTGTTCCATGTAGTTCTCCTTGTCGAGATAAGGCTGTACCCGTTTCATTTCCGTATGTACATTGCCCGCCGCTTTCGCCCGTCCGCGGCAGACTCTGCGGATCTTGTCCAGGATCACGTCGCGGTTGAACGGTTTCATGATATAATAATTCGCTCCGAGGCGGAACGCATCCTCTGTCACATCCTGACTGCTGGCCGCCGTCACCATGATAAACGAAGGGTGGTTCTTCATCTGTGTGTTATTCTTTATCTTTTCCATGACAGAAATTCCGTCAAGTCTCGGCATGATCACATCCATGAGGACAATATCCGGATTTGTTCGGACGATCATATTGTATGCGTCCTCGCCATTATCTGCTTTTCCAACCACATGGATCCCGTCCTCTTTCTCCAGGATCTCGCCAAGTAAATTCAAAGTCTGTCTGTTGTCATCCGCGATCGCAATTGATAATTCTGCCATAATGTTCCTCCTGTTACACTCTGCGTTCTTTTTCTTTCATTTCCCCTGATCCTTTCGGATAGCCGCCGCGATCTTTCACGTTTTGATCTTCTCCGGTAGGAATGTAGAAATTATACGATTTTCTTTCTGTCGAATTCAAGGTTAAACAGGTGTGATTTCGGGTTTTTGCTCGTCATTTTCTGACTATATTCTATTATTTTGTAAATATCTAAATATTTTTCAGCATTCTCTTAGCGGATCTTAGCGAATTTTCAAGTCGAAACAGTTATACAAAAGAATGTGCCTCGGCACATTCTCGCGCCGAGCGCGGTCGCTTGCGACAATCTTCATCTTCGCGCGAGTGTGCATCTTAGGCACGTAGCGCCTTTTTGTTTAACAGGAAGTTCCTTCGGAATTTCCTGTTAAACAAAAAAGGCCCCGGCATGTCTCCATACCAGGGCTTCGTACTCTGTAAGTATTCTTATTTGATCGTGAGCAGGTAATTCGCAAACTGCTGGGCAGTACGGCCGGAAAGTCCGCCGCCGCGCATCTCGAAGCGGTTCGCCTCGTAGCAGATCTCCTCGTCCGTCATGATATCCGGAGTGATGCCTGCACGTCTCGCAAGTGCGATCGCCATCTCGTTGAAGCCTTCCTTGTTCGGCTTCGCATAGTAGATGGAAAGTCCAAAACGGTTGACCAGGGAGAGTTTTTCTTCCATAGTGTCGGAACGGTGCAGATCTTCGCTGTGCTCCATATCCTCTCTGTCCTTCCATGTCTCCTTGATCAGATGACGGCGGTTTGATGTCGCATAGATCAGGACATTGTCCGGCTTCGTCTCAACGCCGCCTTCGATAACGGCCTTTAAGAACTTGTACTCGATCTCAAATTCTTCGAAAGAAAGATCATCCATGTAGATGATGAACTTGTAATTGCGGTTCTTGATCTGGGCGATGATCGTCGAGAGATCCTTAAACTGGTGCTTGTAGATCTCGATCATGCGCAGGCCCTGCGGATAGAACTGGTTGACGATCGCCTTGATGCTCGTGGATTTACCGGTACCGCTGTCGCCGAACAACAGGACGTTGTTCGCCGCTTTTCCGTCGCAGAACGCCTGGGTATTCTCCACAAGTTTCTTCTTCTGAAGCTCATATCCGATGAGGTCGTCCAGCATCACGGCATCCATGTTGTTGATCGGGAGGAAGCGGACGGAGCCGTCTCCATTCTCAGCAATGCGGAACGCCTTGTTGAGACCGAACATGCCGACACCGAAGTCCTTGTAGAATTCCGTCACATATTTGAAGAAATCAGCTCCGGACTCAGCCGTCTCAAGCTGTTCACTTAAATTTCTCACCTTTTCGCTGACATTTTTATTGTACATCAGCTCTTTTTTGCGGATCGCCTTATAGTGAGTCAGCTGGGTGAAGCAGTCGATAGAAAGTTCTTTTTCCATCCAGGAGAAATCATAGTCGAACAGCTTTTTAAACATCTCAAAGTCATGAGTCACAAAGTTGTTGACCGTTCCGTCCTGAGCCCCCATCTTTTCACAGACGAGGCTGAACGGATTCTCGTTCGTGATCAGCAGGAAGGTCAGGTAATTATGCCATAAATTTTTATCAAATGCATAGTCTGTCGCAACCGTCAGAAGATTTTTTACCTGATGGAATACGCGTCCGCGCAGTGCGTCTTTGGACTCTGTCTGATTTTTTAATTTTTCGCAGATATCCGCAAGCTGCCAGAGGATCGAGTCTTCCGGCAGGCTGCCGTATACGAGCAGGTTTGATACGATCTCATTCATATGGTTTCCTCTCTTGATGCAAAGGACGGCACAGCTTCTCAACAAGCCCGCCGCCCTTTTTCATTTTCTTCAATTTCGATGTACATCTTCTTGTCTGCTTTCGCGGTCAGGAAGCTTCGGGCGTCCGCCCTATGAATCCTTCGCCTACTCTACGATCGCACCTTTATCTGCGGAGGATACGTTCTTTGCGTAGCGTTTTAAGTATCCGGTCAGCTTCTTCGGCTCACGGATCTTCATGGTCTTCTTTCTCTCTTCCATCTCTTCATCAGAAACGAGAAGCTTTAAGCTGTAGTTTGGGATGTCGATCGCGATCTTGTCGCCGTCCTTGATGTAAGCGATCGGGCCGCCTGCAGCTGCCTCCGGAGAGATATGTCCGATTGCTGCACCACAGGATGCACCGGAGAAACGGCCATCTGTCAGGAGAGCAACGGTCGTATCGAGTTTCATGCCAACGATCGCGGATGTCGGGGAGAGCATCTCTCTCATTCCCGGGCCGCCTGCCGGTCCCTCGTAACGGATGACAACGATGTCGCCCGGAACGATCTTTCCTGCGTAGATCGCAGCGATCGCCTCTTCCTCGGAGTCAAAGCACTTTGCAGTACCGGTGTTGACTAACATCTCCGGTTTTACAGCGGAACGTTTTACGATCGCGCCGTTCGGAGCAAGGTTTCCGAAAAGAACGGCAAGTCCGCCTGTCTTTGTGTACGGATTGTCGATCGGACGGATAACTTCCGGATTGCGGTTTACTGCATGTGCAACGTTCTCAGCAACCGTCTTTCCTGTTACAGTCTTGCACTGTCCCTGGATCATTCCTGCATCGAGAAGCTCTTTTAATACTGCGGAGATTCCGCCTGCTTCCATCAGATCCTGCATGTGGTGATGTCCGGCCGGTGCAAGATGGCACAGGTTCGGAGTATGCTCACTGATGTCGTTGATCATATGAAGGTCAAGAGCGATATCAGCCTCGTGAGCGATCGCAAGAAGATGAAGTGCGGAGTTTGTGGAGCAGCCGAGAGCCATATCGGTTGTCAGCGCGTTCTCAAATGCTGCCGGTGTTACGATATCACGCGGACGAATATCATCGGCAAGCAGCTTCATAACCTGCATACCAGCTGTCTTTGCAAGGCGGATACGCTCTGCGTATACAGCCGGGATCGTACCATTTCCCGGAAGGCCGAGACCAAGAACTTCTGTTAAGCAGTTCATGGAGTTTGCGGTGAACATACCGGAACAGGAACCGCAGCCCGGGCAGGAGCTTCCTTCGATCTCAGCGAGTTCCTCATCGTTGATCAGGTTTGCTTTTCTTGCGCCGACAGCCTCAAATACAGTATTTAAGTCTCTCTGGTTGATGGAGAGCATCGGACCGCCGGACACGAAGATACACGGAAGGTTCAGACGCATTGCTGCCATTAACATACCCGGAACGATCTTATCACAGTTCGGGATAAATACGAGAGCATCAAAGCAGTGTGCCTTTACCATACATTCGATGGTATCAGCGATCAGCTCGCGGGAGCTTAAAGAGAAATGCATTCCGTCATGTCCCATGGCGATACCGTCACAGACACCGATCGTATCGAACTCCATCGGGGTTCCGCCTGCAGCGAGAACACCGTCCTTTACGGCACGTGCGATGTTCTGTAAGTGCATATGACCCGGAGCGATCTCGTTGAAAGAGTTTACGACGCCGACGAACGGGCGGCGCATCTGCTCATCGCTGTATCCGTCTGCCTTTAACAGGGAACGGTGCGGCGCATGTTCTACGCCTGCTTTTACTTTATCTGAATTCATTGTTTTTCTCCTTATGAAATCCAGAGCCAGGCGGTGATGCCTGGCCCTGAAGAATTTTTTTAGGGTTTCGCTGCCCCGCAGTGCCACACTCGCGGACTTGCGTCCGTTCGTGCGCGGGCATTCGCCCTATAAAGCCGTCGGCAAAGATTCACTTATGTGCAAGCACAACGTGAATCTTTCCCCGCCGCCTTTGCACTGCTCATTTTCCTACGCGACTATTTAGCCTCGTCAAGATCCTGTGTCTGCTTCCAGCCCATCTTTGCTCTTAACTCGCGGCCTGTCTTAGCTGCAAGTGTATCAGCGTGTGCTGCTCTTGCTGCGTTGAAGGTTGTTCTGCCAACCTGGTTCTCAAGGATCCAGTTCTTAGCGAATGTACCATCCTGGATCTCTGTTAATACCTGCTTCATAGCCTTCTTAGCTTCGTCGCCGATGATTCTCTTACCGCTTACATAGTCACCATACTCAGCAGTATCGGAGATGGAGTATCTCATTCCCTCGAAACCAGCGTTGAAGATCAGGTCTACGATCAGTTTCATCTCGTGGATGCACTCGAAGTATGCGTTCTCCGGCTTGTAACCAGCTTCTACAAGTGTGTTGAAACCAGCTTCCATTAATGCGCAAACGCCGCCGCAGAGAACTGCCTGCTCACCGAAGAGGTCTGTCTCTGTCTCTTCCTTGAATGTTGTCTCGAGGATACCGCCTCTTGCTCCGCCGATGCCTGCAGCGTATGCTTTTGCGATCTCCATGGAGTTTCCAGCCGGGTCCTGCTCAACAGCTACGAGGCACGGAACGCCCTTGCCGCCAACATACTGGGAACGAACGGTGTGTCCCGGTCCCTTCGGAGCGATCATGATAACGTTTACATCTGCCGGCGGAACGATCTGTTTGAAGTGGATGTTGAAGCCGTGAGCGAATGCAAGTGTCTTGCCTGCTGTCAGGTTATCTTTGATGTCTTTCTTGTAGAGAGCTGCCTGCTTCTCATCGTTTACAAGGATCATGATGATGTCTGCTGCCTTAACAGCGTCTGCTGTGAGCATAACTGTGAAGCCATCCTCTTTTGCCTTTGCAGCAGATTTGGAGCCCTCGTAAAGACCTACTACTACGTCAACGCCGGAATCTCTTAAGTTCAGAGCATGTGCATGACCCTGAGAACCGTAGCCGATAACAGCTACTTTCTTTCCGTCAAGAAGTGATAAGTTACAATCTCTCTCATAATACATGGTTGCCATAGTTTTTCTTCTCCTTATTCTTCATTGTGATCGACACATAATGTGTTGTCTATTCCTAAACCGATCGCGATCTCTCCCGACCGGCTAAGTTCTAATATACCAAAATCTCTGACTTTTTCAATAAAAGATTCAACTTTTTTGCTGTCTCCGGTAATCTCGGCTGTCAGATGCTCTTCACCGAAGTCTACGACTTTTCCGCCGTACTCGTTGATCAGATCCAGTACCTGATGCTTACTGGAACCTCTGTGGGTCCCTGTCAGGTGCATTTTAATGTACATGTGCTGGGCAAAAACGGTGTTCTCCGGCTCCAAAAGGGTTACCGCGCGGACATCGATGAGTTTTTCCAGCTGACGGACCACCTGGTCCTTCATATATTCATCTCCTGTGGAGACGATCGTGATCCGCGTATAGTTCGGATCATCAAGTGTTCCTGCGGAGATATTATCGATATTATAGCAGCGCTTTGCGTAAAGACCGGCGATGCGGTTTAAAACGCCGAAGCGGTTGTTTACGATCATGGCGACCGCAAACTTTTCAACTTTGTTTTCCATGGTCACCTTATCCTTCCACAATCATGTCTTTGATGGATCGTCCCGGCGGAATCATCGGCAGGACTTTCTCATCCATATCAATGTGACAGTCGATCAGAACCGGTCCCTGGGATTTGTCAGCTACATCAAGGGCTTTCTTTAGATCCTCCATCGTGTAGACCGCGTATCCGTCAGCACCGAAGGCTTTCGCCAGAGCCGGGAAGTCCGTCTTTCTGTCCAGGATCGTCTGGGAATAGTGACAGTCGTAGAAAATTGTCTGCCACTGTCTTACCATTCCGAGGACATCATTGTCGAAAATGACGATGGTGATCGGGAGTTCCTGACTCACCGCCGTCGCCATCTCGTTTAAGTTCATTCCGAAGCTTCCGTCTCCGGTGAAGAGAACGGTTCTTCTGCCCCTTGCGGCGATGCAGCCGCCGATGGCTGCTCCGAGACCGTATCCCATGGTTCCGAGACCGCCGGAAGTGAGAAGCGTATGCGGCTTTTCAAACGGGTAGAACTGCATGGTCCACATCTGGTGCTGTCCGACGTCGGTAGCGACCACTGTGTCCTCGGTACAATGTCTGTGAACTTCCTCGATGATGGCTTCCGGTCCGTAAGGTTTCGGTGCCGGGAGGATCATCTCGTTCTTATAGCCCTCAAGCTCACTCACCCACTCCGGATGCCGTTCTTCCGGGAGCGCTTCCAGAATCTTCGTAAGGATCTCCTTCACATCGCCCCAGAGGCTCACATCAGGACTGACATTCTTTCCGATCTCCGCGCGGTCGATATCGATATGGACCGTCATACATTTTTTTGTGTACTCGTTCAGGTCGCCTGTCGCGCGGTCAGAGAATCTGACGCCGACTGCCAGAAGCAGATCACATTCGGACTGGGCCTTGATGGACGGATATTTTCCGTGCATGCCGCACATTCCAAGATTCAGCGGATAGGAGGCCGGAACGGCGGTGATCCCCATCATCGAAAGACCGATCGCCGCGTCGACCCGTTTTGAGAGCTCAAGAACTTCTTCCTGGGCTCCTGCTGCCACAACACCGCCGCCTGCGTAGATAAACGGCTTTTTCGCCTTTTTGATCATCTCAACAACTTCACCAATGTCTCCGCACTCGGACTTTCTCGGTTTTTTTACAACACTTGGGACTTTTAAGTCCTCCACATACTCGTATTCCGCAGACTGGACGTTCTTCGGAATATCAATGAGAACCGGTCCCTTACGTCCGGAATTCGCGATCTCGAAGGCTTCAATAATCGTCTTCTGAAGATCCTTGATGTCCCGGACCATGAAGTTGTGTTTTACCACCGGCTGTGTGATTCCGACGATATCGACCTCCTGGAAGGAATCCTTTCCGAGGCTGTTCACCGCAACGTTTCCGGTGATCGCAACCATCGGTACAGAATCGAGGTAGGCATTCGCGATCCCTGTCACCAGATTTGTAGCACCGGGACCGCTTGTCGCCAGGACCACGCCGGTCTTTCCGCTTGCTCTCGCATATCCGTCAGCGGCATGGGCAGCTCCCTGCTCATGGGCCGTTAAGACATGTCCGATGCGGTCAGACGCAAGATAGAGTTCATTGTAGATATCAAGTACTGCTCCCCCCGGATATCCGAAGATCACTCTCACGCCCTGATGGATCAGCTCTTCCACCAGGATCCGCGCTCCGTTCATTTTCATAGCTGTTTTTCCCCTCATCTTATTTCTTTCAGAATGTCCGACTCTGTCAGACATTCCCGTCTTTTCTTTTTTCGGTACGGACAAATGTCCGTATCAAAATTCAGGTATAAAAAAGCCTTACAGCGTTACACTGTAAGGCTTTGCTTTCTTTCGTAACTTGTTCTTTCAAGTTTCTATCAGGCAATCCCAGATTCAGTATAACGCAAATAAGCATTCCCGTTCACGACGATAATGCTGACGATAATTCGAATCACGACTGCGAGTAGAATAAGATTCGTCATATCTTTGCGTCTCCTTTCCAGTTGCCCTTCAGCAATGTTGCTATGTTTTATTATAAGCACTTTGTCAAAAATTGCAAGTAGTTTCTTTTTATAGCTTGTATGAACCAGAGTTATGCAACATTACCCGATCGTAAATGCCTTTTTGTTTAACAGGGAATTCCGCAGAGTTTCCTGTTAAAAGAAAAAGCTCTGCAGACACCGGGATTTTCCCCGGCCTGCAGAGCTGCTTCTATTTCAAATTATTTTTACAGTTTTGAATATCCATACGGATTGATCAGCGCATCCAGTTTCTTTCCTTCCTTACATAACGGACAGTTCCTGTAATCGCTGTACTGGTAATCCGGAACATCTTTTAATCCGAATACCGACTTGATCGGAATCCCATTGACATTCTCAAGCGCGCTGAATACTGCGGAGATCCCCTGAATAATTCCTCCATAGTACTGGACACCCTCGATCGCCTTGTTGATCGTCAAGCCTGTTGTCACAGTCGCAGTGAGGATCAGCACATTCTTTCCGTTGATCATTGCGCGGTAATTGTCCTTAAACACAATCTGGCTGTTGCTGTTGAACTCCGGTTTGATAACGTAGATCGTCTTGTGGGCGTTCTTCGACATGAAACCGCCTTTTGTCAGCTCCTGCGCAAGAAGTGTTCCGATCACTTCGGTCCCTTCCATGCATACGATCGTATCGACGATCATATCGTACAGATACATATGTACGAGTGCCTGGGCAATTCCTCCCGCCTCACTCAGACGGCTCTTTACCGTCGTTAGGTCAAAATAGTAATTCGTGTGGGCATGATTCGTTGCAAAATGTCCCTTTACGATTTTTAACGGGGTATCTGTACCGGTCGTCTGAATTTTGTCATACTTTAACTCCATACACGATCCTCCTTATTCAAATCTCACGTTTACTGTTATTTGACTATATTATACCGAATTTTCAGATACTATTCAAGGAATTTTCCTGTTTTTCATCAGGTTTTTCGTCACTGTTTACGCCTTGCGCAAACAGTAACGGTTTTTCTCCCTGTTTTTTCTACCACGCAAGGACCTCATGTCCGGTCTCTGTCACGAGTACCATGATCTCCCTCTGGGCAGACGGAAGCCTGTCATCGGTATAGATCGTCCAGCCATTGCTGTCATCCACAAAGATATCCGGACGGCCCATGTTGATCATCGGCTCGATGGTAAAGATCATCCCCGGTGCCATAAGCATCTCCTCGCCCCGTCTTGTCACATAGCTTACAAACGGGTCTTCATGGAACTCAAGGCCGACACCGTGGCCGCCGACTTCCTCGACAATGGTGTATCCGTTCTTCTTCGCATAGTCATGGACTGCCTGCCCCATATCTCCTAAGAATCCCCACGGTTTTACCTGCTCGAGACCCTTTTCCACAGCTTCGTTCGTGACGCGGACAAGTTTTTCCTTCTCCGGGTCCACATTGCCGATCAGGAACATTCTGGACGAATCAGAGAAATATCCGTGAAGGATCGTGGAGACATCCACGTTAATGATATCACCGTCTTTTAAGACAACATCCTTGGACGGAATTCCGTGGCATACCTGATCATTGATGGAGGTGCACACGCTCTTTGGGAATCCCTCATAATTTAACGGTGCAGGAATCCCGCCATGTTTTGTCGTAAAGTCGTATACCCACTGATCAATCTCCTCTGTGGTGATTCCCGCCTTGATGTGCTCCGCCACATAGTCAAGGACTGCTACATTCAGTTTTCCGCTCTCACGGATCCCCTCGATCTGTGCCGGTGTCTTGATGATCTTGTGGGACGGAACCTCGTGGCCTGCAAAACGAGCACGACTGATCTTCTGGTCAAATGTCATATGGCACTCACAATATGGCTTCCCGCTTCCACACCAGCATGGGTCATTTTTTCCGATTCTGCGAAACATAATTTTTCCTCTTTTCTATCTGTTTTTGCATTTCTGCATCGCACAGGATTTTCAACAAAAAATGTGCCTGGCACATTCTCGCGCCTCACGCGGTCGCATGTGACAATCTGCATCTTCGCGTGTTTGCACATTAGAAAATTCCTGTCCGTGTACAGGAATTGCGTTTGCGAATTCTTTTATTTTCCTGTATAATATCCTTATCTATCATAACGTCGGAGACTCTGTTTGTCAAATAAGTCTCCTGAGAAAATATGCCGTTAATATCACGGCGTGGATTTTCCGGACTGAAAATCCCCCGCGTTGCAGAGGCGGCTTTAAAGAAAGTGAGGAATTTACATGAACGTACTGATCACCGGGTTCGACCCCTTCGGCGGAGAACCGATCAATCCGGCATGGGAAGCCGTAAAAGCCATGAAAGACGAGATCGCCGGGGCAACGATCACAAAGCTGCAGATCCCGACCGTAGTCGCTAAATCCATTGCGAAAGTCCATGAAAAAATGCAGGAGCTCCACCCGGATATCGTTATCAGCATCGGCCAGGCCGGCGGACGATTCGGCGTGACTCCGGAGCGTGTTGCGATCAATGTAACAGATGCAAGAATCCCGGATAACGAAGGAAACCAGCCCATCGATGAGCCGATTTTTGCAGACGGAGATGCTGCCTATTTCTCCAATCTTCCGGTGAAGGCGATGGTTCAGGAGATCAGGAACGCCGGTTATCCTTCTACCCTCTCCAACACCGCAGGAACCTATATCTGCAACCATGTCATGTATGGAATTTTATACTATATCCAAAAGGAATTTCCAAATGTACGCGGTGGCTTTATCCACGTTCCGTATGCCGTTTCCCAGGTTGTCAATAAACCGGCGACCCCGTCTATGGCCATTGCGGATATTACGGCTGCATTGGAAGCGGCTGTGAAGGCCGCTGTTGAATATGAGCAGGATATCAAAGTGATCGGCGGAGAGACACACTAAAAGTCACTTCTGTCGCACAAAAAAACTTCATCTTCGGAAGTTTTTCAGGCTGTAATACCAGTCTGAACAACTCCAAGGATGAAGTTTTTCTGTAACTGTTCAGTAGGTCTGCGCACTTGCTGC
>OODS01002322.1_pt1 | contig 11083 bp, 9 predicted proteins | sample 1671531 | NCBI WGS metagenome assembly OODS01 (sample SAMN06348166, study PRJEB24527) | human gut metagenome | biome: human gut; feature: ankylosing spondylitis patient; material: feces | host: Homo sapiens | place: China | collected 2015-10 | reverse complement strand
CGACCCCTCTTCTCCGCAAGATAAAAAATGACCTCAAGCCTGAGCTTGAGGTCATCAGCGGCTGGCGGTCCCCGTAGACATTCCTGACTCGTGGGACCCGCGCACTAAGCAACAGCCCACTGGGCTGATTGCTTGCCGCCTGCGGGCGGCCGTGCTGTTCGACCCCTCTTCTCCGCAAGATAAAAAATGACCTCAAGCCTGAGCTTGAGGTCATTTTTTATGCGGGAGAAGGGGGTCGAACCCTCACTCCGTTGGAACTGGTGCCTAAAACCAGCGCGTCTGCCATTCCGCCACTCCCGCACGGAAACTTTATTTATAGTAGCAAGATTTGCCGCAAAAGTCAACTGCCGAAGGATAATTCCCTCTTTGCGTCCGCATAATAACCCCAAAAACAGCGAGGGAGGCCATGGGCGTGAAGAGAATGCAGCGGGCGAAGCTTGCGGCGGCATATCTGCTGCTGGCTCTAGCGGCAGCTTTGGGCTGGCTGTACAGCTGCCTGCCGGACCGGGTCTATCTGGAGCCGGGACAAGCCTTATATCTTCCCCGCTTTGCATGGGTCGAGCCGCAGCGCGGCCATGGAAGCCGGAATGTCGCCAGCACCCGGGCGGTGGGCAGCTACCAGACGACGCTGACGCTGGGTGGGTGGCTCCCCATCAAGACCATCCGGGCAGTGGTGACAGAGCGGCCCAGAGTGACCGTCTGCGGTACACCGTTCGGCGTCAAGATGTTCTCCGAAGGGGCGCTCATCGTGGGATTTTCGGAGATCGGGCAGGCTGGCGGCGGGACATCGAATCCCGCCAAGGAGGCCGGGCTTCGCCTCGGTGACCGGGTCATCTGCATCGGGCAGACCCGCACCGAGAGCAATGACGCCGTAAAGGAAGCCCTGGACGCTGCCGAGGGGCAGTCCGTGGAGGTCGTGTATATCCGCAGCGGCGAGCAGAAGCTGACTACCCTGACCCCGGTGTGGGACGGTGCCGTCGAGCAGTGGCGGGCCGGAATGTGGGTGCGGGACTCCTCCGCCGGCGTGGGTACACTGACCTTCGCCGACGAGGAGCTCGGCGTATTTGCGGGACTGGGTCACCCCATCAGCGACAGCGACACCGGCGAAAGCGTCGCCCTGCGCAGCGGCGAGATCGTTCCCTGCGAGATAACCGGCTGCAGTGCCGGAACGGCTGGAAGCCCCGGTGAGTTAAAGGGCCATTTTCTGAGCGCCCACGCCATCGGCACCATCCGCATCAATGGCGAGAACGGCGTCTACGGCACGACGCGCACCCACTTCTCGGGCCAGCTGAGGGAGATCGCGTTCGCGCAGGAAGTCGTCACCGGTCCCGCTGAGATATGGGCCACCATCGAGGGGGAAACGCCCCGCGCATACCGCATCCAGATCGAGCGGGTCAGCGACGCCGACCCCCGCCGGAATCTGGTCATCCGGGTGACCGACCCTTCGCTTCTGTCTGCGACCGGCGGAATCGTGCAGGGCATGAGCGGAAGCCCCATCCTCCAAAATGGGCGCCTCGTGGGTGCTGTGACTCATGTTCTGGTCAATGACCCCACCCGAGGCTACGGGATTTTCGCCCAGACGATGCTCGAACAGGCAAAAAACGCCGTTCAAAACGGTGCCGAAGCGCAGACCACAGAATGAACAAGAAGATTTTTGCGAAAATTCCAGAAAATGTAAAAATTTCCTGTTGCAATCCATGGTAAATTATGGTAAAATCTAGACTGTAAAGGGAACTGCACACATTGGAGGATAGTACGATGGATAAAGTAAGATTTTTGATGTCGGATACCAGTGCGGATGTTACGGCAGCCTGCCGAGAGGCACTGGAGCAAAAAGGCGTAGAAGTGACCGTCGTGGAAAAAGACGGCCTTCAGATTTTGCAGAAGATGCTTGCGGTGCGGCCGCAGGTGGTTTTGCTGGATGCCTTCATGCCCGGGCTGGATGCTCTGGCCGTCAAGCAGAAATATGTCGCCGCCGGCGAAACGCACACCACGTTTTTCGTCACCGGCGCCTTCCAGAGCGAGGAAATGGTCCAAGAGCTGCTGGATGAGGGCTTCGCCTACTACTTTGTCAAACCCTTCGACGAGAATGTCCTTGCCAGCAGGGTGCTCAAGGTCGCCCACGGCCACCAGAAGCGGCTTATCACGGCCAGCGTGGACAGCGACGAGCTGAAGGTCACGGACATTCTGCATCAGATCGGCGTCCCTGCCCACATCAAAGGCTACCAGTTCCTGCGGGATGCCATTCTGCTCACCATGAACGAGCCGGAGTACATCAACGCCGTCACCAAGCGTCTCTACCCGGAGATCGCCAAGAAAAACGGAACCACCGCCAGCCGGGTAGAGCGGGCCATCCGCCACGCCATCGAGGTGGCATGGGACCGTGGCGATGTGGATACCCTGAACAGCTACTTCGGCTATACCATCCACAACCTGCGCGGCAAACCAACCAACTCGGAGTTCATCGCGATGATCGCCGACAAGATGCGCCTGGATAAGCGGCAGCAGGCGGGTTGAAAAGAATATTTTTCTGCGTCATTTTCCTGTGATATTTTTCATTTATTTGCCGGGTGCGAAATTATAAATTACGGTTCCCTCATAATATGTAAATAACGAGCCTCCTGCATCGATTTTCCAATGCAGGAGGCTCGTTTTATGTGCAAAAGTGATCGTTGGCGGAACAGTACGGCCACCCGCAGGCGGCAAGCGATCAGCCAGGAGGACTGCCATCACAACTTGACGAAAAAAGCAAGAATCTCTATACTATAGAACAGAATAAACAAAGAAGGGAATGGATAGATCCCCTTATGCTGAAGATCGCATTTTGTGACGACGAGACCCAAGAGACCAGACGGCTGGAAGCTCTGTTGGAAGAATATGCTGCTGACCACGGGCAGGACTTTGCCCATACGTCTTATCAAAGCCCGGTCGAGCTGATGGCGGATGTGGAGAAGGGAACGCGCTTCGACATCGTCCTTCTGGATGTCCTGATGCCGGGCGAAAACGGGATGGCTGCGGCCCGGGAGATACGGGAATATGACTCGAATGTGAAGATCATCTTCCTCACTTCAAGCTCGGAGTTTGCGGTGGAATCCTATGCGGTGGATGCATGGTATTACCAGCTCAAGCCCATCCGGAGAGAAGACTTTTTCCGCCTGATGGACTCGGCCTGTGCGGCCTGCACCAGGGAGCAGAAGCACAGCCTCATCCTCCGGAGCAAGAGCGGCATCGTCCGCCTGGAGCTGGAAGAGCTGGTCTACTGCGAGGTGATGGGGCGGACGCTCACGTTTCACCTGAACAACGGCGTCGTGCTGGAAAGCATGGGCCGGCTGGACGACCTCTGTGACCAGCTCGTGGAATACCCGAATTTCCTCCGTCCCCACCGCTCCTTCCTTATCAATATGGAGTATATCGCCAACATCGCAGCCCGCTCCATCACGATGCAGGACGGAGCCGTAGTGCCGCTGCCCCACGGGAAGTATTCGGAAACGAAGGAGCGCTATCTGAGCTATATTTTTGACCGAAAGCAGGTGGTCATGTAGTGAACGCTCTTACTGTACCAAACGGCGTTGCCGTGGCGCTCTTTGGCATCGCACTCTCGGCGGCGTTCTGTGACATCCACTGGACGAAGAAGAACTGCATCATATTGGCGGTTGGCTCAGCAGCTATGCTCTTGATGCAGGCGCTCATTACTTATAAGGGTAGCTGGATGGCGATGCAGGAGGCGTATCCGCTTACCACCCATCTGCCGCTCGCCATCATCCTCAGCGTCCTCAGCGGAAAATGGCTCTGGCCCACCATCTCGGTGCTGGCGGCGTATCTGTGCTGTCAGCTCCGGCGCTGGGTGGCACTGCTGGTCATTGCGATGGTGCCGGGCATCGACTGGCTGCAGCCCGCCGTCGAGATGGTGGTCACGCTGCCGTTGCTGGCAGTATTGCTGCGCTATGTTGCACCGGCGGCCCGCAGCTTTGCCCGGTATCCGCGCTCGATGCAGCTTCTGTTCGGCGTAGTGCCGCTGGCAGGTTACCTCTTTGATTATGTGACCCGCATCTACACCGACCTTCTCGCCCGGGGCAATCAGGCGGCGGTGGAATTCATGCCCTTCGTGTGCAGCGTGGCATATATCGTCTTTGTTCTCCGGGTCTCGGCAGAGGAGCGCACCCGCAGCCAGCTGGAACAGAACCGGAACAACCTCAAATTGCAGGTCGGTCAGGCGGTGCGGGAGATCGAGGCCCTGCGCACCTCGCAGCAGCAGACTCGCGCCTACCGCCACGACCTGCGCCACCATCTGCAATACATCTCCGCCTGCATCGAGAACGGCAGGGGAGAGCAGGCACAGGAGTACATCCAGAGCATCTGCTCCGAGATAGAGACCAGCAAGGTGACGACCTACTGTGAGAACGAGGCTGCGAACCTCATCTTCTCGTCCTTTGCAGGCCGGGCGGAGAACTGCGGTGTGCCGCTCAACATTCAGGCTCATATCCCGCAGCTTATCTCGGTGGCCGAGACAGACCTCTGCGTGCTGCTCTCCAATGCGCTGGAAAATGCGCTCCGGGCCTGCCGCAGGATGAAAGCAGAGAATGGCCCTGCATACATTGAAGTTACTGCCCGGGAAAAGAACGGGCATCTCTTTTTGCAGTTCGTCAATCCCTGTCCGGAGGGAATACAGTTTGAAAACGGCCTGCCGGTGACCAACGCTGAAGGACACGGCATTGGCGTGCGCAGCATCTGCGCCATTGTGGAAAAATATAAAGGGCTTTCGGATTTCTTGGTGCAGGACGGCAGATTCATCCTCCGCGTTTCTCTGTGAGCCGGGTCGATTGAGTGCAGTTTTGGGGCGAATCGTGTCAAACTGCCCGCCGCAGGGGCAGAAAAGAGTATACTGGAACCAGACAAAATGTGATTTCCGAATATCGAACAAGGAGGAAAAGCTATATGAAACGTATCGCTTCTCTTGCACTCAGCGCGGCACTTCTGGCCTCGCTTTCGACACCGGTGCTGGCCGCGTCGGCCATCTCTGTGGATGCAGCCCCTACGGCAGCTGTACTGGAAGAGGAAAACTCTTTGTGGGAGCTTCCGCAGGCAGACACGCCGGACATGAGCAACACGGTCTGGTCGTTTGCCGGCGGCTACATCGACGGCAGCGAGATGACCCAGGCCGAGATGGACGAGTCTCTGGAGGCATACGGCGGCACGCTGCAGTTCACCTTTGACGCCGCAGGCGGCGCAAAGATGATTCAGGGCGGCGGCACGCTGAACGGCACTTACCAGTATCTCGACGACGGCAGCGTGGGCGTCATCTTCGACTACAACGGCGAGGAGCTGCGCTACGCCTGCATCTTTACCTGGACGGACGAGGACGAGCTGCTCATGGTAGCCATCTCGGATGCAGAGGGTGCCGACGGCGTTTACTTTGTCCAGTAAATTCGTTTCATCGTGTCTTTCAGATGCGATGCAGATAAGCCTTGTCCTGGAACTCTGGCTCTGACAGCTGCTTTTGCGGAAAGCAGCCGTCCTGCGGGAGCCGGAACGCCCATTCCCAGGTGAGGCTGGAGGAATCAGAAACGGCCCGGCAGAGTTTTCTGCCGGGCTTGTTCGTTTTCCGGGGCGGAGAGAAGGACTTTCCAGAAAAAAGTGCAAAAAAGTTAAAATATCCTCTTGCAATTTTTTTGGAGAGTGATATAATACTAAAGCAATCGTTTCCAAGGCCGCTCGAGGGGGTAGCCGATATTGAAGGTTGTGATGGGCACATACATTATAATATGGCCCCGATACGTCAGAACCAGAAATGAGGTGAAAAGAATGAAACAGGGTATCCATCCGAATTACGTTGACTGCACCATCACCTGCGCATGCGGCAACGTGATCAAGACTCGTTCCACCAAGCCCGAGATCCACGTCGAAGTTTGCTCCAAGTGCCATCCTTTCTACACTGGTAAGCAGAAGCTGGTCGACACCGGCGGACGTGTTGAGCGCTTCAACAAGCGTTTCGGCCGTAAGTAATTGCAACAATTACAAGGCTTCCAAGAGCGTCGTTCCCTTTGCGGGGAGCGGCGCTCTTTTTGCGTCCGGCCGCGAAAATTGCCGCACCAGCGCAAAAGAAACAATATTTGGAAACGCACACAGGTTTATCTTATTTCTGACACATTTTCGGGCTAGAATGATGCAGATATTCCCGGGGACACCCGCAGAGAAGGAGCGTTTTTTGTGATAGAAGTATCCCACCTTACCAAGAAATACGGCAGCCGCCTTGCAGTGGATGACATCTCTTTCACGGTGGAGGACGGCGTCATCTACGGCCTGCTGGGGCCGAACGGCGCCGGCAAGTCCACCATCATGAACATCCTCACCGGTTATCTTGCTGCCACGGAGGGGCAGGTGACGGTGGCCGAATATCTCGACTTTGCCGCCGAACTGAAAGGCGTCAAGAAAGCAGACCGCCCGGCGCAGGTGCAGTCTGCCGCCCGCCGTACCGGTCTGGAAGACGTTCTGCCCCGGCTCATCCGCAGCCTCTCGAAGGGCTACCGCCAGCGGGTGGGCGTGGCGCAGGCGCTGCTGGGCAGTCCGCAGCTCATCATTCTGGACGAACCCACCGTGGGTCTCGACCCGGCGCAGGTCATCGAGCTGCGCCGCCTCATCCGGGAGCTGGGCCGCACCCACACGGTCATCCTGTCCAGCCACATCCTCAGTGAGGTGAAGGCCGTCTGCGACAAGGCACTCATCCTGTCGCAGGGGCATCTGGCCGCTGTCGTGGACCTTGCCGCCGAAGAGTGCGATTTGGAAGAGCTCTTCCTTGAGCTGACGGCTCCGGAAGAGACTTCGGATAAAAAGGAGGACTGATTCGATGCTTGCCATCTACAAGCGGGAGCTGCGCAGCTTTTTTCACGGCATGATGGGCTATGTGCTCACGGCCTTTCTGCTGGCGGCTTCCGGCATCTATTTTCTGGCCCTGAACCTCGGTTACGGCCTGACGGATTTTGGCTACTATACGCTCTACCGCACAATCTTCGTGCTGCTGCTCTATTTCCCGGTGCTGGCCATGCGCTCGCTGGCCGAAGAGCGCCGCGCCCGCACCGACCAGCTGCTTCTCACCAGCCCGGTGTCCGTGTGGGGCATCGTGGTGGGCAAGTATCTGGCCCTCTGCACCGTGTTCGCGCTGCCCTGTCTGGCCGACGGCATCATGATCGTCGTGCTCTGGCTGCTGGGCGGCACGGCCTCGGCCTTCGGGGCAAATTTCGCCGCGCTGCTGTGCTATTTCCTGCTGGGCTGTGCGGCCATTGCCGTCTGCGAGTTCTGCTCCGGCCTCACGGAGAACCAGATCATCGCGGCAGTCATGGGCTTTTCGGCTCTGCTGCTGGCCTATATGATGCCCAGCCTCCGCAGTATGTTCAACGCCGGGAGCGCCGTGGCACTGGTGGTCTTTACGGCTCTGTCGGCGGGAGCCTCCCTTGCGGTGGGCCTGCGCACCCGGAGCTTCACGCTGGGCTGCTTCTGCTTTGCGGCCCTCTGTGCCGGGCTGAGCGCCCTGTTCCTGCTGCGCAGCGCATGGCTCACCGAAGCGTTCAGTGCTGTCTTGAGCGCCCTCTGCCTGTTTGCGCCCTTTGAGGAGTTCGTCAACAACAGCTTTTCCATCCAGACGCTGGTTTATTATCTGACGGTGCCGGTGCTCTTCCTCTTCTTTACGGCGCAGAGCATCGAGAAGCGCCGTTGGAACTGAGAGGGGGCAGACTATGAAGAAGTTTGAGAAAAAGAGCGCAGGTCCGCTGGAACGGCTGCGGCTGCGCAGCGGCATCTATGCCTCGGCGGTCACGGTGCTGGTGGTCGTGCTGGCCGTCCTGCTCAACCTCATCGTCCGGGCTATCCCGACGAAGTACACCGAGTTCGACCTCTCGGAAGCCGGGCTCTACACCCTCAGCGACAGCTCCAAGGACATCGTCCACGCCCTGACGCAGGATGTCACCATCTACTATCTGGCCGAGACGGGCAGCGAGGACGCCATCATCACAAAGCTGCTGGACCGCTACGCCTCCGAGAGCAGCCACATCAAGTGGGAGACGAAAGACCCCGCCGTCTACCCGACCTTCGCCGCCCAGTACGGCGTGCAGTCGGCTGAGAACGGCAGTCTCATCCTCGTCTCGGGGGAGAAGAGCGCCGTGCTGGCGGCGTCCGACCTCTACGATTATGACTACTCCGACTACTACACCACCGGCAGCTACAGTGTGACCTTTGGCGGCGAAAATAAGCTCACCGCTGCCATCTACCGCATCACCAGTGGCGAAGAGCTCCACGCCTACTACACGACGAACCACGGCGAACAGCGCCTCACCGACACCCTGACCGATGCGCTGGAAGGCCAGAACCTCTCCGTCAGCCCCCTCGACCTGCTGACGGACACCATCCCGGATGACTGCGACCTGCTCATCATCAATGACCCGCAGCAGGACTTTGCATCGGCGGGCGGCCTCGTGGATGAGATGTCGGCCCTGCGCGCCTACCTGAAAAACGGCGGACATCTGATGCTCACCACCGACAGCTATTACTCCACCCCAAATCTTGATGCCCTGATGGCCGAGTTTGGCCTGACCCGGACGCCCGGACTCGTAGTGGAAGGGGACAGCGGCCATTACCTGAACGGTTACCCCTACTATCTGCTGCCGGATTACGCCACCGACACTGAGAGCGGTACACTGGACGGCATCGACACCAGCCGCCGCGTCCTGCTGCAGATGGCGCAGGGCATCACCATCACCGAGACGGAGGGCATCACTTCGGAAGCCCTGCTGGTCAGCACCGAGAGCTCCTACAGCAAGGCGGCGGGCTATGAGATGACCACCGCCGAGCAGGAAGACGGCGACCCCGACGGCCCCTTTGCGCTGGCAGCCTATGCTTCCGATAACAGCACCGGCGCAGAGCTCATCTGGGTCAACTGCGGCAACATGGACAACGAGGCCGTCTACCAGACTGTTCCCGGAAACGTGACCTTCCTGCAGGGCTGCGCAGCCTCTCTGGCCGGGCAGGAGGGGACTACCCTCGTGGAGTCCAAGGCGCTGGAAGCTGCGCCCATCACCATCTCGGGTCACACCGCCGCTGTGCTGGGTCTGGTGTTCGTCCTCATCCTCCCGGCGGCTGTGCTGGCCGTGGGCGCAGTGGTGGTGCTGCTGCGACGCCGCAAGTAAGGAGGCACGCCATGAAAGCAAAACAGCATACCCTCATCGTTTTGCTGGTGTTCGTCCTTTCCGCCGGGGCGGCGCTGACCCTGCTGACCCACGCGAACCAGAAGGCCGAACAGGCCGCCAGCGAGGCCGAGGACGGCAGCATCCCGCTGCTGGATGTGACCACCGCCACGCTGGAAAGCGTCTCCATCCAGTATGGCGGCGAGACGCTGACGCTTCGGCCCGCTGACGACGGCTGGACGCTGACCGAGGACCCGGCCTACCATCTGGATGATTCGGCCTGCAACACCATCCGGACCGCGCTGGCAGGCATGAAGGCCAGGCGCCAGCTCGAGGCGCAGCCCGGCGAGGACTACGGCTTCGACGCGCCCCGGCTTGTTGTAAATGTTTCGGCGGCGGGGGAGAGTACCACCCTTACCGTGGGAGCGGAGAACCCCGTCACCGGGGATGTGTACGTCCGGAGGGAGGGCGGCGACGCTGTCTATACCGTGGACGCGGCCAGGTTCCGCTGCATGGAGCAGACGAAGGCGGAGCTCTTTGGGGCGTTCAGCCCGGCGGGCATCACTGTCTCGGACATCGAGGCCGTGCGCTATACCCTCCAAAGCGGCGAGACGATCAAGCTGCAATCCGTATCCCAGCCCACGGAGGCCGACAGCACCACCTACCAGCCCGTCTGGCAGCTCACAGATGAACCGAATGCTGCGTTGGACACCGACAAGACGGACGCTCTGCTGGCCGCACTGGCCAGCTATGTCACCGGGCAGAACACTGCCGCCGACCTTTCCTCCTGTGGCTTCGACGCCCCGCTGGTGACAGCAGAGGTGACGACAGCTGACGGCACTGTCACCCTGACGTATGCCATCGGCACCGACGGCTATTATATGATGGTGTCGGGCGACAGCTCTGTCTACACCGTGGACGGCCAGACCGTGCAGGCCCTCTGCCTGACGGCCCGGCAGCTGAAAGCCGACACCTGAGAATTTATCCCAAAAGCACCCGCAGTTCTGCACTGTAGGTGCTTTTATGCTGTATAAGGAAACGCTATATGCAAAATTGATGTAAAACCTGGGTGGGAAAAGCCCCCTCGAAGTCAAAGTTTCGGCAAACATCAGCAGAGTGATTGACATTTTGACAAAGATTGTTTAAGATAGACAAGACAGGGCAGAATAACTGCGCAATGTTACGGTCGTCATGGATGTTGTGCGGGGATGAGTCTGCTCCCACAGCCAGCACATATTGGATGGGCGAGGCGTTTTTGCGTCAGACAAAGAGGGCTTCCGCAGCAATCCTGACGGATTGCAAGGGAGAACGACGCGGTATGACACGAAAAAGGCCGTTCAGACGGTGTGGGATGGTTGCGGGATCAGACTCAAAGTCACCCTGGTACGAGAGGATGGGGCAGATACCCTGTCTTTTTTCGTATCTGAGTTACAAGGAGGATATAGGAAAGAAATGAACAACTCAGTGATCGTTTCGCTGCGAGACATCGTAGTGGAATTTGATGGTCAGCGCATCTTGGATGGGCTGAACCTCGACATCCATGACAAAGAGTTTGTGACGCTGCTGGGATCCTCCGGCTGCGGCAAAACCACCACCCTCCGCCTCATCGCGGGCTTTCTGGAACCGACGTCCGGCAAAGTGCTGCTGAAAGGAGAGGACATCACAGGCGTACCGCCCTACAAGCGTCCGGTGAACACCGTGTTCCAGAAATACGCGCTGTTCCCCCACCTGAACGTCTTTGAGAATGTGGCCTTCGGCCTCCGCCTCAAGAAGATGGACGAAGAGACCATCCGCCGCAAGGTGCGGGATATGCTGGAAGTCGTGGGCCTGAAGGGCTTCGAGCGCCGCAGCATCGGCCAGATGTCCGGCGGCCAGCAGCAGCGCGTGGCCATCGCCCGCAGCCTGGTCAA
>OODS01002308.1_pt1 | contig 11124 bp, 9 predicted proteins | sample 1671531 | NCBI WGS metagenome assembly OODS01 (sample SAMN06348166, study PRJEB24527) | human gut metagenome | biome: human gut; feature: ankylosing spondylitis patient; material: feces | host: Homo sapiens | place: China | collected 2015-10 | reverse complement strand
TATTAGTTCCACATGGCGAGAATCGGCCAGCCAACCAACAGCAACATAGAGATGTAAATCACCCCGAAGATTGCGCCAAGACGCCAGTAATCTTTTGATTTCACATAGCCACAGCCGTAAATAATCACCCCAGGACCGGTTGCATACGGCGTCAGACAGCCCATGATACCGATAGACAGCACCAGCAGGATACACAGTTGTTCCATTGGTACGCCCGGAATACCTTTACCGACGGCCAGAATAACCGGCAGCATGGTTGCGGTGTGCGCAGACAGGCTGGCAAACAGGTAGTGTGCAAAGTAGAACACCAGAACCAGTACAATCACCGTTGCGTTTGGTGAGAATCCTTCCAGGTGCGTACTCATGGTACCGGCGAACCAGTCAATAAAACCAGAACGAGTCAGGCCGTTAGCCATCACAACCAGAGTTGCCAGGTTGACCAGTGTGTTCCATGCGCTGTTATAGCGGGTAATGTCTTTCCAAGGCACAACGTGCAGGGCCAGCATTAGCGAAACTGCCAGCAGACCAACCGCAGTAGCATTAATGACTTCACTGCCAAATACCCACAAACCTAAGCTGAGCAATACAAGGCCAATCAGTGTCCACTCTCTGCGTGTCAGCGCACCCATGGTTTTCAGTTCATCACCCGCCCAGGTTGCCACTTCTTCACTGTGTGTGATTTCCGGTTTGTACAGCACGTAGGAAAGCCACGGCGCAATGATAAGCAAGATAACCCCAACCGGCAGGAAGCAGAGGAACCACTGCAACCAGCTAATCTGGATACCGGCAATTTTGCTGACGAACTCCAGACCCAGCACGTTTGGTGCCGCACCGGTGACAAACATGGACGAACTCAGACTGGTACTAATGACCATCATCCACATCAAATAGCCGCCAATACGACGCGCGGACGGATCGTTCGGGAATGATTTAAACAACGGCGGCAGGTTTTTAATGACCGGAAAAACCGTACCCCCGGTACGCGCGGTGTTGGAAGGTGTAAACGGTGCCAGCAGAATGTCGATAATGACAATCGCATAACCCAACGTCAGCGTGCGTTTGCCCATGAATTTCACCAGGAAAAGGGCAATGCGACGACCTAACCCGGAAACTTCATACCCTAATGCAAAAATAAATGCGCCAAATACCAGCCATACCGTGGTGCTGGAAAAACCAGCCAGGCCCCATTTCAGCGCCTGTTTTTGCGCATTAAACGCTGGGTCAGCTAATTCTTTGGCATCAAAGAGCAGGTAATTACTGCCAATAACGCAAATAGTAACCGCAATAAAACTGATCGCTGTTGCCGGAATTGGCTCGAGGATCATGCCGACAATCATTGCCACAAACACAGCGAAGTAATGCCATGCCTGCGGCGGCATACCGTCGGGGACAGGGATAAGAAACATGACACCCATCACCACCAGTGGGGCCAATAGTTTCCATATATTATCTTTTGCTAAAGACATACGGGTTCTCCGAAAATTAATATTTCCAAATTTATCAAGTGCTTAAATAATTAAATCTGTGCTAAAAACCAGGTAAGGATCAGTAGGTCAGCACTGCCGCCTGGACTGAGATTTCGTTCGATACACTCCCTGTCGAACTGCCGGAGATAATCGAGATCGGCGGGGGTTCGAATGCCCCCTTTTTGCAATAATGTTTGCGCCTCGCGCTGTAGCCAGCGCAGGCCCCCCTCGCCACCGCGCGATGCAACGTTGGTATCGCCGTTGATCGCCATCAGTAGGAGCAAGGTATCGAGCAATGCCAGTTCAGGATCTAACCCCTGATCCAGCAGAGTGAGGTAATGCGGCAAGGCGTGATTGATCACCAGTGGATAACCCGCTTCGGCTTCACCGCGTGCGCCGGTAAGGCCAAGCTGTTGGTACAACCGTTGACCTGCCGTCAGTTGTGAATTATTGGTACGCAGTTCGCGATCGGTCAGGCCACGGCAGAAACTTGCCGCCGTAGAACAAACGGTTGTTGGCGTTACCGGTTGGTTGAGTTGAAGCAAACGGCCAATTGCCGCACATAGCAGCCCTAAAGAAAAAATGCTGCCTTTATGCGTGTTTACGCCCGCAGTGGCGCGGAACATATCACCTTCGCAAGCCATACCAATTGGGCGTAATCCGTGGAGTACCGCTTCTGGTGCCATTTCCGCACTACAGGCACCAAATTCAATGAAACGGGGTAGCCAGCCCTGAATCGCCAGCGCGCTGCGGTGGAAATCTTCCAGCGCCATATCTTTGTGCGCACCGCAGTTAATGCGATCCACGAGGCCTGGTTTCGGTGACAGATTGACTTCAGTCAGCATGGCGCGCCAGCCCAGCAGGGCGTACTCATCGATTAATGACGTCGCAAGCTTTGTGGTTTTAGTTGACGTTGCAGGCATCGACATCGTTCAGCAGTGCCTCCATGCGGTTGAGTAAATCGGTCAGTTGATGGGTTTTTCCACGCGCGCAGACGGCTGCGCTTTGCTCGCACAACAGGCAGCGGCGAGGCGGCAGTGAATAGTCGCGGCGGGAGAGAATTTCGCCTTCGGGCGTCAGGACATCGATATCCCATAACCGCCCGAGAGGATGACTATGTTCAAGCTCAATGATGGCGAGCTTGAGGTCGCGAGCCGGGGCGGCAATGCTCAACATGCCCTCCGGCCCGCTGGCGGAAACCAGTGCAGCCTGCTCCTGAATTTGCCAGCCCTGTTTTGCGGCTAAGGCACGCAAGGCTGTCACGCCATGATTAAAAATTCGGCGTGTGACCTCGCTGTCTTTAATCGGCCCAGGCGCAACCACGGTAAAGGAGACCAGTGGAACAGGATGGCGCTTGAGCCAGACGTGTTGCCGTGCTTGCCTTTCATCCCGGCTGACGAGCAGCTCGGGAATTGATACCGCATGGTGGCTGGCGAGTTCAGGAAGCAGGTGCATGGCTTATTCCTTCACCTGATGCACAACATCGATCACCGAGCCATCGCGGTAACGCACAACGGCAACGACGCGGTCTGTGAATTCAATCGGCTGTGGTTCACCGGTCAGCAGACGCGCACGTTCGCGCAGCCACTCAATGGAAACCACTTTAATGCCCGCTTCCTGCAGACGTTCTGCCAGTTCCGGACGTGCCGGGTTAACTGCGATACCGTGGTCTGTGACCAGAATATCGACACTGGAGCCTGGGGTGATGCAGGTCAGTACGTTATCCACCAGAGTCGGAATACGACCGCGTACCAGCGGCGCGACGATGATGGAAAGCGCAGAGGCAATCGCGGTATCGCAGTGACCACCGGAAGCACCACGCAGTACGCCGTCAGAGCCGGTCAGCACGTTAACGTTGAACTGGGTGTCAATTTCCAGCGCGCTCAGTACCACCACGTCGAGACGATCAACCGATGCGCCTTTCGAACCCCAGTTAGCGTACTGGTTGGCGCTGATTTCGATGTGATTGGGGTTACGGGCCAGCGATTGCGCAGCATGGCTGTCAAAGCTCTGCACATCCAGCAGTTTGCGGATCAGACCTTTTTCGTGCAGGTCAACCATCGTCGCGGTAATACCGCCAAGGGCGAAGTCGGCGCGAATATCGCGGCTACGCATTTTGTCTTCCAGGAAACGGGTTACCGCCAGCGATGCGCCGCCGGTGCCGGTTTGCATGGAGAAACCTTCTTTGAAGTAGCCAGAGTTGACAATCACATCCGCAGCGCTACGGGCAATAAGCAGTTCGCGCGGGTTAGTGGTCATACGGGTCGCGCCAGCGCCGATTTTTGCAGCATCGCCAACGCGGTCAACTTTGACGATCAAATCAACCTGATCTTGCTCAATGCTTGCCGGATTATGCGGATAAGGCAGCAGTTCTTCGGTAAGCATCACGACCTGTTTTGCGTTGTCGGCATCAACCATTGCATAGCCGAGGGAGCCGCAGCAGGCTTTACCGGTGTAGCCGTTGGCATTACCGAATTCATCACAGGACGGGACGCCGAGGAAAGCCACGTCGATATTCAGTTCGCCGCTCTGTACCAGATGCACACGACCGCCGTGAGAGTGGATCTGCACCGGTTCTGCCAGCAGACCACGGGAGATCTCTTCCGCCAGTGGACCACGCAGGCCGGAGGTATAAATGCGGGTAACCACGCCCTGGCGAATGTGTTCTACCAGCGGCGCATGGCAATCACTCAGGGAGCTGGACGCCAGGGTCAGGTTTTTAAAGCCCATCTTCGCGATGACGTCCATCACCATATTGACGGTCAGGTCACCGCCACGGAAAGCGTGATGGAAGGAAACCGTCATGCCGTCCTGTAAACCAGAGCGACGAATCGCTTCTTCCAGGTTGGCGCACAGTTTGCGATCGCGCGCTTTTTCAGCCTGGTAGGTTTGCTTTGGCGAGTTCTGGAAAGCGGCAAGATCGCATTCAGCGCGACGATTCCAGGCCGCTACCCGTTCTTGTCGTTGAGATTGTTCAATTTTCTGCGTCATTTTGATTGCCTTATTCTTCGCGGATGCCGGAAAGTTCTGCACGGGAGAGCACCAGACGGGCGCGATCGATAACCGGACCGTCCACCATCTTGCCGTTCAGGGAAACCACGCCGAGGCCTTCGCGAGCGGCGGCTTCAGCGGCTTCTACGACGCGGCGGGCGTGATCCACTTCTTTCTGGGTCGGTGCGTAGAGGTTGTGCAGCAGATCAATCTGACGCGGGTTGATCAGCGATTTGCCGTCAAAGCCCAGCTGTTTGATGTGGGCGGCTTCTTGCAGAAATCCGGCTTCGTTGTTAGCGTCGGAATAGACGGTATCGAACGCCTGAATACCCGCAGAGCGCGCGGCCTGCAAAATGGAACAGCGTGCGAACAGCAGTTCAGTTCCTTCCGGGGAGCGTTCTGTACGCAGGTTGCGCACATAGTCTTCTGCACCGAGGGCGATACCGATCAAACGCTCGGAAGCGTGAGCGATTTCCACTGCGCGGGTAATCCCCAGCGGAGATTCAATCGCCGCCAGCAGGCCGGTGCTGCCGGGTTCACGACCACAGGCTTTTTCGATACGCAGGATCTCTTTTTCAATATCCAGAACATCCTGAGCGGTATCGGTTTTCGGCAGACGCACAACGTCCGCACCACCGCGAACGACGGCTTCCAGGTCGTTAACACCCCATTCGGAATCCAGCGCGTTGACACGCACAATGGTTTCAATATCGCGATACAGCGGATGTTGCAGCGCGTGGTAAACCATGCGGCGGGCGGTGTCTTTTTCACGCAATGCTACGGAGTCTTCGAGGTCAAACATCAGGGCATCAGCCGGGTAGATGAAGGAGTTGCTGACCATCGCGGCATTGGCACCAGGCACAAACAACATGCTGCGGCGGGTGCGAGTTTTACGTTGTTGCAGCGAAGCGGAAATCATTGGCAATCCTCCCATGGCAGAGCCGGGATACCGCTGGCGCGTGCCAGCAGGGCTTCCAGTCGTGCACGTAAAATGCAGTCCAGTGCGCCTTTGTCATCGACATTCAGCTGTACGCCGCGCACGTTGTAGCGGGCGAGAACGTCCAGAATGGTGGTGCGAATTGCATCGCCAAACTGTTTCTCAACGCTGCTATTGATTTGCAGGTCGATATCCTGCGTATCGAGTGGGGCGATGCGTATCATCACATCCCCAGACTCAAGGGTGCCTGCAACGGCGGGCTGGTTTATTTTCATTTTTCACCTGTTTCTCATGCGGGGGTCTTTTGACGAGCTGCCGCGTCCTGGCGGGAGTGCTCAAGCAGGTTCTGCAAATAATGCAGCGTGACTGCAGGGACCAGCGGCGCGATAGCCGTGAGATCGTTTTTCGCCAGCAGTTGACGTACCCGGGAAGCGGATATCGGCATCTCCTGGTAACGCAGCCGCTCAATTTCAACCAGTTCGATGGGCGGTGCGGAGATAGTCGGCGTTTCCAGCCAGTAGCGCATATCCTGGTTGTACTGGGCGGTAACGCGACAAAAGGGTTCAGTACCGACAAAGCGGTGAGTTACACCCAGCGCGGGAGCGAGGTACTGACGGAAAATCTTCAGATCAATTTCGGTGTAACAATGGTTAATGACGCTCTGTTCTTTAATGAAGTAGCAAGGGAACGTAGCGCGGGAGATGATGTATTCGGAGCCACGATGCACAGTCAGGCGTGGAATATCGGCGGTGCCTTTTAACACCAAATCCAGCCGGTCTTCATAGGGGAAGCGTGAAGAATCTTCTTTGACTAAAAACAGATGCAACCAGTCGCACTGTGCCGCAGCCTGTTGAATCAGATAACGGTGACCATTCGTAAAGGGATTGGCGTTCATCACAATGCAGCCAATCTTGTTCCCTGGATGACGAAATTTTTTCAGCGATTCGGCATAGCGTTTCAGTCGCGTGGCGCTGTTTTCCATCAGCACCATCACGCCGGGTACGCTGGTCAGCGTGGAAAAACCGCACTGGCGGAACAGCGCCTCGTATTCGGTTTTGGTATAAATAAACAGATGCGTGCTGTGCCGCTCATAGGCGAGGTTTATCAATTCAGTGGCTAATGTCAGCGCCAGTCCTTCACCGCGGACGGATTCACTGATAGCAACGCATTTAATAATATTTCCGGCAATTCCACCGCACGCGATAAGCTTTTCATCGCGGGTTACGGTAATAAATACTTCGACTGTGGTGTCAACGCTCAAATCATTTTCATGCAGGAATTGGGCGATTTCCGCCATTTTTTTATTTTCTGAACGTTTTACGCGGGTGAAAATATCATTGCCGAACATAATAAATAGTATCCTGAAGGTGCATGTTGTTATCGATTTGCAACGAATGTTGTTCAATGTTGCAAACTGATAACCTTTTATTTTCACTTGGGAGAAAGGGGGTGATCGAGGTATATCTTTTTCTCCTTTCGCTATACATCCTAAGGAGTATTTCGGCGTGAAATTTTGATTTATTTCACATAGAGTTAGTGGTTTTTTATTTATTTAATGATTTTAAGTTTTTTAATTAATGTAATTACGAAATGACTCGCAGGTTTAAGTGATTTAATTGATTTAATGAATAAAATTTGCCACGATCATAATTAATATCTATGTATTTTGATTCAACATTTTAATTACATCCGTCAAAGAGGCTCGGGACAACCCGCAAGGAAAACAATGTTGCAGCTTAACGAGAATAAACAGTTTGCATTTTTCCAAAGACTGGCATTTCCGCTGCGTATCTTTTTGCTGATTCTGGTGTTCTCAATATTTGTCATTGCAGCCCTGGCGCAATATTTTACGGCCAGTTTTGAGGACTATTTAACGCTTCATGTACGCGACATGGCAATGAATCAGGCGAAAATTATTGCCTCCAATGACAGTGTCATCTCTGCGGTGAAAACGCGTGACTACAAACGGCTGGCGACCATCGCTAACAAATTACAAAGAGATACCGATTTTGATTATGTGGTGATTGGGGACCGGCACTCGATCCGCCTTTACCATCCTAATCCGGAGAAAATTGGTTATCCTATGCAGTTCACCAAACAGGGCGCGCTGGAGAAAGGGGAGAGCTACTTCATTACCGGGAAAGGGTCAATGGGGATGGCGATGCGCGCCAAAACGCCAATCTTTGATGACGATGGAAAAGTCATCGGCGTGGTGTCGATTGGCTACCTGGTGAGTAAAATCGATAGCTGGCGGGCTGAGTTTTTATTACCGATGGCAGGTGTGTTTGTCGTGCTGTTAGGGATTCTGATGTTGCTGTCGTGGTTCCTGGCCGCGCATATCCGTCGGCAGATGATGGGCATGGAGCCAAAGCAAATCGCACGCGTGGTCCGTCAGCAAGAGGCGCTGTTTAGTTCGGTTTATGAAGGGCTGATTGCGGTGGATCCGCATGGTTACATTACCGCCATCAATCGTAACGCAAGAAAGATGCTGGGGCTGAGTTCCCCCGGACGGCAATGGTTGGGTAAACCCATTGTTGAAGTGGTCAGGCCCGCCGATTTCTTTACCGAACAGATTGATGAAAAACGTCAGGATGTGGTGGCGAACTTTAACGGTCTGAGCGTTATTGCCAACCGGGAAGCTATTCGTTCAGGTGATGATTTGCTGGGGGCCATTATCAGCTTTCGTAGTAAAGACGAAATTTCCACCCTCAATGCGCAACTGACGCAAATAAAACAATACGTTGAGAGCCTTCGTACATTGCGACACGAGCATCTCAATTGGATGTCGACGCTCAATGGTCTGTTGCAGATGAAAGAGTATGATCGCGTGCTGGCGATGGTGCAGGGGGAGTCTCAGGCCCAGCAACAGCTTATTGACAGCCTGCGCGAGGCGTTTGCCGATCGCCAGGTGGCGGGGCTGCTTTTTGGTAAAGTGCAGCGCGCCCGGGAACTGGGGCTAAAAATGATCATTGTCCCCGGTAGCCAGCTTTCGCAACTGCCGCCAGGACTGGATAGCACCGAGTTTGCAGCCATTGTGGGCAATTTACTTGATAACGCCTTCGAAGCCAGCCTGCGTAGCGATGAAGGAAACAAGATCGTTGAATTATTCCTCAGCGATGAAGGCGATGATGTGGTGATTGAAGTCGCCGATCAGGGCTGCGGCGTTCCAGAGTCTCTACGAGACAAAATATTTGAGCAGGGGGTCAGTACGCGTGCTGACGAGCCCGGTGAACATGGCATTGGGTTGTACTTGATTGCCAGCTACGTAACGCGCTGCGGTGGTGTTATCACTCTCGAAGATAATGATCCCTGCGGTACCTTATTTTCAATCTATATTCCGAAAGTGAAACCTAATGACAGCTCCATTAACCCTATTGATCGTTGAGGATGAAACGCCGCTGGCAGAGATGCATGCGGAATATATTCGTCACATTCCCGGATTCAGTCAGATATTACTGGCGGGAAATCTGGCGCAGGCCCGAATGATGATCGAGCGTTTTAAGCCGGGGCTAATCTTGCTCGATAACTATCTTCCTGACGGTAGAGGGATTAATTTACTGCATGAACTGATGCAGGCGCATTATCCCGGCGACGTGGTGTTTACCACTGCAGCCAGCGATATGGAAACGGTGTCTGAAGCCGTACGTTGTGGTGTATTTGATTATCTCATTAAGCCCATTGCCTATGAACGGCTGGGGCAAACGCTAACCCGTTTCCGCCAGCGTAAACATATGCTGGAAAGTATTGATAGCGCCAGCCAGAAGCAAATTGATGAGATGTTTAATGCTTATGCTCGCGGTGAACCTAAGGACGAGCTACCGACCGGCATTGACCCCTTGACGCTAAACGCGGTGCGAAAACTGTTTAAAGAGCCTGGTGTGCAACATACGGCAGAAACGGTGGCGCAGGCACTGACCATCAGCCGCACCACTGCCAGGCGTTATCTTGAATATTGCGCCAGCCGCCATCTGATTATTGCTGAAATTGTTCACGGCAAAGTTGGCAGACCACAACGCATATACCACAGTGGGTGACATGATAAAGCCGGAGGAAACTTGCCTCCGGCATTACTATTTACTTGCCTGTGACCGCTGCTGCCGTTCCTGGCACCATCAGCTCTGTAGCAACGATAACAATCACCAAACCAACAAGCACCGGTACCGAGGTGCGTTTTACGACTTCAAACGGCGAGATCTTCGCCATCCCGGCAACCGCAACGACTACGCCAGAAACGGGCGAAAGGGTACGGCCAAGGTTTGACGCCTGCAGCATCGGGATAGTCAAATACGCCGGGTTAATGCCGGAAGAGTGCGCCAGTTTCGGGATCATCTCAACAAACGCATAAAACGGCGCATTGCCTGAACCGGTCGTGACTGCCGCCAGCATTGTCAGAATCACCAATACCAGCATCAGGATGATACTCGCCGAACCAAACGAGGTAGCGATAGAAATCAGACTTTGAATAAAGCCGATGGTGCTAAGCCCCTGAGCGAATACCCCAGCGGCAACCAGCAGCATCACCACGTTAGCAAACGCATCTGCCATCCCGCGATAAGCCACTTCCAGACCAGAGAAAACTTTCTGGGTATTAAAGCTGCGGAGGAACTCCAGAATGGAGGCAATCAGCATACAAATCACCAGAATAGTGATGATGTGTAATTGCGGACCCCATTTACCGTCAAAAATCAGTACACCGATGATCGGCGTGAACGGCAAAATGGCATAAAACGCAGGAGCAGTGGTGGTGATTTCACTGACATCTAACATTTCATGAGAGATGTGCTCTTTTTTATCCAGATAACGTTGCCAGAAGAAGTGGGCGATCGCCATGCCGATAATTGCAGCAATTGAGATAGGCAGCGTCGTTTTGAAGGCGAAGTCAATCAGCGACATTTCGGAAGCTTGCGCCGCCAGCACCACATCCCCTGAAGTCGGTGCGAGAATAATCGCCGCCGGGGAGGCACAAATGGCAGCAGCTGCGCCACGACTGATACCAACGTTTACCATCACCGGAAATAGGGTTGCCATCAGCAAAACACCCAGACCGGTTGCGGAAGAGACGGCCAGAGACATCAGACAGGCGACAAAATAGGCGGCAATCATCAGCAGGTAAGGGGAGTTAATATACTGCAATGGTTTTGACGCCAGCTTGACCACCATATCATTCGCGCCGATATGGGTCATGTAAGCGGCAAATCCACACAGCATCATAATCATCATGCCGAGGTCGCCGCCGCGGCTCATTAGTAATATTTTAACGTATTCAACGATATCCGTGGCGCTGTAGCCTGTTGAAGCCTGGCTGGACGGTAACACTTTGTGCCCCATAATGGCACTGATAATCAGCAATAACAGGCCACCGACAAATAACACACCAGTGGCGGAATACCCTTTAATGATGTAGCGAGCTACACCCACAATAACCACAACCCCAATAAGGAGCTCAATGAATGTCAGCATAATTTTTCCTGTCTCCAGGCCCCAAAGTAAATAATAAAAAATTCCTAAAGCTTAAGGAAAAAATATGCCCAATAAATTGGCGATGAATGCTGATTAAAATCAAGAAAAACTGCCATTAAGACATTGAAGTTGCTGTTTTTATACATAGATAACAAAACGCATATTTAGCGGTTGGCAATTATCACATAATAATGTGTGCAAATTGATGGTGGATTGATGCAAATTTGTTAATTGCAATGGTGTTAGCTGCGGCTGTGCGCTCAAAAAATA
>OODS01002289.1_pt1 | contig 11215 bp, 5 predicted proteins | sample 1671531 | NCBI WGS metagenome assembly OODS01 (sample SAMN06348166, study PRJEB24527) | human gut metagenome | biome: human gut; feature: ankylosing spondylitis patient; material: feces | host: Homo sapiens | place: China | collected 2015-10 | reverse complement strand
TTAGTCATTTTTCTGACAGAAAACAGCAATCTCCTGGTCCAGCTCTGCAATGTGTTCTTTTACAGAGTTCAGCAACTGAAGAATTTCAGGCTTACTGTCATCTGAAACAGGTGTTATTTCTAACTGATGGCTAATATTAATCAACTTTTGCAAATTCAGGATGTTAGCCGCACCGTGGATGCGATGAATACACTGATGGAAAGTTCTGTTATCGCCAGCTTCTAGTGCTTGAAACGCAGCGGGTAGATCTTTATGCGTTTCATGCTGGAAAGTCATGAGAATCTCCTGCATCAGTTGTAGATCGTTCGCCGTATTATTTTTCAGGGCTTCGATATCAAGGTGGCGATACTGAGGTGCAATATGCGCAACCTGGTGTAACTGACTTAAATGTGTTTTCAGTACATCCAGGGTCAACGGTTTGAACAAACATAAGTTCATGCCGCAACTTAACCCTTTTTCACGTTCGTTAGCCTGTGCGTTGGCTGTAAGCCCCCAGATGGGTAAGGAAGAATTTTGCTCACGGAGTTTGCGAGTCAACTCAAAACCATCCATATTCGGCATATTAACGTCAGTAATAAGCAGATCATAATGTTGCATACTGACTTTGTGTAGCGCTTGCACACCATCAGTGGCTTCATCAACATCATATCCTAATAGATTTAGCTGGCGTTTGAGTAATAGCCTGTTGGTCGGATGATCATCCGCGATTAATATGCTCAACTTTTCAGGTAGTGTGATGGGGTGTTCTGCTTTTGCCTCGACAGTCGCCACTTGCTGGCTAATTTCTACCGGGATTGTGATCGTAAATGTTGTTCCTATGCCTGGATGACTTTCTAATGACAAATCGCCCTGCATATTTTTAATTAATTCTTTGCAGATCATTAAGCCTAAGCCAGATCCTGTTTGCTGGCGACCTGCACTTGTTTGGCTGTAGCGTTTAAAGAGTTGTTGTTGTTCTTCCTGCGATAATCCACTTCCAGAATCCATAATCGTCATTTTGATAACAGCGTGGTTGTCATCAATGTGAACCAGGGAGGTCGTAATTTTTACTGCCCCCTCGGTGGTAAATTTGAGAGCATTGCTCAGTAAATTTGATAAGACCTGCTTAAACGCCTGAGGATCGATCTTAACCAGGTAATGATCAGGAAATGTACTGCTGCAACTTAATGCGATGGATTTGCTTGCAGCAATCGCACCGAAAGAGTGACAAGTGTTCTGGACTAAAGTAGGGATATCGACCCATTGTGGTTGAAGTTGATAGTTACCCGATTCAATTTTGTCGACATCAAGGATTTCACCAATTAAGCCGAGGAGTGATTGTCCGGTGGCGTAGGCAAGTGAAATCGCCTCCACCCGTTGCTCCTTGCTAAGACCAGAACCCGACAGAAGTTCCAGGAAGCCCATAATAGAGCTTATTGGTGTTCTTATTTCGTGACTCATCGTTGCCAGAAACTGACTTTTTGCTACGGTAGCCTTTATCGCTTTATTTTTTTCTACCTCGAGTGCATTAATTAGATCACGCGTTTCAGTAATATCTTGCCAACCACAAATATATACTGCATTGTCACTTGCAGGAAGATTGCATAATGTATGCCAGTGATTAATGCATCTTTTCTCGATGCCATTATCAATTTCAAATACCTGTGTGTATATTGTTCGATTTTCTTTCGTTTCTGCTGTGACTTCATGCGCATTAGAAAAAACATCTTTAAAGGGTGAGTCACTGTTTTCTAATGGTAACATTGCATTTTTGTAGTAATCCGCAGTGAAATAATGTTCAAAAGCACTATTATGACTAATGACATTACCTTGCCAGTTTACAACATAAGTTGGATTCGGTAAGGAATCCGAGAGTGCTTTTCGGAATGATATTTGGTTTTCTAAATCACCCTGAATGACTTTACGACGACGAACTGAGCGTAACAGGTAGAATCCCCATAAAAGGCTACTGCCAACTAATAAAACGGATAATGTCGTAACAATATAAAATTGCTCGCTATATAGGTCCCATGTGTCAATGGTCACATTGGGCATTTTAATCCATTTTTCCGTCAGGCGCAGAACTTCGCTTGGGGGAATTGCATTCAGTGCTTTATTAATAATATCCTTAAGTTCCGGTTCTCCGCGAGGAAAAGCGAACGAAAGCGATGCATTCGGAACGCCAGGAATAAGAAAATGATAAAGTTCATTAGGATAGTAATGATCGATCATGTAACGCGAATTTAACTGTGTCGCGACCAGAGCATCAAGTTCACCTTCCTTAACCTTGTGAAATGCAGCGCTGGCATTATCGACCTGTATCCATTCAACCTCCGGATACATCTCTTTTAATTGCGAATGCAGCTCATAATAATATGGAATGGCAACTTTCATTCCTTTTTTTAATGTTTGTTCACTGTCAGGCGCTTTTTGCATGACAAAAACGTAAGGCGTTGTTATGAAGGCTTCAGCAAATAAAACATTATTTTCTCGATCTTCACTATAAATAGCGCCAGGTATTATATCCCATCCTCCGGGGCTAAGCTGTGTTCCAGCATGGATATTGTGTGAAACGGTGATCGGAGAAAAATTTAAACCTGTTTGCAAGGTAATAATATTAAGAATGTCCCCCATAACGCCCCGAACCGAGCCATTTTCATCCGTCATAGAATAGGGGGGCGAGTAAGGATTTTCCAGCACCTTTAAATTGGGATGCTGCTTAATCCACTGTTTTTCATGTTCAGTGAGTTCTAATGGTTTGTTCAGAAAGGCCAGGTTTCCTGTATCAAGCCAATTTTGTGATACTTCATAGCGAACTTCATTTGTTAAAGCATCAACAAATCTATTGAGTACTTCATTAAGAATGACAGATTCTTTTCTGGTCAAGAAAAAATTATATTGACGCGGCGAGTTATAATATTTCACTACATTTAAGGAGTGAGTGAAATAGCGGGAAATCATACTGCTGGTAATGATGTTACTACCAATAAAGTAATCATTGTGCCCAGCTGAGACGGATGCTAATGCCTGATATAAATTTGTAAAAGAGATAATTGTTGCTTTTGGAAATGATTGATGAATTACCTCGTCTGGGGGGTAATTTGCTACCCGAGCAATATTTACTGGTTTTGGTGAGGTAAGCGGTCGCATTGAGTCGTGAAGGGTGGTTACCAGCGCCGGAAAGGTAATTATCAATGGTTTGGTTGCAGCAATGTCATTATTAAGAGGCGGCGAAGTAACTAAATGTGATAACACTATATCGACTTCACCTTCTTCCAGCGCGTCCATTGCTTTTTGATGATCTGCGTATTCCCGGAGTGTTAATTTGATATTTAACGCTCTTTTTAAAAGATTTAAATAATCAGCATTAATACCACGAACCTGTTGCTGCGAATCGGTATGCAACAAGGTAGCCGTTTGGGACTTGTGTACTGCAATCACAAGATTTTTTTTGCTCGCTAACCAACGTAATTCCTTGTTGCTCAGACGTACTGGATCAAGTGTGACACGGTTGTTACTACTGATGCCACGATATTCGATGTAATCTTCGTCTGCGAAACTTATGGTCGACCAAAGACCACAACAGAGAAGAAAAAAATAGGGTAAAAACTTCATGTGATTAGCCGATTTTGTTACGTTGCGCGAATGTGTAAAGATCCATCAGTGATTTACATTCTAATTTTTCCATCAGGCGACTTTTATAAGTGCTGACAGTTTTGTTGCTGATGAACATTTTTTCAGCAATGTCATTATTATCCTTGCCATCAAGAATATACCGCATGACACTAATTTCTTGTTTCGATAAGGAGTCGAGTTTTTGCTGGTCGGACGTTAAACTTCCAACAAACCGGTTGAGAGAGAAGGGGAAATAGCAGTAGCCATTTTTTGCAGCTTCAATAGCCGCAATGATATTGTTCATGCCTTCTTTTTTACTCACGAATCCATTAGCGCCAGCATCAGCACAATGTTTCCCGTAAAAATGGTCATTTTTAGCGGAGACAATAATAATAATTCCGCTATATTGGCGCTTCCTCAGCGTTTCTAACACCTGGATACCGTTAACTCCGGGGATATCGACATCAATGATGACGATATCAGGCTTAAGTGTTTCCACCCGCTGAACGGCGCTTCCCCCTTCAGTCAACTCCGCTAAGATTTCAATATCGTTTTTGATCAATAAATTACGAATTGCTGCGATAGCAAGAGGATGGTCATCAATAATTATTGCGTTCATAGATTATTCCCTTTGCAATGAAGCATCTCCCTTCTCCCTGTAGTAATACAGACATAAGGCGTCATCTCATTTTCTCAATAAAAATAAGAAAATCTGAGCTTCCTTTAAGATAATTCGACAAGTATACCATATAAATAGTCGGCATAAATGAAATGTCAACAATAAAATCAGGGATTGTACCGATGATTTATAGTTTCAAGTTGGCACTATAAGTCTTCTTACTAATCCTACAGGCGTAAGAATTGTATTGCAAAAGCCACGGTTTAGTCCTCTGTTGTTTTTTTTGCACCTCATTTAAATTAGGCCTCCAACGTTCCTGGGATAATGTGCAACACATGCACTGTGTTTGATATGAAGAATGAATGCTCTTTTCATTCAATTCATAAATTTCATCTATGAGAAATGAGAGATAATAGTGGAACAGATTAATTCAAATAAAAAACATTCTAACAGAAGAAAATACTTTTCTTTATTGGCGGTAGTTTTATTTATTGCGTTTTCAGGTGCCTATGCCTATTGGTCAATGGAATTAGAAGACATGATTAGTACAGATGACGCCTATGTCACGGGGAATGCAGATCCAATTTCTGCACAAGTCTCAGGTAGTGTCACTGTCGTTAATCATAAAGATACGAACTACGTTCGACAAGGTGACATTTTAGTTTCACTGGATAAAACTGATGCCACTATCGCACTCAATAAAGCTAAAAATAATCTGGCAAATATTGTTCGGCAAACGAATAAACTATACTTACAGGATAAACAATACAGTGCCGAAGTCGCTTCAGCACGTATTCAGTATCAACAATCTTTAGAAGATTATAACCGTCGAGTGCCGTTAACGAAGCAGGGGGTTATTTCAAAAGAAACGCTGGAGCATACCAAAGATACGTTAATAAGTAGCAAAGCGGCATTGAATGCCGCTATCCAGGCTTATAAAGCGAATAAAGCTTTAATAATGAACACACCATTAAACCGTCAGCCACAAGTCGTTGAAGCGGCGGATGCAACTAAAGAAGCCTGGTTGGCGCTTAAACGTACGGATATTAAGAGTCCGGTTACCGGCTATATTGCCCAGAGAAGTGTTCAGGTCGGCGAAACAGTGAGCCCCGGACAATCGTTAATGGCTGTCGTACCGGCACGTCAAATGTGGGTTAATGCCAACTTTAAAGAAACACAACTCACGGATGTACGGATTGGTCAATCGGTCAATATTATCAGCGATCTTTATGGTGAAAATGTTGTGTTTCATGGTCGGGTGACAGGGATCAATATGGGAACCGGCAATGCGTTCTCCTTATTACCTGCACAAAATGCGACAGGGAACTGGATCAAAATCGTTCAGCGTGTACCGGTTGAAGTTTCTCTTGATCCAAAAGAACTCATGGAACATCCCTTGCGTATTGGTTTATCGATGACAGCAACTATTGATACGAAGAACGAAGACATTGCCGAGATGCCTGAGCTGGCTTCAACCGTGACCTCCATGCCGGCTTATACCAGTAAGGCTTTAGTTATCGATACCAGTCCGATAGAAAAAGAAATTAGCAACATTATTTCGCATAATGGACAACTTTAATGGCAATCACTAAATCAACTCCGGCACCATTAACCGGTGGGACGTTATGGTGCGTCACTATTGCATTGTCATTAGCGACATTTATGCAAATGTTGGATTCCACTATTTCTAACGTCGCAATACCGACAATATCTGGCTTTCTGGGAGCATCAACAGACGAAGGCACCTGGGTTATCACCTCGTTTGGTGTAGCAAATGCCATTGCGATCCCTGTTACTGGCAGGTTGGCACAAAGAATAGGCGAATTAAGATTATTTTTACTTTCAGTAACCTTTTTTTCGCTGTCTTCATTAATGTGTAGCCTATCGACCAATCTTGATGTGCTGATATTTTTTAGAGTCGTTCAGGGGTTAATGGCGGGGCCGTTAATTCCACTGTCACAGAGTTTATTATTAAGGAATTATCCGCCAGAAAAAAGAACATTTGCTCTGGCATTATGGTCAATGACCGTGATTATCGCTCCGATATGTGGGCCGATATTGGGCGGTTATATTTGTGATAACTTTAGCTGGGGTTGGATATTTTTAATCAATGTCCCTATGGGGATTATCGTCCTGACATTATGCTTAACCTTACTTAAAGGAAGAGAAACTGAGACTTCACCGGTCAAAATGAATCTACCAGGACTGACCCTGTTAGTGCTCGGTGTTGGTGGCTTGCAAATTATGCTTGATAAAGGGCGCGATCTGGATTGGTTCAACTCGAGTACAATAATAATATTAACAGTAGTATCAGTTATTTCTCTGATCTCTTTAGTCATTTGGGAGTCGACCTCAGAGAACCCGATTCTTGATCTCAGTTTGTTTAAGTCCCGTAACTTCACCATTGGTATTGTGAGTATCACATGCGCGTATTTATTTTACTCTGGAGCGATCGTCCTTATGCCGCAGTTACTCCAGGAAACGATGGGGTATAATGCGATATGGGCCGGACTTGCTTATGCGCCCATCGGCATCATGCCACTATTAATTTCACCTTTGATAGGACGTTATGGCAACAAAATAGACATGCGGTTGTTAGTGACATTTAGTTTTTTGATGTATGCGGTTTGCTATTACTGGCGTTCTGTGACATTTATGCCAACGATTGATTTTACAGGCATCATTTTGCCGCAGTTTTTTCAGGGATTCGCCGTTGCCTGTTTCTTTTTACCCTTAACAACGATTTCGTTTTCAGGCTTGCCAGATAATAAATTTGCCAATGCCTCGAGTATGAGTAATTTTTTTCGTACCTTGTTGACAATGACGCTGTGGGGACGACGCGAATCGTTACACCATAGTCAGTTGACAGCAACCATCGATCAATTTAACCCCGTGTTTAATTCATCGTCACAAATTATGGATAAATACTATGGTTCGCTTTCAGGAGTTCTTAATGAAATTAATAATGAAATAACCCAGCAGTCACTTTCTATTTCTGCAAATGAGATTTTCCGTATGGCGGCTATTGCTTTTATCTTACTTACGGTTTTGGTTTGGTTTGCGAAACCGCCGTTTACAGCGAAAGGCGTTGGGTGATGATAAAAGGAGGGGGTTATAGCGGGTAAGACCGGGGATCTTAAGTCTGCGCCATCGGCAGCATCGCTCACCTAGGGAAAGGATTGCGATGCTGCGTTGAAACGTTATTAACGGCCTTTTGCCAGATATTGATTCATCTCTTCTTCCGGCACCATTCCACCTCCCGTCGCCCACACCAGATGAGTGGCATTACGCAATTGTTCTGCGCTGAAACCGTGCATCTGTTGGTAACTTACTGATGCACACACGCGCTGAGGTCCGGCCATACCCGCCAGTGCTGAAGGTTCAAGACGAATACCTTCTTCCTGCGCCAGCCAGCCAAGCATGTCATACATGGTTTGATCGCTAAGGGTATAGAAGCCATCCAGCAGACGCTCCATTGCCCGCCCGACAAAGCCTGATGCGCGACCAACTGCAAGGCCATCCGCTGCGGTAAGGTTGTCGATACCAATATCCTGAACAGAAATCTGATCGTGTAATCCTGTATGGACGCCTAACAACATACAAGGGGAGTGCGTTGGTTCGGCAAAAAAGCAGTGAACATGATCGCCAAACGCCAGTTTAAGCCCGAATGCGACGCCACCAGGACCACCGCCAACACCACACGGCAGATAGACAAACAGAGGGTTATCAGCATCGACGATACGACCTTGCTGGGCAAATTGCGCTTTAAGACGCTGGCCAGCGACGGAATACCCAAGGAACAACGTGCGGGAATTTTCGTCATCAATAAAGAAACAGTTCGGGTCAGACTGCGCTGCTTTACGTCCTTCCTCGACGGCAACACCATAATCTTGCTCATATTCCACGACCGTAACGCCATGGCTGCGCAGTTTCGCTTTTTTCCATGCCCGGGCATCAGCAGACATATGCACTGTCACCTTAAAGCCAATGCGGGCGCTCATAATGCCGATTGATAACCCCAGATTTCCGGTTGAGCCCACAGCAATGCTGTATTGGCTAAAGAACTGTTTAAACTCCGGAGAAAGCAGTTTGCTGTAGTCATCATCAAGCGTCAGCAACCCCGCTTCCAGAGCCAGTTTTTCTGCGTGTGCCAGGACTTCATAAATCCCGCCGCGTGCTTTTATGGAGCCGGAAATGGGCAAATGGCTATCTTTTTTCAGTAACAGTTGCCCGCTGATCGGTTGTTGATATTCCTTTTCCAGCCGTTTTTGCATAGCCGGAATGGCAACCAGTTCTGATTCAATAATCCCCCCAGTAGCAGCAGTTTCAGGAAATGCTTTTGCCAGATAGGGTGCAAAACGGGATAAGCGCGCATGGGCGTCCTGAACATCCTGTTCGGTCAGGCCAACATAAGGTAAACCTTCAGCCAATGAGGTCGTGCCAGGATTAAACCAGGTGGTTTCTTTAAGAGCAACCAGATCCTTTACCAACGGATACTGGGCGATGAGCGAGTTCATTTTAGCGTTTTCCATAGTACGTCTCTTTGCGCTTAGATGATAAATGACAGCAGGAATGTGCCCGCCAGAGCGACGACTGAAGCGATAAATGTCGCTGTCGTATAGTATTTAAATGTTTCATTGAGCGTAGCGCCGCAATATTGCTTCACCAGCCAGAAAAGCGAGTCCGTAACGATCGTGCAGCCAATCGCACCTGAACCGATAGCAATCGCAATAATTTCCGGGCTGATGTCGGGATACAGCGGCAGCATGGGTGCAACAATTGCCGTTGCCCCCATCATTGCCACGGTAGCGGAGCCCACTGCAGCATGCAGAATAAGAGCCACTAACCAGGCCAGAAGAATCGGGTGCATATGCATATTGGAGAGAATAACTGCCAGCGTATCAGCGAGACTGCTGCTTTTTAAAATGGCGTTGAATGCGCCTCCGGCCCCGATAATCAGCAAAATATTAGCAATAGAACCGAAGCCATTTTCCGTATGTGTGAGCATTGTCCCCATGCTCATATGCTGGCGTATACCCAACACATAATAGGCGACAAACACGGCGATAAACATGGCAGTGATAGGGTTGCCAATAAACTCAAGCAAGGTATACAAACCACTCTCACGCGCCATATTCAATTCGGCAATCGTTTTAACCAACATCAGCGCAATGGGTAGCAGTATGGTGAATAACGTTGCGCCTAATGACGGTAGTGTTTTTTCATCGCGAACTTTGAGATCGGCAAACTCTGTGGGTACAGGTTTAAAGGGCAGTCGTTGACCCAGAAATTTAAGGAAAAGTGGGCCACCGATCAGTGATGCCATCAGCCCAACCAGCAAACCGTAGACGATCACCGAACCGATATCTGCGCCCAGCTTATTGGCAACATATAAAGCAGCCGGATGTGGAGGAACCACGCAGTGCACTGCCATCAATGCGGTACATAGCGGAATGGCAAGCTTTAATAATGAGGTATTGGTTTTTTTGGCAATTGAAAAAGCCAGAGGAATCAATAGCACGACGCCCACTTCAACAAACAGCGTGATGCCACAAATCAGGCCAACCAGCACCATAATGACATCAGCTGAAAGCCAGCGGCAGCGTTGAAGTGTCAGACCAATTCTTTCTGCGGCCCCGGATACTTCCATCATTTTTCCCAGTATCGTGCCAAGGCCGATAACCGCTGCGAGGAACCCCAGCGTTCCGCCAATTCCACTTTCAATAGCATTTACCATATCCAGTGGCCCCATGCCCATCATCGTTCCCACGAAGAAGCTGGCCAGCAACAGCGCCAGAAACGGGTGGAATTTGAACTTCACGATGGTCAGTACAATTAACACGATGCTGATAAGCAGCGTGCTCACAACCCAGATTTGAGAGTGCATATCTCACCTTCCCCTGTGATTAACCTGATGATATTGGACAAAAAAACAACGCAGGCTGACAAACGATAAAATTTGCCTTTCACATGAGGTAAATTGCATCAATGGAGTGATTTACATCTAAAAATGAAGGTGAATTGAGATATGGTTCACTTTAGCTCATCTCATAGCTGAAATTTTGCCGCTATTTTTTTACACTTAAGCGAAAAATGAGGTGATTATGGAACCCCTTCGTGAAATAAGAAATCGGCTGCTTAACGGCTGGCAATTATCAAAAATGCATACTTTTGAAGTGGCTGCCAGGCATCAGTCCTTCGCCCTGGCGGCAGAGGAATTGTCGCTGAGCCCCAGTGCGGTAAGTCACCGTATCAATCAGCTGGAAGAAGAATTGGGCATTCAGTTGTTTGTTCGTTCCCATCGCAAAGTGGAATTAACGCACGAGGGGAAACGTGTTTATTGGGCGCTAAAATCGTCGCTGGATACCCTGAACCAGGAAATTCTTGATATCAAAAATCAGGAGTTATCGGGAACGTTAACTCTGTATTCCCGGCCCTCTATCGCCCAATGCTGGTTGGTGCCCGCATTAGGTGACTTTACACGCCGGTATCCGTCTATTTCGCTCACCGTGCTCACTGGTAATGACAACGTCAATCTGCAACGTGCCGGAATCGATTTGGCGATCTACTTTGATGATGCGCCGTCAGCGCAACTGACTCATCACTTTCTGATGGATGAAGAAATCCTGCCAGTATGTAGCCCGGAATACGCTCAAAGACATGCTTTAACCAACACGGTAATTAACCTGTGTCACTGTACGTTGCTCCATGACAGACAGGCATGGAGCAACGACTCCGGTACGGATGAATGGCATAGTTGGGCGCAACATTATGCGGTTAATTTGCCGACATCTTCTGGAATTGGCTTTGATCGTTCTGATTTAGCTGTTATTGCCGCGATGAATCATATTGGGGTGGCGATGGGAAGAAAACGCCTGGTACAAAAAAGGCTTGCCAGTGGTGAGCTCGTCGCGCCGTTTGGCGATATGACGGTGAAATGCCATCAGCATTATTACATCACTACATTACCGGGCAGGCAGTGGCCAAAAATTGAAACGTTTA
>OODS01002281.1_pt1 | contig 11248 bp, 11 predicted proteins | sample 1671531 | NCBI WGS metagenome assembly OODS01 (sample SAMN06348166, study PRJEB24527) | human gut metagenome | biome: human gut; feature: ankylosing spondylitis patient; material: feces | host: Homo sapiens | place: China | collected 2015-10 | reverse complement strand
TGTATGTCTCGGGATTTTGGCATATTCATGCCAAAACACCTCGCGGGATAGTGGTATGTGAACAGTAACAAAGATTCCAAGGTGCTTTTGTGAAAGAGCACTTGAGAACAGCTATATGGCGTGATATAATAATATCATTGCGAAAACGCAGGTTTAACAGTGCAGATGGGGATAAAGAGGAGAAAAATATGACAGTAAAAGAATGTTATGAACAGATGGGTGCAGATTATGAAGGTGTACTTGGAAGACTGAGAAGTGAGGTTCTTATTAAGAAATTTGCAAAGAAATTTCTGGATGATGGAAGTTTCCGGAGTCTGAAGGATAATCTGGCACAGAAAAATGGGGAAGAAGCTTTTCGTGCAGCTCATACCTTAAAAGGTGTATGCCAGAACCTTGGATTTGATAATCTGTATAAGGCAAGCTTTGATATTACAGAGAAGCTCAGAGGAAGAGATACTGAAGGCTGTGAAGAACTTCTGGTAAAAGTGGAAGAGCAGTACAATAATACAGTAGATGCGATTCATATGATGGAAGACTGATGAAGGCAGCGATTTTTGATGTAGATGGAACGCTGCTGGATTCTATGTCTGTGTGGGAGGATATTGGAGAACGTTATCTTACGAGTCAGAATATCACAGCGGAGAAAAATCTCCGGGCTGCTCTGCACACCATGAGTCTGGAGCAGGGAGCCGCCTGGATGAAAGAAAAATATCAGTTGGATAAGTCCATTTCACAGATTATAGAAGAGGTTCTGAAAATTGTAAGTGATTTTTACCGGTTTGAAGCACCGTTGAAACCAGGAGTGAAGAAAACTCTGGAATGGTTTAAAGAGAGAAATATACAGATGACAGTTGCAACATCTGGAAACCGGGAACTGACAGAAGCAGCACTTGCGAGAAACGGGATTCTGGATTATTTTGAGCAGATTTACACCTGTACAGAAACAGGTGCAGGAAAAGATGAACCGTTGATCTACCTGAAGGCAGCAGAATCTATGCAGGCAGAACCGAATGAGACACTTGTATTTGAGGATGCGCTTCACGCAGCGGAAACTGCAAAAAAAGCAGGATTTGTGGTTATTGGTGTCTATGATGAAGAAAACAGGAAGAATATTTCCAAAATGAAAGAAGTCTGCGACTGTTACTGTGACAGGATGGATGCGGCGATTGAGAATATACGTTTGACAATATAAAAAAGAGGTTTCGTTAAACTTTGTGGTAACGAAGCCTCTTTTTTTAGTAAGTTGTTAGTAAATTAGTACCAGCGTGTCATTGGCAGATTATTATTAATTCCTTTGATCATAAGAATCTGGTGAAGATCAACGATTCCGTTATGGAAAGTAGTTGCATATGCGGACAGGTAAAGATCTCACACAGGACTATGATATATCTTGAAAGGGAGTTAGCACCAATGGAAGAATTGTACAAAGACAGAGAAAAAAGTGGTGGAATCTTGTGAAAGGTTGATTATAAAAAACTGGAAGTTTTTGTATAAAAAGTCGTCGTATTAATTGAAATGAACTCTTCAATATACTATAATTGTAATATAAAATTCAAATGTACTCTGAAGAGTATATTTCAAAAGGAAGGGAGGAAACTTCGAGCAAAATTTCTCAGGAGGAATAGAAAATGAAGAGGAAAAGATTTACAGCACTGAAGGTTACACTCACAGCGATGATGTTGACGGCAGCACTTACATCTGGAGCAGGAAGTGCTTATGCGGCTGACCTGTCACAGGAGGGTGGAAGTGAGCCGACAGTTACAATAACACCAGAAGTAACGCCGATGCCGATTCAGCCATTGCCAACAGTGAAACCGAAACCGAAAAATGGACTGCGCAAGGAAGGCAGTATATATCGTTATTATGTAAATAACAAACTAGTCAAAAGTAAATGGAAGAAAGTAAATGGCAAACTTTACTGGCTTAAATCAAATGGGGTTGCTGCGCATGATGGATCTTATAAAGTAAATGGTACTTATTATGTATTTAATAAATATGCACAGAGAGTTATGCCAGGAAAGAAAACGATTGTGAATGTCAATGACGTGAAATATTTCGTTGATGCCAAGGGAAAGGTCGTTACAGGATGGAATGAACTGAATGGTAAAATGTACTATGTGTATAAGAACGGCAAGTGCGCAACAAATGAGACCGTAGGCGGAATTAAGTTTAATAAAAACGGGTATGCATCAAATCTGACACAGGCGAGATGCAAGCTTGCGGCAAGGAACTTTATTGCACGTCACAGTAATGCCAATGCAAGTAATTATGAAAAATTCCGTTCCTGCTTTTATTATATTATGGCCTATACAAACTTTGTAGGATACATGGATCCTACACCTCAGGAGTTTAAGACAAAAGATTGGGTTTATAAATATTCCCTTCAGATGTTCCAGAACGGTCTTACAGGAAACTGTTATGGAATTGCCAGCAGTGTGGCTGCAATCGCGAAGGAACTGGGATATGAACCCTATGTTATTACAATTCCGGATGGACACAGCTTTGTTATGATTAACGGGCTCTATTATGATAATATGTACGGAACGTTGTTTGGCGCAGCTACACGTCCTGCATATACAATAGAACATAAAATTAAATTTTAAGAAAAGGAGTATGGAGAATGAAGAAAACAAAGAGATTCCTTGCAGTTGTGCTTTGTATGCTTCTTATGCTGACACCGTTGGCTGTTGTAGCAGAAACAGTGACAGTACAGGCAGCAGGACCGCAGACTGTTAAGGTAAAACTGGACAAAAAGACAGGAAAGAGATATGGATATGATGAGAATAACCAGAAGGTTACTCAGCAGTGGGGAGTAACAGCAAAGGGTTTCCGTTATTATTTCGGAAAAAACGGAGCTGCTTATCAGGCGGATCAGGATATGGTTGGTAAGTATGGTATTCTGATGAAGAAGATTAATGGTAAGTACTATGGGTTTGATGTAAGTGGTCACACAGTAAAGGGAATACGTGTAGGAAGTGTCAGCATGTATGAGATTCCGAAGCTGTATTACTTTAATCCAAAAACAGGAGCTGTAGATAAAAAGAAGACGTCTTTATACAGAAAATATGCGGCAACATCTACTCTGGCAAAACAGAACAATGCGTCAAAGATTAAGAAGGTTCTGGGAAAATATAAAAAATGTACGATAAGTAAGGGCAATACCTGTATGCTTGATGGAAACGGCAAGGATGTCACCTACACATACGATTATGTACAGTTAAATGTTGTGCGTCCTACAGGAAAAGGAAGCAGCGCAGAAGTTGTTGCGAGTATCACGGTAAGACGATAATTATCCAGGTTAATCGGTTGCTTCGGCTGTGAAAAATTATAAAGCAGCTGAAGCAATTTGCAGATAGTAAGTTAACAAAAAAGAAAGGAACAGAGTGATGAACAAGAAAAAAATTACAGCATTATTACTTAGCTCAGTAATGGCATTTACACCTGCCATGCCGGCTATGGCAGAACAGTCAACGATCGTTAATTATGTGGATGGAACAACTGATAGTACAGTTGAGACACCAGATGTAACTCCGACACCACTTCCGGAGAAGAAGGAAGGATGGGAAACTGTTGATGGAGTTAAATATTACTATGTAAATGGTGAGAAGATTACAAATAAGGTAAAGAAGATTGGTAAATACACTTATTGTTTTGATAAAACCGGAAAACTTGTGACTAATAAACCGTATTATAAGGTTAATGCAAAGACTTATTATAAGATTAAAAAGAATGGACAGGCAACAAAGCTGTCAGCAGTAGAAACTATGGCTGCAGTCCGACTTCAGAAGTGTAAAGGAAATCTGAAGAAGGCATTCAACTGGTCTGTTTCTCTGCAGTATGCAGGCAATGTAAAGGTTTCTAAAAAAACACCTACAGAATATGGTTTATATGGATTTAAAACAGGCAGTGGCGATTGTTATGTAATGGCAGCTACTTTCTACTGGATGGCTAAAGTCGCAGGATATGATGCTCATTATGTAAAAGGATATTTCCAGAAATCCGGTGGTAAGAAGGGAGCACATGCGTGGGTTGAAATAGATCAGAAGGTGAATGGTAAAAAGAAAACTTATGTGTATGATCCGAATTTCCAGAAGGAATACAAACTGAATGGTTATAAACTTACATATGGTGCGAAACGTACTCTGAAATATGTAAATTATAAGAGAGTTAACTAAGCATTGAAATGTTTTTGACTTTGGTTACGAGCAAGTAACGAAGTGAATGATTTTATCTGTTTAACAGTAAGGCAAATAAGAACTATAAAGAATGACCAGAAAGGATTTAAAGACAATGAAGAAAAAAGTTGTAACAGCATTTATGATGGCAGCACTTGGAAGCAGTCTGGTATTTACCCAGGCAGTGATGGCAGCAGATACTACAGCAAAAACAGAGACTTCAGAAAAGGATTCCACAGAATCTGAAGATAAAGATGTAGCAGAAGATGCAGATAAAGCTGATGAAGAGAAAGAAGATTTAAAGACAATTGGTGAGAAACCGGAAGAGGACACAGAAGGTGTTTTTTCTGTAAAATTGAAAAATCTTACAGACAAAGTTATCACAGGTGTTACTGTTAAGAATGAAAAAGACGAAGAATATCCGGATAATTTCCTGAAAGAAGAAGATAAGTTCGAAGCAGATGAGGAAAGAGTTCTCTGGTTTGATCCGAGTGCTAAAGATAAAGCAGATGAGGAAAACAAGGATTCTTCAAATGATACAAAAGAGACCACAGATACTGAAGAAACAAAAACAGAAGATGCCAAAACAGATGAAAAAGCAGAAGGCGAAGATAAGGATGATGCTGAGAAGGAAATCCCGAAATATAACATTCAGTTAACTTTCGAGGATGGAACAACCGCTGAGATCCATACTTTCCCATTTGGCGATACAGAGGAAGCAGAACTTAAGTTGGAAGGTGAAGTAGCATATCTGGTATTTGACAGTATCAGCCAGAAGAAAGAATACAATACTCTGGAAACAGAGAAAGCATTAGCTCCGAAGCCAACTGAGGCAGCTGCACAGGCAGCTTCTGAAACAACTCAGAGTTATGATAACAGTAGTGATTACAGCAATGACTATGATTACAACAATGACTATGATTATAGTAATGACTATGATTACAGTAATGATTATGATTATGGTAATGATGATTCCGGTGATTATGATGGTTCTGATGATGGTGGTTCCGATGACGGTGGAGACGGATGTCTGGATAATGGGTTATTAAATTAATCAGATTCAGCAGTTGTAAAGGGAAAATGCATTAAAAAGTATAATAAAACAGGGCACTGCATTATCTGAGGGAATAACATAGTGCAGTGCCCTTATTATAAGTACAACTGAAGAATTGTACATATTTAGGGAGAAAGATCATGTCATTAGTTTCAAACTTGTTTTTACTGTTTGTGGCGGTGAGTGTGCTTGTTTATTATATTGTGCCGCACAAATTTCAGTGGCTGGTTTTGTTATGTTTCAGCTATATTTATTATCTGGCAGGTGGCGTCCGTTACGTGGGATTTATCCTGTTTTCCACATTGGTTACCTGGGGGATTGCACTTGCAGTTGAAAAGGCAGAGGCAGGTGGAAGCCACAAAAGTGCAAGAAATTTTCTGGTGCTTGGATTAATATTGAATTTTGGTATGCTTGGAGTGGTAAAGTATACAAATTTTATGATTGAGAACCTCAATGCTTTGTTTCATATGAATTTAAGAGGAATGGAAATCCTGCTTCCATTGGGAATATCGTTTTACACTTTCCAATCCTCCGGATATCTTCTGGATGTGTACTGGAAGAGATGTGATGCGGAGAGGAATCCTGTAAAATATGCATTGTTTGTTTCTTTCTTTCCACAGATTCTGCAGGGACCAATCGGAAGATACAGTCGTTTGGCACATCAGCTTTATGAACCTCATAAATTCGAAGGTAAGAATATTACCAGAGGCTTTGAGCGCATTCTCTGGGGATTTTTTAAGAAGATGATCCTGGCGGACTGGGCAGCAGTGTTTGTAGATGCGATTTTCGACAATCCGGATCAGTACAGCGGGCTGGCAATCTTTGGTGTATTATTTTACACAGTTCAGCTATATGCAGATTTTTCCGGTGGTATGGATGTGGTAATTGGTATTGCGTCTATGTTTGGAATTGAGCTGGATGAGAACTTCAAGCGTCCGTTCTTCTCCATTTCCATTACAGATTTCTGGCACCGCTGGCACATTACTCTTGGTACCTGGATGAAGGATTATGTGTTCTATCCTGTGACATTATCCAAGTGGATGGGAAAATTTGGCAAATGGGGCAAGAAGGTATTTGGCAAAAAGACCGGACGTACATTACCAATCTGTCTGGCGAATCTGATCGTATTCTTCGTTGTTGGTGTATGGCATGGTGCTGCCTGGAAGTATATTGTATACGGTATGTACAATGGTATTATCATTGCTTTCAGCGGACTTATGGCAGAGCATTACAGAAACTGGAAAAAGAAATTCAACATCACTGGAAAAGAGAACTGGTATCATGTATTTATGATCATCCGTACTTTTATCCTTGTAAATATCAGCTGGTTTTTTGACAGAGCGGACACAGTAGGACAGGCTTTTCATATGATGAAGCTTTCTGTCACAAAGTTTGCACCGTCACAGTTACTGCTGATCCCGGCCGGTAAAGAAGGAACTGCTTTTACCCCTTATGCGCTGGCAATCCTGGCAGCAGGCTGCATCATTCTGTTTATTGTAAGTGTCCTTCAGGAACGTGGCATGAAGATAAGAGAATCACTTGCAGGACTGAGTCTGCCAATTACTGTAGCAATTTATTTTTGTCTGCTGGCATCCATCGGATTCTTCGGATCAACAGCAGTAGCGAGAGGATTTATTTATGCACAATTTTAAGAAAGTTTTAAAAACGTTCCTGGTATTGGTCGTGTGTGTGGCTCTTCTGGCAGCACTTGACCTGGCACTTTATCCATGTACATTTATGAGAAATGATGTGCATGCAGTTGTGACACAGCAGTTTGATGACATTATCGTGGGAACTTCCCATGGAAAGATGGATATTGATCCGGAGGTGATGCAGGAAGTTACCGGACGCAGTGGACATAATCTTTGCGTTGGTGGCGAGTATGGAATCGATGCGTATTATCTGACTAAACTGATCAAAGAGAAACAGAATCCGAAGAGAATTATCTATGAGGTTGACCCGGGATATTTTGTATCTGAAAAGGAAGAAGGAAATAACTACCTGCTTTTTTATCATGAGTTTCCATTTTCAAAAGCAAAGGTAGAATATTTCTGGAATTCTATTGCGAAATGTAATTTCCGTACTGTGCTTTTCCCATGGTATGAATATTCTCTCAGCTATGAATTGCCGAAAGTCAAAGATACATTTACTCAGAAAGTAACCGGTGATTATGACGTATCTCATCTGAAGAGTGATTCTCAGGAATATCATGAAAGTGGATTTATTGAGAGATATCCGGTGGATGTGACAAAGCTTAAGAAATCAGAACCTAAGCTCTATGAAGAGGGTAAGGTAAACGAAGAGAACATGGAATATCTGAAGAAGCTGATCACATTCTGCAAGGAAAATGATATAGAGTTTGTTGCAGTAACTACGCCAATTCCAATAAATACTCTGAAGGATTACAGTGACAGTTATAATGCAGCATGGAAATATTTCGGGCAGTTCTTTGAAGAACGGGGTGTAGAGTATATTAACTTTAATACGCAGTATTTTAAGGCATTTACACATGACCTGAAAGCATATACAGATTATGACGGACATATGAATGGGGATGCTGCAAAAGAATATTCTGAAGTGCTGGCACAGGTGTTGGAGAGCGTCGGACAGAGGAAGTAATTTCAAGGCTGCAAAAAGACAGTAATAAATCAATATAAAAACCTTGTGAAGTACAGAGGGGAGGAATTACATATGAAGACAAGTATTCTGGAATATCTTGAAGAATCCGCACGGAAATATCCGGATAAGACAGCTTTTGCAGATGAACATACATCCTGCACATTTAAAGAACTGGAGCAGACTGCACGCAGAACAGGAACTGCACTTGCGAAACATTTCACACCGAGAAATCCGGTGCCTGTATTTATGGAGAAGAGCGTAGAAACCATCGGAGTTTTCATGGGTGCTGTTTATGCAGGATGTTTTTATGTACTGATGGATACCAAACAGCCGGCGAGCAGACTTCAGCAGATTCTTGGAATTCTGGACAGTGATGTGATCGTTACATCTGAGAAATATCTGAAGGATTTGGAGAAACTGGAGTTCAAAGGAAAGGTTCTGATGGCTCCGGATCTTGCAGCTGAGCAGGAGAATGAAGCTGTGCTGAATGAGATCAGAGAACAGGCATTGGATGTGGATCCGCTGTATGGAATTTTTACTTCCGGGTCAACAGGAGTTCCCAAGGGAGTTGTGGTAGGTCATCGTTCAGTGCTTGATTTTATCGATTGTTTTACAGAGCTTTTTGATATTACAGATAAAGATGTGATGGGAAATCAGGCACCCTGGGATTTTGATGTATCTGTTAAAGATATTTATTCCGGACTGAAGACAGGAGCAACTGTCCAGATTATTCCGAAGCAGCTATTCTCTTTCCCGATGAAGTTGATTGACTATCTGATCGAGAGGGAAGTGACTACACTGGTGTGGGCGGTATCTGCGCTGTGTATTATTTCAACTTTGAACGGATTTGAATATAAAGTTCCGGATAAGATTAAGAAGATTCTTTTCTCAGGAGAGGCTATGCCTGTGAAACATCTGAATATCTGGAGAAAATATCTGCCGGATGTTATGTATGTAAATATTTATGGACCAACTGAGATCACATGTAATTGTACGTATTATATTGTAGACAGGGAGTTCCAGCCTGGAGATGTACTTCCTATGGGCAAGGCATTTCCAAATGAAAAAGTATTCCTTCTGGATGAAGAAGACAAGCTGATCACAGAGAAAAATAAAAATGGTGAACTCTGCGTAACCGGAAGTGCACTTGCACTGGGATATTACAAAAACAGAGAACAGACTGCGAAGGCCTTTGTTCAGAATCCACTGAATGACAGATATCTGGAGCCAATGTACAGAACCGGTGATCTTGCTTATTATAATGAACGTGGTGAGTTGTGCTTTGCAACACGTAAGGATTTCCAGATTAAGCATATGGGACATCGTATTGAGCTTGGAGAAATCGAGGCTGCTATGGATAAGGTTCCGGAGATTGTGAGAAGCTGCTGTATTTTTGATACAGTTAAGAGCAAGATCGTAGCTTTTTATGAAGGAGATATCGAGAGAAGACCGCTGGCAAAAGCGTTGGGGCAGTATGTACCTGCTTTTATGGTTCCGAATGTATTCCGCCAGGTGGAGAGCATGCCTCTTACAAAGAATGGAAAGATTGACAGAAAAGCTCTTACAGCTATGTATCAGGAGGAAAAGAAATGAGTTCCTATGGATTTATAAAAGAACTGATCGAGAAAGAACATACTCCAACTCCAGCTTATGTTTTTGACCTGGATAAGATGAAGGAATTTGTAAAAAAAGTGCAGAGCTGTCTTGGAGAGAGCGCACAGTTATGTTATGCTATGAAAGCAAACCCTTTTCTTACAGGACCCATGATGGATGTAGTTCCGACATTTGAAGTGTGCTCACCGGGTGAATTTCGAATTTGTGAGCGTGTTGGTGTGCCGATGGAGAGAATTGTTCTTTCGGGTGTGTATAAGAACCCTGAAGATATGGAATATGTACTTTCTACATATGGCGGAAAGGGCGTGTATACTGTAGAGTCTTTGCAGCATTTACAGATTCTGAATGATACTGCAGTGAGACTTGGCATGAAGATTACGGTGTTGATCCGCGTGACAAGCGGAAATCAGTTTGGCGTAGATGAAGCAGATATCAGGAAAATCATTTCTGACAGAACAGATTATCCGGGGGTTGAGATAGAGGGACTTCAGTTCTATTCCGGAACTCAGAAGAAAGATCTCAGTCAGATGAAAACAGAGCTGGAGCATCTGGATGAATTTATCGGGGAGCTGAAATCTGAGAGTGGATTTGAAGCACAGGTGCTTGAGTATGGTCCGGGATTTTTTGTCCCATATTTTAAGAAGGATAAGAGCGAGGACGTGGAGAATATTCTGAGTGAGTTCAGAGCACTTCTGGAAAGTCTTAATTTCAAGGGTAAGGTTGTTCTTGAGATGGGAAGATTTCTGGCAGCAGCCTATGGATATTATGTGACATCAATCGTGGATATGAAGGTGAATAAAGAACAGCCGTATGTGATCATGGACGGTGGTATCAATCATCTGAATTATTATGGACAGGCGATGGCAATGAAACAGCCGTACTGTACACAGCTTGATACAGAAGGAAATGAGAAGACAGGGGGAGAAGAAGAATCCTGGAATCTTTGCGGTGCACTCTGCACGGTCAGCGATGTGGTCGTAAAGCGATTTCCACTTCACAAACCGCAGCTTCATGATATACTGGTATTTGAACGGGTAGGTGCTTATTCCGTTACAGAAGGAATCTATTTATTCCTGAGCCGTCCTCTTCCGAGAATCTATTTCTGGACAGAGGGAGAAGGACTGCGCATGGTGCGGGATGGTGTACATACAGATCTTTTAAATTCAGAGAAATAAAAGACCATGGCAATACCGAAAAATAATGGAATTGCTGAAAAAACAAAAATAAGGAGATATGAAAAAATGGAAGAATTAATTGAATTACTGGAAGAAATCCAGCCGGATGCAGATTTTGAAAACTGTGATACTTTGATTGACGATGGAATTCTTGATTCCTTTGCAATCCTGTCTATTGTAAGTGAACTGCAGGATACTTATGACATTACTATCACTCCGGCAGATATTATCCCGGAGAATTTTAACTCTGCAAAAGCACTGTGGGATATGGTGTGCAGACTGAAAGGTTGATTTATACAAAGCAGGCAACTGGAATTATAATCCGGTTGTCTGCTTTTCAGTTGAGAGATCAGAAATATTATTAGGCATAGCGATGGTTGTCAGTGTATTAACAATTCCTGTACATGGCGCTGAGGGATGGAATCCAGGTGTCAGATGGGATGAATGTCTGATGTGGACTGGGTGGATCCTGGAGTGTGTTTGAAACACACTCTAAGGTGGAAATAAAAAAGTTTGTCAAATTATGAAATTAACTGTTGACAGGGGCTGCTTTCGGTGTTATATTAGTTGAGCTGTCGGAAATAATTGTTTCTTAGAAAGAGACAATTTAA
>OODS01002263.1_pt1 | contig 11322 bp, 18 predicted proteins | sample 1671531 | NCBI WGS metagenome assembly OODS01 (sample SAMN06348166, study PRJEB24527) | human gut metagenome | biome: human gut; feature: ankylosing spondylitis patient; material: feces | host: Homo sapiens | place: China | collected 2015-10 | reverse complement strand
ATGGGAAAGACAGCGTAATCACGTTTCTCGCCAAACCCTTTTTCCCGACCCAAGGAAAAAGGTTCACACCCCAAACAAGCAAAAGGAAACCACAATGAAAATCACCACACCAAACGGCACTCTCGAAGGCGAAAGCATCGAAGCCATCCTCAAAGAACACGGACTCGACTGCCTGCGCTCTGCCGACCTGCGCGATGCCGACCTGAGCGCTGCCGACCTGCGCGATGCCGACCTGAGCGCTGCCGACCTGCGCGGTGCCGACCTGCACGGTGCCAACCTGCGCTCTGCCGACCTGAGCGATGCCAACCTGCGCTCTGCCGACCTGAGCGCTGCCGACCTGAGCGATGCCGACCTGCACGGTGCCGACCTACGCTGTGCCAACCTACGCGATGCCGACCTGAGCGCTGCCGACCTACGCTGTGCCGACCTGCGCTCTGCCGACCTGCGCTCTGCCGACCTGCGCGATGCCGACCTGAGCGCTGCCGACCTGCGCGGTGCCAACCTGCACGGTGCCAACCTATCGGAACTCACCGTCGCCCAAACCAGCATCCTCCCGGACGAAGGCGACATCATCGGCTGGAAAAAAGCCATCACACTCGACGGAGCGCCCATCATCGTAAAACTTCTCATTCCGGCCGACGCGCAACGCTCCAACACCACTGGCCGCAAATGCCGCGCCAGCACAGCGCGAGTGCTCGACCTGCAAGACAAGCAAGGCAACAGCCTCCCACCGGATACCACGGCGTACAGCTCATACGATCCAGACTTCACCTACCAAAAAGGCGAAACCGTGCACGTCGAAGACTTCGACACCAACCGGTGGGACGAATGCGCCCCCGGCATCCACTTCTTCATCACCCGCATCGAAGCCATCGAATACTAGGAGACTCCAAATGAACAATGAAATCCAGCGATTCGAGTTCAAGGGTGCATCATTACGCGCCCTGACCGACGAAGCGGGGGAGCCTTGGTTCGTCGCCAAGGACGCATGTGACATCCTCGGCAATGACACAAATCATCTCCGCGAAGCTCTTGATGATGACGAAATCACAAACCTCCGTAATTCGGAGGTTTGGAATCAGCCAGGGCGTGCGCCTCTCATCATCTCTGAGCCCGGCTTGTACAAGCTCATCATGCGCTCGCGTAAGCCGGAGGCGAAGGAGTTCCAGCGTTGGGTGACGCATGAGGTGCTGCCGTCCATTCGCAAGCATGGCGCATACATGACCCAGCAGACGTTGGACAAAGCGCTCACCAGCCCGGACTTCCTGATCCAGCTCGCCACCAAGCTGAAGGAGGAGCAGGAGAAGGTCAAGGAACTGGAGCCGAAAGCCAAGGCGTTGGATGACTTCACGAATATTCCCGATGCTCTGCTTGTCCGTGACGCGGCGAAACTCCTAAGCAACGATTCCAACATTCAGATCGGTGAGCATGAGCTGCGCCAATGGCTTGTGGATAACGGTTGGATTTACCGGCAGCCTAACCAGTCATGGTGCGCGGCGTCAAGTCGCGTGAGGCAAGGCCATATGGTCATGGTGTCCTCCCGTTCCCACGGAATCCACAAGGATGGCACGCCATTCGCCTATCCGCCGACCCCGAAGCTGACACGCAAGGGATTGGCGCTTATCCACCAGCGGTTGTCCGAACAAAGTTTCGAGCGAGTGCTTGACGCGGAGGTGGCGGCATGACGTTGTTGAATCCTCCGGCGCCGCCGCATGAGTTCGTTCTTGACGAGGGTGGGCACTGCGTCTTCCGTATCAACGATCGGAAAGGCGGGTCAATCGTCGAAAAAGATGGACTCAAGACGAGCACGTTGTATGAGGTTCCCGAATCGAAACTAAGCGCGTTCATCCAATGGGCCGCTGACGTTCACGGCCAATCAAGATAGGAGCAGGTTTTGACAGACAGGAAGGTTGTTGTCGAAGAGGAGATTTTCGACAGGCAGGAAGCTGCCAGGTATCTCAAGCTTGGAGCGGACAAGTTCGACAAACTGTACAGGGTGTGCGCCGACTATCAGGGCGGCAAGACCGTCACGTACAAGAAGTCGAAGCTTCTCGACCGTTACGACCAGGTGTGCGAGAGTTCACGGGAGGTTTCGGAATGACCGGCGCTCAGCCTGATGTCGCGTGGAGCGTCCAGACGGGCATCGACTTGGATGCCATGCTCGCCGCCAACGCGGGTTGGATTGAACGGGTCAGACATAAGACCAAACGTGACTATCAGCGGGATAAGCCGGTATTGCAGCGAGTGTACGAGTCGCTTCGCATGAAGTATGAGACCGGTTTCAGTACCAGTTCGTACAAGATCGCGGAAGACCTGCAATTGGCTCAGAGCGTTGTCTACAGAAGTTTGCGCAAGCTTGTTTCCTGTGGGCTTGCGGAAACGTTTCTGACGCATGGGAGGAATTGTTTCAGGCCGACAGGCTTGGAACCGACGAAAGGATTTGATTGGAATGAATGACAGTGTTTTGGTGAAGCTTGACCAGCTTTTCGATAAGTTGAAGACCGCAAGCGACGGAGACGATTGGAATACCGTGCGCGGTCTGGTCGCACATGTCGCATCACTCGTCAAAGTGTATGAAAAGCCACTGCCCGAAGAGCCGAAGGAGCGGGGCTTCTATGTCACCGCGAATGATGGTCTGCTCCTGCATAAGGACATCGATGATGACTGGTCGGCGCGCACATGGGATGACTCGGCTAATCCCATCTGGAATGGCAATAGACCGTATGTGAAGTGGCCGACTGTCTGCGAAACGCTCCCGCCTGAAGCCTTCCCGTTAAAGCGAGTGAACACGGGAGACGGTAACGATGACTGACCATGATTACTGGCTTGAAGACATGCAAGCAATGAAGAAGCGGCAGAAGCCGAACTACCCGCGCCGCCGCATCAAATTCGCCCTCGCGGTGGTCGCCCTCATCGTCACATCCACACTCATGCTCACCTGGCATGGCGGCAGCACCACCGCCGCGCTCATGGTGGAAGGCGTGTACATCGCCACCGCATTGTGGCTGATCGTCAGATTCGCGCCACGCGACTAAAGACTTCCCGCTGGCTGACAGTCCAAACAAACAACCAAAAATCGGGTTGTTCCGCAGGATACCCACGTTCACTCATTCGTCGGCCAGTGGGGACCATAACTGAAAACAGATATTATCCACGCGCCTACGAACTCAATACCGCGCAGCAAATCACGTAGGCGCATTGGCCGCACATGGTTGTGGGATTCATGCCGGACTCCTTAAGTTTGACAACTCATGAATCACCTTATCCATCTCGCATTCAGGTTTTGACATTTCCTGTTGCCGTGATGTTGGCCGTGAACCCGTTCAGGTCGGGTTCCAACGGTTTTGCATCATTCATTGGCGTGAATCCTAACAGGTTCGACTCCTGTTGCGGCCACTGTCCCCACCGGTTAGTGCGATTGCCGGACTGGGGATTTGACGTGGATTGGATGACTCGGGGTCTCTGGTTCTTCTTCCCCTACGGGTCGCGGGTTCGACTCCCGCCCACGTCCGAAGCCGTCGAGAGACGGCCCGACATAATTGAAAACCCGGTTGACGGGGGAGCCTAAAAAATCATATTCCAAAGTCGATTTCTCTAGGCGCTTACATACACACTCTCTCCCGTCAACCACTGCTGGTGCAAGGAACGTGACCGCTGCTATCTCATCCGTTCGTTCCATCGGCGGTCAGATGGTTCGATTCCATCCACCAGCACGCAATCACAGAAAGGAAAACCATTATGGACACCATCAACGTGAACGGTGAGACCTACACGAAAGTGCCGGACGAGATCAGCTTGTTCGGACGAACCTACCGGCTGGTCGAAGACACTGTTGGGGAACCATTGGACGTATCGGAATGGCATCCAATCGAACCGGATTACCGTATCACGCTCAGGGAATACATGACCCAACAGCATCCAGAAGACGCCAAGCGTAACCTCACCGGACTGGGCAAAGTCGTGAAGAACACGATTCTGGATGCCGGTAAGGGAGACTTGTTGGAAGAGAACAGTAATGGTGCCACCATTTACGCCCGCTCGTTGTTCCCGCTTGTCGAACAGGGTTATAGGAAGTGGCGTTACCTGAATAATGCCCACATTCTGGAACGGAGTGTGGCGGAAGTATGACGGAAGTGAAATTTCCCAGCATGGTTGACATGCCGGACAAGGAGTATTTCGCACATCCGGCAATCGACCAGACTGGTTTGAAGAAGTTCATGGAGTCTCCAAGAGCGTACGCATGGCACAAGCTGAACCCTCTCGACAACAGTACGTTGGCGTTCGGCAAGGCCGCGCACAGTCTCATTCTCGGTAGTGGCCCGAAGGTCGAAAGGAAACTCGACGGGCGCACCAAAGCCGGTAAAGCACAAGCCGAACAAGCCAAATCGGACGATCTGGTAATCCTCTCCGGTTCCGACTATGAGAAGCTTCAAAACATGGTGGATTATGCGCCGGACATGAACAGTCTCGTGGAAGGCAAACCGGAAATCGCCTTGTTCGCCATTGACCCGACCACTGGATTGCAGTTGAAAGGCAAGGCCGACTGGCTGCCCGACCATCCCGACATGGACGGCGTCATGTGGCTGTACGACTACAAGACCACCGGCCATGACGTGCAGGACTTCACTGGTTCGGCATACAAGTTCGGCTACCACATTCAAGCCGCCTTCTACATGATGCTGTATCGGCTCGTAACCGGATACCAGGGTGCGATGGGATTCAGATTCGTCGTGCAGGAGAAGCAGGAACCATACGACTGGATGATTTGGGAACTATCCGAAAACGATCCTGAAATCTCACTTGTCGCGGTGAAGCAGATTCGTGAAGCGTTGGACAGGCTCAGCTTCTACTGGAATAACCATATTCCGTTGGAAGACATGCTCAACCAAGGATTATCGAAGACGCCTATGCCTATCAGATTCACTGACTGGCAGATGAACCATCTGATTGGAGATGATGACCAATGGGAAATGTGATAGCGAAGAACCGTAAAGCCTACGGTTATGATTACGCCGACTTGGGCAGTGTGGTCAACTATGTGACCGAAACGTTGAAGGTCAAGGTGCAGCAGAGCATCCAATACGATAATCTACCCCAATATCCGAACGGGTATGGATTCGTCGTAACCCGCTACTGGAAGGATGACAGCAAGTCTTGGAGCGTGTTTGAAGCTCCCGTCCCGATCATCGTGGGTGATTCCGCAGGTAAACGTGAACAGCCGTTCATGCAACGGTATGGGAGTGCGGAAACCTATGCGAGAAGGTACAGTCTGCTCACCCTGTTCTGTCTTGCTACCAGTGATGATGACGGCCAGTTGGCTGGCTATCAGCGTGGCAATCCGATGAACGAGGAACTACGCAAGCAGGTTGCCGCCTTGTTGGCTCAGGGGAATGTTCCAGCCGGACGTGAGTCCGAAGCCATCGGCAATCGTATCAAAATGCCTGTGAATTACGCGAGGTTGACCGACTGGCAAGCCCAATTGTTCATCAACAGTTTCAAAAAGAATGAAGAAGTTAAGGAGGCCGTGTGATGGCTGCCGTTGAAAACGACGATATCAATGTTCTGCTCGATCATCTGATGATGGCGAGGGAGCTTGTGGGCGACTATCGGAAGAAGCTCATTGACGCGGAACCGGAGGAATACGGCGTCTACCGTGATGCGATCGGACGCCTTTGGATTCATGAGTTCACAAACCACCGGTGGGAGCTGATCGAAGCCGGGGACAGATGCTGCCATCTGATTCTATGGGATTGGGAGGACCTTGTCACAAAAAAGGACAATGCGCCCATGTTCCCGCTGAGGTTCATCACGCCGTTCATCGAGGAAAAGGAGAACTTCTGATGGCCGGAGAGACCGTTATCACAATTGTCGGCAATCTTACCGCCGACCCGGAGATTCGTACCACTGGCAGCGGCGCATCCGTGGCCAGCTTCACGGTCGCATCCACCCCGCGCACCTGGAACCGTAGCACGAACCAGTTCGAAGACGGCGACGCTTTGTTCATGCGCTGCACCGCTTGGCGTGACCTCGCCACGCATTGCGCCCAATCCCTGCACAAGGGCATGAGGGTCATCGCGCAAGGCCGTTTGCAACAGCGTTCCTATCAGGCGAAGGACGGCACGAACCGCACCGTGGTTGAAATGCAAGTGGACGAAATCGGCCCCTCATTGCGGAATGCGACCGCGCAAGTGCAGAAGATTCAACGTGGCGGCTATCAGGGTGCACCACAAGCCGGTTTCAATAATCCTCCATCTAATGGTTTCCAACGGCCGCAACAGGCCGGTCAGCAGCCCGCACAGTCTCAACAGTTGGGTGGAGACCCTTGGGCGTCGAACAATAATCAGCCTTCCGACTTCGGCAGTTTCGGCGGCAACACGGACGAGTTCTAATCCAGACCAAAAGGAACCAACATGGCAAACATCATTCCATACAGGGAGTTTCTGAAAAGAAAGGAGCTGTGCGAGCAGGAGACTGGCATCACCGTTAGCTCGCAACAGCTCCACCCATCCCTGTTCGACTGGCAGAAACGTATCGTCACATGGGCTTGCAAAGTAGGACGTGCAGCCATATGGGCCGATACGGGTCTTGGTAAGACCAGAATGCAACTCGAATGGTTACGGCAAGTCTGCGCCGGACATGGGACGGGGCTTATTCTAGCGCCGTTGGCCGTATGCCAGCAAACCATCCGCGAAGGCGCCGCAATCGGCATGGAAGTGCGTTATGTGCATGACCAGTCGGAAGTCTCTGACGGATTCAACATCACGAACTATGAGCGTGTGCCAAAACTCGACGTGTCCAAATTCAATGCGGTCGTATTGGACGAGGCTTCGATTCTGAAACAGTCGGACGGCAAGACCCGCAAAATGCTGATCGACACGTTCGGGGATACGAAATACCGTCTCGCCTGTACCGCCACACCGGCACCGAACGACCCGGAGGAACTATGCAATCAGGCCGAGTTCCTTGGATACGCCACCCGTGTGAAGATGCTTGCCACGTATTTCGTGCATGACGGGAATATTTGGCGTTTGAAAGGTCACGCGGTTAAGCCGATGATGCGGTGGATGTCGCAATGGGCCATCGCATTGCGCAAGCCGTCCGATATTGGCGGTGATGATGCGGGATATGAGTTGCCCGGATTGAATCAGACCGTTGATGTTGTCGCCTATCACGGCAGCATCCCGGAAGGCCAATTGTTCGCAGCTGACCTTGGTGGCGTCGGCGGGCGTGCGAGAGTCCGTAAGGAAACGCTTGTTGACCGTGTGAACCGTTGCGTCGATCTTGTCAATAACGAGCCGGGCGAACAGTGGATTATCTGGGCTGGATTGAACGACGAGGCGGACATGCTGAACAGGCTTATCCCCGGCAGTGTGAATGTGAAAGGCTCCATGTCGCCGGAAGACAAGGCCAAGTCGTTCCTTGACTTCGCTGATGGGAACATTCCGGTGCTGATTACGAAGGGTTCCATGGCATCGTTCGGTTTGAACTGGCAGAACTGCGCTCGAATGGCGTTCTGCGGTTTGAACGACTCGTGGGAATCCTACTACCAGTCGATACGCCGCTGCTATCGGTTCGGACAGAAGCGCGTGGTTGACGTGCATGTGGTGGTTTCCGATTTGGAACGCGAGATAGCGGAGAACATCACCCGCAAGGAACAGCAGGCCACTCATTTGAGTGACGAACTGGTAAAGACGATGAATGAATCAAACTCTTTCGGAAAGGCCGCATGATGGTCGGTGAAATGTATATGACCGATGAAGCCAAAGGCAAGGATTGGACGCTATGGCTTGGCGACTCGTGCGAACGCATGGCGGAAATGGCTGACAACAGTGTTGATCTGAGTGTGAGCAGTCCGCCGTTCGCAAGCCTGTACGTGTACTCCGATTCAACCCGCGACTTGGGCAACAATAGTTCCCGTGAAGAGTTCATCGAGAATTACGGGTACATCATCCGCGAACTGTTGAGGGTCACGAAACCGGGCCGTATCGCTTGCGTGCATGTGCAGCAGGTTGTGACCACGAAGACCGCTGACGGCGTGGTTGGATTGACCGACTTCCGTGGTGATGTAATCCGCGCTTACGTGGAGAACGGTTGGATTTTCCACGGCGAAGTCACCGTGAACAAGAATCCACAGGCTCAGGCGATTCGCACGAAAGCCCAAGCCCTCATGTTCGTCACGAAGAACAAGGATTCCAGTATGAGCCGTCCAGCGTTGGCTGACTATCTGCTGATGTTCCGCAAGCCCGGTGACAATCAGGTGCCGATCAAGAATGATGTGAGCAACGAGGAATGGATTGATTGGGCGCAGCCGGTCTGGTGGAACATTCGAGAGACCAACACGCTGAATGAGCGTCTTGGCCGTGAGGATACCGATGAACGCCACATCTGCCCGCTGCAATTGGATTTCATCGAACGGTGCATCCGCTTGTGGAGCAATAAGGGCGAGCTTGTGTTCGACCCGTTTGGTGGCATCGGCTCGACCGTGTACGAGGCAATCAAACTTGGCCGCAAGGGCATGAGCATTGAATTGAAGCCTTCCTATTGGGATGCGTCGGTGAAGCTGATGCGCGATCTTGAAGAGAAGCTTGGAGAGGCGACACTGTTCTGATGGTTCCGCTCTCTGGGATGACCGAACCCGCATGGTGTGACAAGCATGGGGTCGAATATTACGGCCCCGCTTGTCCTGAATGCGAGTCGGAAGCCGAAGACTATTGGGAGGATATTGGAGACGCGAGCATATGGGATTTATGACCTATGATTTCGACATTCCAGGCGAACCCGTCGCGAAGGGCCGTCCACGATTCTACGGGTATCGGGCTGTGACCCCTCAGCATACGAGGGATGCTGAGGAACTGGTGCGGAACCAATTCCACATGTTCTACCCTCATGCCGAACCATTGGACGGGGACGTGCTGATGATTCTCATGTTTTATAAGGGGCGTCATGGGAAACCGGATTTGGACAATCTGGAAAAGCTCGTCAAGGACGCGTTGAACGGTTTGGCCTACGTGGATGACCAGCAGGTGAAACTCACGTTGTGCGCCATGCTGGAACCCGACCGTATGGCATGGGGACAACGGGCGAAACGGCTTGTCAAACGTCGGCAGGGAATGCCGTTGACATACGGCGGCAATCCTTATGAGCCGCATACGGAAATCCATATAGAACCCTTGCATGACATTCACGGCGGGTTGGAAAGTCTCGTCAGAAACACGAAGGAGATGATAAGCGATGTCGGAAACCAGCCTGAATACCGGTGAGATGCTGTTCCAACTGCGCGTCTGGGATTACTTGGCTTGGGCGTTGGACGATAAGCGTCTCGACCATGTTGAGAACCTGTACTACAAGGGACAACCGATCAGTGTTTCGACGTTCGCCAATCCGAACGTGCCGATGGTGAAATGCTTCAATAAGGCTGAACTGTTGGCTGGTGACATTGATTCTGAATATCCGTTCGTCATACAAGCCGATGGCATGTTCGATGCTGACGTGATGGACGAGCGTGAGTGGATCGCGTCTCAACCCGCGTACACGAGTCTGAGCGTGTGGGACAAGTTCGAGACATTACTACCGGCCAAACCGTCTATGGAATGCGTTGACTCGGGCACTCGAATGTTCATCCGATTCACGTTGGGTGAATTGGCGGGCATGTTGAACAGTGGGTTGCCGCTCGGAGGTGGACGATGATTCTTCCAGCAGTCAGCGTCAACGGCATCCATTTGAGCAGCCAACAGCATGAGGCGCTTGTCAGCATATGGCGTACCGGTCGAATGCCGGAACCCCACGCAGGTCAGAAACCGTGGCTGTGGATTCAAGCGCTCAGACGGCGCGGCTTGGTATCCGGCAATGCGCTCAGACTGACCGACAAGGGACGCCATATCGTCCAACTCCTCCAGGACAGGAAAGCAGTCCCATACCAAAGCACTGCCGACAATCCACACTACGGAGCCTACTGGGACGCCTACTACGCCGACCAGTCCACATACGCGTACAAGCCGACGTTGGAAATCATTTGCAAAAGGAACTGTGATGAAACTTGACCCGGAACCGGACTTGGTTGAAATCGCTGAAGCCCTGGACGCGATGGCGAAACCACACGTGGGAAGCGGATGGGCGAACGTCAACTACACCGACCTGCCCTGCACCACACGACGGCAGGAAGCGATCTGGAAAATCTACGGGAATGGAGAATTGGGCTGATGTGGTTCAAGGTCGATGATGGGTTCTGTATGAATCCGAAGACGGCGATGCTGTCCAATGACGCCACCGCATTATGGCTTCGTTCAGGCACGTGGGCCGCGCAACAGCTGACAAAAGGACGTGTCCCCGCGAACATGATTCCCATGTTCCGTTGCTCCGATGATTCGGTTCAGGAACTCTGCGATGCGGGCTTGTGGGAGTATGACGCCGACAAGGACGAATACGTGTTCCATGATTGGGCTGACTATCAGCCGGACGGTGACGAAGTGGATGCCAAGCGCAGGAAGCGGAGTGAAGCGGGCAAGAAGGGTGCGAGCCGTCGTTGGAAGAAGCCTGAGAATGGCAAAAATGGCAAACCGATGGCAAATGCTATGGCAAACGCATGGCAAACCGATGGCAAATGCCATGGCAAACCGATGGCAAACGCATGGCAAGACGATGGCAAACCGATGGCAAACGCATGCCCCGTACCCGTACCCGTACCCGATAAGAAAGAAGAAGAATATTATTCTTCTTCCAAAGAAATGACACTTGCCATGTTCCAAGACTCCACGGAGTTGACGGCGGCGGACAGCATGATGCGAACCGCTTACCCGAACTTGGATTTACAGGATGCTTGGAACGCTTTCTCCGTCCGTCACTATGCCAGAATCAGCACCGTGGGGGATTGGATACGCCTATGGCGTGGCTGGTGTGAGAACAGGGCGCAAATGGGTGGTATCCCACCGTCGAAGCCACACGTCCACACTTGGGCTTGCGAACACACGTTGAAAGCCTTGCATCTCCAATCGCAGGATGACGTGACCGACATGGCGTCAGCCGTCAAAAAAGCCAATGAGCTAAACCAGAAGGAAGAACCCCAGTGAAATACATCAGCCTGTTCAGCGGCATTGAAGCAGCAACTGTCGCATGGCAAACACTCGGATGGGAGCCAGTCGCATACGCCGAAATCGAACCATTCCCCAAAGCAGTACTCAAACACCACTATCCGAACGTCCCAGACTTAGGGGACATGACGAAAGTTAATTGGAAGGAATACCACCATGCAGCAGATGTCGTTGTGGGAGGAAGCCCCTGCCAGGCATTCAGCATCGCCGGACTCAGGAAGGCTCTGGACGATCC
>OODS01002260.1_pt1 | contig 11337 bp, 9 predicted proteins | sample 1671531 | NCBI WGS metagenome assembly OODS01 (sample SAMN06348166, study PRJEB24527) | human gut metagenome | biome: human gut; feature: ankylosing spondylitis patient; material: feces | host: Homo sapiens | place: China | collected 2015-10 | reverse complement strand
CCCCTTTCCTCTTTTAACCACAAAATCCATCCTTCAATATAATCCCTGGAAAAGCACCCAGAATTTAAAGAACAAGGATCAATTTTCTTTTTCCCTTCCAAGAATCCCACAAACAGTGACAATGTGTTTGAATATGTTCTGATAGTATGCGGACTGTTTGACTGGATGGAAGGAGTATGTACATGTAGCCAGTTATGTATGTGCCTGGCTAATTCATAAGCTTCTTTACTTGCTTTCTTCATTGTTTGTAATATCAGGTATTATTTCATTGAACGTGTCATTGGTCACCTGTCCCATTATATCAGAGAGTCCAGGCACCAGTGAATAATAATATTTGGTACTTTCCATATCGCTATGGCCCATGCTTTTGCTTAGGGCTAAAAGTTTCATGTGCCCGCCAAGTCCTCTGCCTATCCAGCCGTTTATGTTCTCTATTGCATAATTATGTCTGAGTTCATAAGCTGTTGCATAAATATTGTTGTTTTGATCCCACAGTATTCTGAAAAAATACCTGATCCATTGATCAGAAAATCCTTTGTCCGCATTCTTTGGAAAGAAGTAAACTCTATTGGGTACAAGTTTGGATATAGCAGAATCATATATTCTCATCAGTTCGAGCATGGAATCGTGGAGAACGGTGAAATGCTGGTTGAACCCTTTTGAAAATCTTATGTTGATAACTCCGTTCTCCAAATTCACATCTTCTGCCCTGAGTAGCCGTACTTCAGTCGTTCTCATCCCGCTACTGTAAAGAAGCCGGAAAAACACGGGGACTGTTATTTTTCTGATATCCCCATTCATCCCCTTTCTGGCACGTAAGGTATCACAAGCTTTGAAAAAAGAAACCAGTTCATTTTCTGTAAACGGATGTGGAATGTAAGTCCTTGGCGTAAGTTTTGGGGCCGCAGGGATAGCTACATTGACAAGTCCTCTTTTCTTGGCATAACGCAGGAAGCTAATTATCGGATATATTCTGGATATGCATGAGTTGGTGCATTCTGTTTGTCTCTGTCTGCACCACTGATCCACCATTTCTTGTCCAAGTTCTTCTGCCTGTGGATATTCCCTTGCACAATAATGGTCAAAATGAATGATGTTCTTGACATAACTGGTACTCGTGCGACCCGATGCATTCCTGTAAGCGACATAATTTTCCATGACATCGGATAAAAATGATTGGAATTTCATGGCTGGAAAACCTCCTTTCTCACAGGAAAACGATCAATGTTCAATGCGCACTCTTTCAGGTGGGTAAAATCTGCGCTCAGATAAGGTGCAAGTGAACCGGGGGACTGATGCCCCAGGGTGGAACTGATTATAGGCTGCTCCACTCCATAGCCTAAAAGGGAGGTCGCCAGATAGTGCCTGAAAAGATGCATGCCTTTCCTGTCTCCCGGGGTTTGCCTTATGCCTGCTTTTTCCATAATGGAGGCACATATTGCGTTCAGGTTGGACGAATGCAGCCTCCTGTAAGGAGCATTAACGGTCAGGAATATGGTATCAGCAGGTGACTTTGGTCTTTCTTTGGTAATGTAGTCAAATATGGCATTGCCCACTACAGCACGTAATGGGAGTACCAGCGCAGCACCGGTTTTCTGTTGTTTGATACGAATCAGATCGTTATCCCAGTCAATAGATTTAAAAGTAAGTGAACAAATATCACTACTTCTCATACCCGTGTAAAGTGCCAATAGACAGATTGCTTTGTTTTGCAGAGAAAGTGTAGCGTCTTCCTCAAGCACTGATTTTATCGACCGCATCTCTTCCTCGGTGAGGTATTGCACATTCTTTTTTATATGAGGTAAAGCAGGCAGGTAAGATAGAATCTTGGAGCATATTCCATCTCCATAAAACGACAGGCACCTTTTGAAGGAAAATTCTACGGCATATTTGAAGTAGTAGCTTCTTTGTATCTTTCCATGGGAAGAAAAAATATCCAATACACTTTCTTCAGTAATTAATTCAAATGAATTTACTCCTTTGTTTTGCAAGTCCAATAAGAAAGAACATACCATATAGCTCGTACTTTTCAGATAAGCTTTTGAATATCCTAATCCTTCAAGATTACGATATGTATCAATAAAGTCTTTGAACTCGGCAGATAAAGAGTCGTATGCGGATGATTTGTGAGCATGTTTTAAGCCATCGGGCATTTTTGATTCCAAATCGAACCGTTCTATTACTAATAGTCTACGTTTCTTGTGGCTTAGGGTGGTTTTGTTACTCCATTTGTCAACGTAAGTTTGATAAATATCATCATAGCTTCGCCAAGCATAATGACTTGATTCGTTGATAATCCAGAGGATGTCTTTTTCAATATATTGTATATATTGCTTGGAATAACTCTCTGCTTCCATATAGGAAAGAAGGAGTGGGTAGGTGTCTCGCAAATTTTGTAAATCCATATTCTATATTTTTTGAGTTAATAATGGACTTACAAGTAAGAAATAAAATCAGAACTAACAAGCTTATTTGTAGCTGTTTCTCAATGTATTGTATGTGAAGGTTTGGATTTTATTTAAGTTCGGATAATGACTCTCATCGACAAAAATGTGGTCAATACCCATCATCTTGAAATCCACCACATCATCTGTGCGAGAGGCTATCTCGTGAGCAATGGTTTGTAACTTCACCGAAAGGTTCTCTTGCCGTTTTTCTACCCCTTTGAGCATCCCACGAGATACACTTGTGCCTTGCTGCCTTAACACTTCCAAATTCTCCTCGACACTATCCAATTCCGTTTGAAGAATTTTCTGCTGTATCTCCGGTGATTGTGGTATCATACCAAATTGGTCGTGTGTCAGAATAACGGCATCCCATGAATTGTTTTTGATGTCGTTGAAGATTTTAACCCGTTTGTCGGGTGTGAAATCATTCTTACCCGGATATAAAATCTTTGCATTGGGATAAGCGGTACGAAAGGTTTGGGCAATCTCTGCAATATTAGCTTTTAGTCCGATAATTATTGGTTTATTGGCTATTCCAAGACGTTTCATTTCATACGCTGCACCGCACATTATCAATGTTTTACCTGCTCCGACTTCGTGGTCACAAATCGAACCGCCATTCTGTTTTATCATCCAAATAGCATTCTTTTGACTATCGTATAGGTCATCTATTTTCAACGCTTTTCGGTCGAGGTCAGGAAACGTTTGATGTGTCCCGTCATAGTTGGGACGCACAAAACAATTGAATTTGCGGTTGTACATATCAGACAACCGTTGTTTAAATTCGGGTGTCTGCTCTGAAAGCCATTCAACAAAACCGTTACGGATCTCATCTATTTTGGCATTTGCCATCTGTATGGCTTCGGCATCTCGCACTTTAACGGTCTTATCACCCAGCTCTATATTCTTGGTAATATCGGGTGTGGTATTGACAAGAGCGTGTTTCATCAGAGCCAACCCGTCAAAGGTGCGGCTTTGAGCCTTAACAGCGTACTTGTCATAGATATTGGCATTGCGGTGGTCGGACTTTACAGAGTATTCGTCACCACTGGGTGAGTAGTGTATCGTCACATCTGCATCAAACAGATGTGAGGCAAACTTGCTATACACACCGGTTGGTATCCAACGTTCGCCAAAATTAAAATCCAACTCATCAAACGAGATAGGTCGTGGAAGAGATTCTTTCAGAGCAAAAAGCGATTCATCAATCCTTGTATTGCTCTCGTTGCGAGTGAGCCAATCATCGATTAACTCCACTTTCTCAACAACATTACCTGCGATGAACTTTTCGCTCACCTCATAGTCCAAAATTAGCGGATTGTAGTAGATACGCCCTGCAAGCTCCTGTATCAATTCATCTTCACTCTTGCCAGTCAATAGTGTTGTCATATAATCCAAATTGACTACACCATATTTATTGAGCGATGCCGACAGAGCTTCATTTGCCGTATCTACCTGTGAGAGTTCATTGGGTTTAAATGCCACAGGTCGCTCAAAAATATCAGCCTTTACCATTTTGCCCTCAACGGCACGTTCAAGGAAGAGCATCTCTTTACCACCTCCGTCCATCTTGATAAGATCGAGGTTTTTCTTGTCGTTCAACTGCCCGTAATGTCTGGTAAACTCGTCGTACAACACATTGAGTTTACCACGCCAAGTCTTGTCTTCCTCCAATTGCTCCGCTTCGTGAGTGTATAGATATTGATAAGCGTCTCGCATATCAATGAACATTATCGCCTTGTCTTTTTGAGATTTAGGCAAATCCAACGGATTAAAGGTTGCACCATCACGAGAATAATCCGATAAGTAACCCACCTGAAAACCGATATAGACCAATGAACCAGACTTAACGTTCGGAACATAAAGCCCCGTATAGGGTCGTGGCTCTAATGACACGGCAGGTTCAATCGTTTTGGCAATTGGCTCGGCAGGTGCATCGAACAAGGTACGTTGTACTACGACTACTTTGGGTGCAGACTTTTGAGTACGTTTAGGTTTTGTTTGCGAACGCTCTGCGGTAGTCATTCCAAACAGGTCGTAAAGGGTCATTAACGGTGTTTCTGCTTCGACTGTTTTCGAAACGGTTGGAGTAGATACACTTGTGGTAACGGGTATTTGAACTCTTTGCGACTGAGGATTGTGCTGTGAATACAGCTCTATATTCAGTCGCTTCGAGAAATCATTAGCAAGCATTTTACGCATATCGGTAGCTATACCCGAAACTCCTCCCTCGTGGGTGAATACCATTGTAGGTTTTCCATAAGGGTCTGTGTCAATAATAGCTTTGGAATGGACAATGCGTTGCATATCACTAAAAAGGTTATTGACCATTATCCCAGTACTTTGCTGACGGCTTTTGATAAATGATTGCTCATCGTCAGCCAAACTGCTCTTAGCTGTATTCTTCTGCAACACAATTAAGTCGCTACCTACTTCGGTTCCGGCACTGTCTATAAACAGATTGTTTGGCAGACGGATAGCCGACACAAGGTCGGCACGCTCCATCAGCAATTTACGGATAGGTTCATTCGATGGCGAGTTCATTACTCCCTGTGAGGTAATAAAGGCAAGTATGCCACCCTCACGGAGCGTATCAAGCCCTTTCACAAAGAAGTAGTTGTGAATGGCTTTCGTAGATGGCTGCTTCTCTTTGTCTTTCAAGTATGTAGGGTCAAATACCGCCACATCACCAAAGGGGATATTAGAAGATACCACATCAAAGTAGTTGTTGTATCGGCTTTCGATTGTCTCAAAACCGCTGACAATTACTTTACTCTCAGGTTGTAAGTGAGTAAGGAGTTTACCCGTGAGTAACTCCTTTTCAAAATTCATTATCGTACCATCGGATGCAGAGATTGGTTTGAAGGCTTGGGCGAACTCTCCTATTCCTGCCGAGGGGTCAAGAAAACGGGAGGGCGTGATTCCGCTGTCACGCAATGCTTCAGCAAGGATTGAAACTATCTCTGACGGCGTATAGAATGCCGTCAGGATAGATGTTTTCAAACTGTCGAAATAACGTTTATACTCTTCGTCAGAGGTGGCGTTTTGCTTGATGGTGGCGTGTAATTCTGCCACCATCGGGAATAACTCCAACTCTGATTTTGACCAGTAAACAGCATCTTCCAACTTTGCGGTAGGATTGAGAATACATTTCAATCCCCCGAACCCCGAATAAGCCTGCAACGTGGCAGACTCTCCGGAAGTTGGTTTACGGTGTTCTTTGTCAAGTATAAAGGCTAATTTGATTGCTTCGATGTTCGCTCTGAGATGTGCCTTTTTATTAAAGCCCATTCTCTTCGAGCCAAATTACGATAGTACCTGTAAGTTCGGTGTAGAGCAGTTCAAATTCCGCTGTGTAGGCGAAATCATCATGTAGCGAGTAGTTGGCAAAGACCGCTTCGCATACCGGAAATAATTTGATGGCGAACTCTTTCGCTGTGCCTTGTGGTACTTCTTTCTCAAACTCGTTCCAAAGGATATTGACCAATGTATCATGTTTTGAGAAGTGAAGTCCCTCGAAAAGAGCTTGGCTTGCCAACTCTTCGGCTTCAGGGTGGGTGCTTCCTTCTTTGATAGCGTTGCTATACGTTGCAGCAGCATTATCTGCACGAGATGTTATAAACTCGCTGTCAGCAGCCAGTTCGGGGTGGCTTTCATTCAGGAAAGAGAGTAGAGATAATCCGTAATAGGATAACTCCATCGGTTGATTGTTCTTGTTCATACTGTTGGATTTTAGTGGTGGTCATAGACCATTTAAATTTTTGATATGATAAAAAAATAGGCACTCAGTATCCCTACCGAGTGCCCCCACTAAAATCCACAGTAATAACCGATATTGAAATCAAAGTATTAGCTGCGTCTTTCAGTGGGTAAAGATAGTACATTTTTTATTTCCGTTTGCCGTTGGTACTCTTTTCGGGGAAAATAAAAGTCACATTGTACTGTTCGTCAAAGGCTAACGAAGCATCAAAGGATTTACCTGTTTTGCTTTTGAAACCTTTGATAACGGACGTTTTACCTGTGGTAAGTAGTTCCATTACCTGTTTCTCTGTCAAATGTTTGTCGCTCTTGTTCCGAAAAATGGTCACGGAGCAATCTATATTGCTGCATTTGACTACTTTATCATAAAACAACATACGCCCCGATTTGCACTTGGGGCAGATACATTCATTCTCTGAGGCGATGGATATTTGTGTTGAGAGTAGCTCCGTCGTAATTTGGGCAGCATAGACCTCAATGCCTTTTTTGAACGTGGCGGAGTCCATATCTCCACTCTCTATCTTGGATAGAGCATTTTCCCACATCCCTGTCATTTGGACATCAGCAATCTTCTTATCTTTTACTATGTGATAGACCGCTAACCCTTTTTCAGTGGGAACAAGTGATTTTTTCTCACGGCACATATAATCACGAGATAGTAGGGTTTCGATGATAGCGGCACGAGTGGCAGGTGTCCCAATACCGGATTCTTTCATTGCTGCACGTTCCTGCTCATTCTCCAACTCTTTACCCGCACTCTCCATTGCCGAGAGTAACGTGCTTTCGGTATGCAATGGCTTGGGTTTGGTCTGTTTTTCTAACAATTCAACGCCATCCGATGGAAGTATCTGACCATTGGATAGTGTTGGTAACGATGCGTTATCCTCTCCCTCCTCTTTGTCGTGCAATACAGCTCTCCAACCCTCTTGTTTGATAACAGAGCCTTTTACACCGAACTCCACACCCTCACAATTAAGCACAATGGTAGTAACATCTTTGATGCACTTATCCGAGAATGCCTCTAACACTCTTCCGGCTATCATTTCATAGATTGCCTTATCGTCTGCCTGTAAACCAGTCGCTGTGTTTTCAGTAATTAGAATTGCATGGTGGTCAGTCACCTTTTTGCCATCTACCGAGCGTTTACCCAATGTTACCAATCTGCTTGCATACTCTCCAAAATGAGTGTGTGAGGTGAGATTACCAATCAATTCGGGAATAGTTTCAAAAACATCTTCCGAAATGTAACGGCTACCTGTTCTGGGGTAGGTCGTAAGTTTGGCTTCGTATAGCTTTTGAGCAATGGAAAGCGTTTTATCTGCTGAAAAACTCAATTTGCTGTTCGCCTCTTTTTGAAGTGTGGTCAAATCATACAAAAGTGGAGCTTCTTGGTTCATCTCTTTGCTCTCAATCGACTTTACAGTAACTTCTGTTACTGATTTTAGTCGCTGTAAATGGCTCTCGGCACTCTCTTTGGCATCAAACCTTTCGAGCGAGATGGCATCGAAACCATCCATCTGCAATTTCAGTTGCCAATACTTCGATGGATTAAAACCTTTATTTTCAAGAAAACGGCTACATATCATTGCCAATGTTGGTGTCTGCACACGCCCCAACGAGAATGAACCTCTGCCTGCCGAAACACTTAACGCTTGACTTGCATTAATTCCCACAACCCAATCAGCTTCACTCCTTGCTTGTGCCGCATGAAACAGATTGTCGTACCCATTACCTGCTTTGAGATTTTGTAAGCCTTCACGAATAGCCTTATCGGTAAGACTACTAATCCAAAGCCTGTCGAATGGCTTTCTACAATCAATATAATTATAGATGTAGCGAAATATTAATTCACCCTCTCGACCAGCATCAGTGGCAACAATAATTTTGTCACAATCAGCAAATACCTTTTTGATAATTTTGAGCTGCTTCAAAGCTCCGGTGTCTGCTGTAAATCCTTTGTCGGTTCTGACTTGTCGAGGGGTGAGAATAAATGCCGATGGAAAAATCGGTAGGTTCTCACGTTTGAACCCTGTATATCCATACTCTTCGGGCATTGCCAATCCAACGAGATGGCCATATGCCCAAGTTACCATATATCCACTACCTTGAATATATCCGTCCTGTTTATCTGTTGCCCCTACTATGTGGGCTATCTCACGAGCTACGCTCGGTTTCTCTGCGATAATTGCTATCATTAGATCTTCCTTCCTTTAGGTTTTTGTTGTTGCTGCTCTGTTTGTTTCTCGGTGGGCTGTGTCTGTTCCTTTTTGAGTGGGGCGCTGCTTTGCTTGGTCGCTTCGTTGGTTTTACCCTGAGAATTGACCGCTACCTGTGTTTTACTTGCATTATCGGGAGTCACTCCCTCTTTTTTATTGGGATTCCAACGGTAAAAGCGGAGCTTTTGCTCTTCAGGGCTGACTTTGACATAAGCATTGTACTCTTGTCCTTTCTGGTCAATCAGTCCTTTGACGTAGATCGTTCCGCCCTCTTTGAGCGTGCTTTGTTCTTTATCGGATAAACCTACACCTCCCAATTTAGAGGGAATACGGACATTGCCATTCCCTACACGACGCTCTTCCGATCTGGATTGCCGGGGTTTCTGTTCTGCATTACTCTGATTTTGGTTTTGCGTTACCTTTTGAGTTCCATCGAAGCGAAATTCAAGTCCTCGTTTCTCTGCATTTACTTGGAGTGTAGCATTAAATTCTTTACCCCCTTTGGAGGTCATTCCCTCTACATAGATAGCTCCACCCTGTTTGAGTGTTGCTTTTTGAGTCTCATCAAGGGTAACACCTTTAATCTCATTGGGAATTTTCACTTTATCGGCTCGATATGCCACCAGTTCATTGGTTAGCTTATCCACACTCACAAATACCGGAATGCTTTCAGTATTATTAGGGAGTTTCATATCAATGATTCTTCCCAAGTTACCGTGTTTAAGTAGATTCTGCTTATCTTCTTCAGTGAACGTATTGCCATAGAATGGTTTGTCAAGTTCAGGTTGTTTCTGAATACCATTAACTGAAAGAACTAATTTTCCATCGGGAGATTCACGAAAAGAGAGCCGGGCATCTGTATTGATTTTCACACCGTCAAAATTGGCAGATATAGGTAACAACACAGGCGATTTCTGATAGTTGAGCATTGGTTCAAGGCTGTTTGTCTTGACCAATTGTTCACGGGTGATACCAAACTGCTTGAGATTATCCCAGTCAATACGATTTTCGTTAATCGGTTGGTATTCATTTTTAGAAGTCTCTTGGGATTGCTGCTTTGCATAATCAGCCGGATTGACTACATACCCTTTGAGCATTTCATCATTAGCTGAATAGTCCTGTCCGTTCGCCATGCTTTCGATTACGGGAGCAACACTATCTACGGAACTGCTTTTAACTTTGAAGAAGTCAAAGTGTGTAGGGTCTTTAAACTGTCGGGCAAGGTTGGTAAAGAAGTTTTCAAGCACGTTGCCATGCTTATCAATCTTCATAAAGTCCTGCTCATTCTGTTTCTTGGGTGGTACAGTTTTTAGATTACCCTTTTCATCTGTACCGCTGACGGCTTTTACTTTTTTACCGTCTTTTTTGTCGAGAACCAATAAGCTCTCTTGTTCTTGATTTACGTCCATTACTGTTGGATTTTTAGATAAATTCTGTCGTCACTCAGCAAATTGAGTAAACTCATTTGCGTTCGCTCCTAAGAATTTTGTGGAGCATCAATATTAATGCGGACGTAAAAGTAGAGCTAATAAATTGTAATATAATGACTTATGATACTCATGACTGTATGTGGCTGGGGTTGGGTAGTAGTTGGCTGACCTATGACAAACCAAGGAGTAGAAATGTTATTATAAACCAAATTGACAATAATAACATTATCTTTTATGTTATAAAGATGAATGCTACTTATTCCTCAGAAACAAATATTATCTTTGCTAAAGGTTGGCTAAATTACCTCAAAGTCATTTTAGAATTGAGGTAGAATCCTATTTATTGGGAACAATGCCAGCACTGTTCTCATCATATAAAAAATTAGAGTTTATGGAAAACTTCAATGAATACATGAATGAGGTTGACTTCTCTGAAATCCGAAAATTATGTTTGGAGAAAGGGAAACTTGTTGAGATTAAAAAGAAGGATTATTTTGTTCGGCAAGGCGAGCGAAGTAAGTGTGCTGGCTTTATTGAAAGTGGGATGTTAGAATTATCAGATGCGATTCACAGGGTAATGAGTATTGTAGGTTACGCTTTTAATAATGAATATGCAGGAAGTTATATTTAGTATCTACAACAAATTACATCTTTGGTATTAATACAAGCCATAGTACCTTTTACAAGGTTTTTATCAAGTATTTAACAACAAAAACAGCATGATAAATTTCAATGTATTCATGAATGAGATTGATTTTTCAGAGCTTAAAAAGTTCTTTTTAGAAAAAGGGAAATCAATAGAGATTAAGAAGAAGGATTATTTTGTTAGACAAAATGAGCCGTGCAAGTTTGTAGGATTTGTCGAAAGTGGTATTTTTAAACATACACGCAATAATAACGATGGAAACGAATCTGTTGTTGATTATAGTTTTACTACGGATTTTGTAAGTGATTACCCTTCATTCATAAAGCGTTCGGGTGCATTAACCAGTATTCAAGCCGTAACAGATTGTTCGGTGTATATGATTTCACGACAAGAACTGAATGATTATTGGGAAACCAATATGGATACTCAACGCTTTGGGAGATTGGCAACAGAGGAACTGTATGTTGAGATATATGAGCGGCTACTCAGCTTCTATAGCAGCACACCTGAGAGTCGTTACATTGCATTGTTAGAACGCTGCCCAAACTTACCGCAATATATAACTTTAAGAGAGATAGCTTCATTTCTTGGTGTAACCCCCGAAACGGTAAGCCATATACGAAGAAAATTACTGAAGATATAAAAGTCTTGAATTACTTCAAGACTTTTATCAACCCTCAAAGCTACTTTTGCTCTTATTTTTGATATTCATTAAATTCTAAATGACATGCTATTGAATAAGGTTCTGAAACAAATAGGTTTGTTTTTGATAGTGGGAATGCTAACAGGATGTGCCAGTATAAAAGTATTACCAACAGATGTAGTCTACCATTATGCTA
>OODS01002247.1_pt1 | contig 11384 bp, 8 predicted proteins | sample 1671531 | NCBI WGS metagenome assembly OODS01 (sample SAMN06348166, study PRJEB24527) | human gut metagenome | biome: human gut; feature: ankylosing spondylitis patient; material: feces | host: Homo sapiens | place: China | collected 2015-10 | reverse complement strand
TTCCATGCCCTTGCGCTTGCTGGACAACTGCGCGGTATACGTGGAATAGACCCGAAAAATCGAACACGGCATCGGCCACGACATTATCGTCGCTGTCCTGCAACGTGAGTCGGGTGGCCGAATCATTGAATTTCGTGGATGCGTTCTTATCATCACAATTCGAAGTGGCCAGAATCGTGACTATCAGATTGTCGCTCTTGATCGAGGAGACTTTCATATCGGGAGCGGCATCGCAGGTTTTGGCAGGCTTTGCCTTGTCGGGGTCGATGTATGCCACCAGATATCCGCCGGCTTTGATGACGGTGTCCGTATTCGTTACTTCGCTGGCGCCGATGGTGTAGTGCTTCTTGGCTTTCTTGCCGCTGTCGTAGATGCCCCAGCCCTTCACGTCAACGTCTGTGGAGCCGGTGTTCTTGAGCTCGGCCCAATCGCAACGCTTGCTATCCGGGTCTCCGGCAGCTTTCGTATTGCCGGCATAGACCTCGTTGATGATTACGGATGGTTTGGCAGCCGTGTTCTGTTCGGCAGTGGTCTGCTGCTCGTCCGCAGTCGCAGCGGGCACGCCGATCAGGGCGATGCTGCTCAGTGTCACCGCAGCGGTGAGCAGCGCGACTGAACTTTGGCTGAATTACTGCTGAAGCTGGTTCTTGGATTTGCGTCGAACCGTCCGTATTCCGCCGATAATCGCGATTACAGCGGTACCGATAGCTACGCTGATCAACGCCGGTCGTTGCACGGCATGGAGGGTGGCGAGATCCGGCCCGGCCGCAATGGCACTGTTTTCACCCGCCAAGCTATCCGACGCCGGGTGATTGCCCGCGTCGATGTCCTGGGCATTGACCACACTCGGGCCGGCAAGCGCCACTTGGTCAGCGGTCTCGACCTTGGCCACGTCGCCGTGCTTATCCAAGGTGACGCGGGCGCACAGGGCTTTGGCCCAGTTGATACGCTGCCAGCCGTCGCTCGATTGCCATAGGGGGTATCCGGAATCCAAGGCGGTGGCTTTCAAAATCGCGTTGCGCTGATCGGCGTGCAGTTCGGGATAGGCCAGTCGCAGCACGTCCGCCGCCCCGCGCGGGGCCACGAAATCAGCGCCGGACTGGGCGGTGTCTTGCGGGAAGGTGTAGGTCAGGCGTGCGGTGTAGACGCGCACGGCCGAGGCTTGGTCCGCGACCGGCTCGGTGGCCACTGGGTCCAGAAAATCGTTGGTGTAGCCGCCCGAACCGGAGGCCTTGGTGTTGGCGATGCAGGCGGCGAGGGTAGTGCCGTGGCCGTCCGCGGCGCAGCGGGACACCAGATAGTCGCGCAGCTGCCGGGACGCGGGCACGATGGACGAAGCGTTCTGGGCGGATGCGCCAATGCGCCCGCCCATGATGTCAAGCGGATAATGCACGCCGAGCACGATGCGGTTGTTGCCAGCCTCCGAAGTGCGGGCCATGATTTGCGGCGCAAGTTCGGGAATCATGCCGGCCAGCGCGATACCCCACGAATAGGCGCCGGTAGTGTGGCCGGAGGGGTAGGAACTGTTTTTCTGCAAGTTCGAGTAGCCGGGCACGTGTTCGAGCCATGAGGGCGATTGCTTGATGTCAAGCGTGGCGGGCAGTCCGGCGAGATCGTTAGTGCCGCCGTAGCTGCTTTCCGCACGGTTCAGATAGGGGCGCGGATGCATGGCCGCACGTTTTGAGGCGTAGGTGGAGGCCACGTTAAAGGAGAAGATATCGGCGACGGCGTTGAGTTTCTCGGATTTGAGCCCTTCGCTCATATATTTGCCAAGCACCGGACCGAGCGCGTCCGGCATGGCTTCCTCGGCTTGCAGATCGGAGTCGACGAGCGCACGCTTGCGTTGGGCGTTCAGGCCATCCTTATCGAGATTTTCGGCGGCTTTGTGGTTAATGGCCACGGCCAAATCTTCGTCGAGTTTCATGGTATCGGCGTGGAGCACCTTGCCACCGTGTCCGGCATCGGTGGGGGCCTGCCAATAGTTCTTTTCGTAGTCGGAGAGCAATGCCACCCAATCCGGGTTGGGCAGCTGGTCGGCCTGTGCGATTGCAGGCGTCGCGGCTAGCGTGGCCGCCAACGCCAGCGGCGCAATGGTCGCAATAGCAAAAACGGAGGATAGGTGCCGGAACATCTTCATATGTTCCAACCTATCCTCCGTGAAGGCTACGTAGCCGGAGCCCAGTCAAACACTCAGTAAATTCTTCGTGCTGGCTTAGCGGCGATTGAGCTGACCGTCAGGCCTCTGGCTTGTCTTCGGGCTTGCGGAACGCCGGGAATTCGCCGGTCTCCGGGTCAACCTGTGACTCGGGCTGGGTGGTGTCATATCCCTGTTCGTAGCGGGTGCGCCGCCAGTTGCGAATCGAGGCGTTGGTGCCACGGTGATGCACATGGTATTTGCGCGGCGTACCACCAAGCGGCAGCTCTTCGAGCTCCTTGGCCACCGCGATCTGATTGACGTTGGACGGGTCGCCGGCGGCGATCGGCGCCAGTGGCTCGGGCTCGGCGGGTGCAGCCGTACGCTGCTGCATGCGCGCGGGCAGCCATTCGGCGAGCCTCGACAGCAGCCAGCAGGCGATGAAGTAAATCACCGCGGCCATGACCAGCGTCTGCAGGATGTTGAAGTACATCGAACCGAGTCGGCGCGATTCCTGCAGCAGGTCGGTATACATGATGATCGAGCCTAGGGCGGTGTCCTTCAACACCACGACCAGCTGGGTGACGGCGGCCGGCAGCATGGCGTAGACGGCCTGCGGCACCTCGATCTCCATCAGCGACTGCGTTTCGGTCAGGCCCAAAGCGAGCGAGGCCTCACGCTGGCCGCCCGGCAGATTGCCGACGCCGGAGCGCACCAGTTCGGCGACCACCGAACCGTTGTACAGCACCAAGGCCAGCACCACGGGGCAAGGCGCACCACGGCACCCACCACGGCCACGACGGTGGCCTTGATGGTCATCCACAGTCCGGGCAGGTAGAAATCGGTCCACGCTTCACGTTCGATGGCGGGCTTCCACAGCTCCCAGCTGAGCTGATTCTCGCCGTCCGGCGGGTTGTGCAGGCGCATGAGGATAAGCACGAGCACCACCGCGAACAGAATGCCTGCGATCCAGTTGACGATGCGAATGGTGCGCCGGCCCTTGGGACCGGGCGCGTCGAACAGCACGGAATTCGAAGTATCGGCCATATCCGTCACCTCCTTACGGCGAGCTTGTTGGACAGGTACGTGGTGAGCATGCCGATGGGGATGATCAGGATCACGTAGCCGAGCGCGAAGATCAGGAAGATCTGGATGATCACGTCGGGGCGGAATTCGATCATCTCGCTCATCAGCGAGGATGTTTCGGTGGCCACGGATGCGGCGGCGGCCACGGTGGAGTTCTTGAGCAGTGCGATCAGCGTGTTGCCGAGCGGCGCCACGGAGCCTCGGAAGGCCTGCGGCAGGATAATCTCAGTAGCGGACTGCATGAAGCCCAAGCCCAGCGCTCGTGCGGCCTCGGCCTGGCCAATCGGCACGGTGTTGATGCCCGAACGCAGCGATTCGCACACGAACGCCGCCGTGTACAGGCTCAGGCCGGTGACCGCGAGCCAGAAGAAGTTCGTGGCGAAGGTGTCGGAGAAGCTGAGCTTCAGCTGCGCGTAGGCACCCAGCACCATGAACACCATGATGATGGTCAACGGCAGGTTCTTGAACAGCTCGACGTAAGCACCCGAGACCATACGCAGCGACGCGACCGGCGAGATGCGCATCATCACGAGGATGACGCCAAGAATCGTGGAGAACAACGCCGACCACAGGGTCAGTTCAATGTTCACCAAGAACGCAGCCGGCACATTGTACTGGCTGAACAATGAGATGAACGCTTCCATTATCTCTCCCCCTCAGTCGGCTCCGGCGGATTGTACTTCGCGTTCGGCGTGTATGCGGTGCCCTTCGTGTTGTCGGAAATGGCACGCTGCCAAGAACCATCCTGGATCATATCGGCGATGGCGTTGTTGATCTGGGTGGCCAGCTTCGTATCGCCCTTCTTGATGCCGACGCCGTAATACTCCTGGGTGAACGGCTTGCCGACCACGCGCAGACGGCCGCGGGACGCGGAGGCAAGACCAGCCAAAATAATGTCGTCGGTGGTCACCGCATCAACAATGCCAGAGAACAGTGCGGTAGCGCACTCCGCGTAACCAGGCTGCTCCATGAGCTGCACTTCGTTGGCGAACTTCTCCTTGACGGTGACCGCGGAAGTGGAACCGGTTACGGAGCACAAACGCTTGCCGTTCAGATCCTCAGGTCCCTTGATGGAGGTTTCGTCCTTACGCACGAGCAGATCCTGACCCGCAACGAAGTACGGTCCAGCGAAGGAGACAACCTTCTTACGTTCGTCGGTGATGGAATACGTGGCGACGATGAAATCGACATCGCCATTCTGCAGCATGGCCTCACGCTGCTTCGACGGTGCCTCCTTCCATACGATCTGGTCTTCGGAATAGCCGAGTTTCTTGGCGATGTACTTGGCCACATCCACATCGAAGCCGACATAGGTGCCGGACTTCTTGAATCCCAAACCAGGCTGGTCGAACTTGATACCGACGCGAATCTTGCCATCGGCGTCGTCCGCGCCACAGGCGGACACTGCGAACACGCATGCGCATGCGCAGAAGGTCGCTATAACCCTGCGTAGCATACGCTTCGCCCTCATAGAAAGTCTCATATCGAAAATCCTTCTTCTGTCTTATTCCCGTCAGTCATTTCAGTGGGTGAGAATCTTCGACAGGAAGTCCTTGGCACGATCGGTCTTCGGATTTTCAAAGAAGTCCTCCGGCGTGCTCTGCTCAAGAATCTGGCCGTCGGACATGAACACGACCTTGTCGGCCACCTTGCGCGCGAAGCCCATTTCGTGGGTCACGCACAGCATGGTCATGCCTTCGTGAGCCAGCTCCACCATGACGTCAAGCACTTCATTGACCATTTCCGGATCAAGTGCGGACGTCGGTTCGTCGAACAACATGACCTTCGGCTGCATGGCAAGCGCTCGGGCGATGGCGACACGCTGCTGCTGACCGCCGGAAAGCTGCGATGGCATCTTGGAAGCCTGCGAAGCCACTCCCACTCGGGAGAGCAGGTCCATGGCGAGATCCTCGGCCGCCTTCTTATCCATGTGGCGCACCTTGATCGGCGCAAGCGTCACATTCTCAAGAATGGTCTTGTTGGCGAACAGGTTGAACGACTGGAACACCATGCCGACCTCGGCACGCAGGCTGGCGAGCTCCTTGCCTTCCTGGGGCAATGGCTTGCCATCAATGCGAATATCACCGGAATCAATGGTTTCCAAACGGTTGATGGTGCGGCACATCGTGGACTTGCCGGAACCGGATGGACCGACGATGACCAGCACCTCGCCCTTCTTGACGGTGAGGTTGATGTCCTTGAGCACATGCAAGTCACCGTAGTGCTTTTCAACGTGGGTCAATTCGACCAGCGGGCGGTCGCTGTCTTCCGTACCCGGCATGATCGGGCGCGTCTCTTGCGTTTCTTTGATATCTGTCATACGGATAGTATATGAAAGCCATGTTTCCGCGGCCGTCACCACCCCCTGACGTGCTCGAAATATGAGACAACGTTGTCCCAAAATGCATCATAGCGCGTTATCGACCGCAATACCGATATCTTGAGCGCCGTACGTGGCAGCTACCACCATCGTGGCAATTCGATAGCCAGCACCGCTATTACGAACAATACAACCACCGCACCGAACACCACTCGTTCGGGCACCTTGGATTTGAAACCATCCACAACGCGACGCCATGTATCACCAATGCTCATGCATACCAACGTAGGAACGCCAAGCAACGAGAAAGAGCCGAACAGGCGAACGCAAGATGAATTTCACCCTACATTCGCCTGTCTTTTACATGCAGATTCGTATGACCATCCGTCACACGATCGCAGCATTTCATCCGCGATCAGCGATTAAGCAATCGCCGGGGCCAAGAGAGCACTCAGAGCACTTTGGAAAGGAACGTCTTCAATCGTTCGCTCTTTGGATGGTTGAAGATCTCGTCCGGAGTGCCTTCCTCCTCGATCACGCCGGCGTCGGTGAAGATCACGCGGGTGGCCACTTCGCGGGCGAAACCCATCTCGTGGGTCACCAGCACCATGGTCATGCCGTCTTCGGCCAGCTCACGAATGACTTCGAGCACATCACCGACCATCTCCGGGTCAAGCGCCGACGTGGCCTCGTCGAACAGCATGACCTTCGGACGCATGGCCAAGGATCGTGCGATGGCAACACGCTGCTTTTGACCGCCAGACAACGAGCGAGGCATGACATCGGCCTTTTCGGCCAATCCCACGGTTTTCAGCAATGCCATCGCATGTTCACGCGCCTGCTCGTCGGTTTCCTTGTGCACCAGTTTCGGCGCAAGCGTGATGTTGTCAATCACGCTCATGTTGTTGAACAGGTTGAAATGCTGGAACACCATGCCAACCTGCTCTCGAACCTGGTCGATGTTCACATGCGGATCACCCAGATCATGACCGTTGACCACGATCTGGCCGCTGGATGCCTGTTCAAGTCCGTTCAGGCAACGCAACATGGTGGATTTGCCGGCACCAGACGGTCCGATGATACAGATCACCTCGCCCTTGCGTACCGTAAGATCGACGCCTTTGATGACTTCCATATGACCATAGTTTTTATGCAGATTCTTGACGTCGATGATCACTTCGCCATCATTGTTGCCGTGATTGCAGTTCTCGCTCATCGATTCACCTTCCTGTCAACGATATTGGCCAGCCATGTGAGGATGGTGATGGCCACGAAGTACATCACACCGACGATCAGCAACGTTTCGGTGACGCGGAAGTTCGCCGCATACAATTGCTGCGCCTGATACAGCAATTCACCAAAGCCGATGGCCAGCAGCAGCGAGGAATCTTTGATCATAATGACCAGCTGGTTGATGATCGACGGCATGGCGATTGCAGTGGCCTGAGGCATGATCACGCGCGCCATGGCCTGATGATGGTTGAGGCCAAGCGATCGTGCTCCCTCCATCTGACCAGAGTCAACGGACTGCACGGCGCCACGCACGATCTCCGCCAGATATGCGCCGGAATTGAGCGACAACGTCAACGCACCTGCAACCCAAATGTTCACACTGTGTCCGATAAGCTGCGGCACACCGAAATAGAAGAAGAACGCCCACACCAGAATCGGAGTGCCGCGGAACACTGCGATATAAACCTTGGACACGCCTCTCAGAATCTTGTTCTCCGATACTTTCATCAAGCCGAAAGCAACACCCAACGCCAGTGCGATCACAAACGACAGCAACGTGATCAACAGCGTGTTCTTCAGACCAGTCAGCAAAGCCGGCATCGACTGTTTGACCAGACCAAAGAAACCGACCTTCTTCTGCGCCTCACCGTCGGCACCGTTGTCGGTGACCTTGCCGGAAATCGCCTCGACCTGTTCCTTCGCGCCATCGGCACCCAAATACTGTGCGACAATCGTCTCATACTCGCCCGAAGCGATGAGCTTGTTCAGACCATCGTCGATGGCGGCCAGCAGATCGGCGTTCTTGCCTTTGTTCACGGCCATGCCGTATTCACCATGCGGCACCTTCGGAGTCACGATCTTCAAACCGTTGTTTTGGGAAACACCGTAGGCAAGCACCGGATAGTCGTCAAACACGGCATCCGCATTGCCGGATTTGACCATCTCATACATGGTTGATGACTGGTCCACGGAAGTCACGGTATAGCCGTATTCGCTTGCATGCTGTTTGGCGTAGGATTCGCCTTCCGATCCGGTTTTCGCGACAACGGTCTTACCGTCAAGATCCTTGTAGCTGGTAATACTATCGTTGTTTTCAGCGATGGCCATCTGGATACCGGACTGGAAGTAAGGATTGGAAAAATCGTAGGTCGCCTTGCGTTCGTCGGTGATTGACATGCCTGCGATCACCACATCCACCTGATTGGAGCTCAAAGCCTGCAATGCTGCATTGAAACCCAATGATTGGATGGTGACTTCGAATCCTTCTTCTTGGGCGATGGCATGGATCAGTTCCATATCGATACCGGTCATCTTGCCGTTCTCGCGATATTCGAACGGTGCGAATGTGGTATCGGTGCCGACCGCGTAGGTTTTGCCCTTGACTGCGGAGGGATCTCCGACTTCGGCGGCGTTAGCACTAACTGGGGATGCGATGAGTGCACTCACTGCCACAATCAGTATCATCGCCAACGCGAGAAGTCGCATCCAGACACCATGAAAATCATGTTTTTCCAACGATTGCTTCAAATTCATACTACAGATTCAGTTCTTTCTCATAATATTTCAGATACTCATCTTTGCTCCACCATACCGGCAGCAAGAGAAAATAGACAGCGTAAACAATAAAAACAGGCTGTCCTTGCACGGTCTCTCATGCAAAGACAGCCTGTTATCTCAAAGCGAAAACACTATCAGTCTTCGTCTTCTTCCGGATCATAATCAACGCCGGTTTCCGCACGCTGTTCGTCGGAAATCGGAGCCGGGGCGCCGGTCAGCGGATCACGACCGCCGCCAGCCTTCGGGAAGGCGATGACGTCGCGGATGGAGTCGGCGCCAGCCAGGATGGCGGCGGTACGATCCCAACCGAGAGCGATGCCAGCGTGCGGCGGAGCGCCGTACTTGAAGGCTTCAAGCAGGAAGCCGAACTTGTCGGCAGCCTCTTCAGGAGTGATGCCGAGCACATCGAGCACACGATCCTGAATGTCATCACGGTGGATACGCACGGAACCGCCGCCCATTTCGTTACCGTTGCACACGATGTCGTAGGAATCAGACATGGCGTGTTCCGGATCCTTGTCGAAGGTGTCGATCCAATCCTTGGACGGCATGGTGAACGGATGGTGCATGGAGGTCCACTTGGAGTGGCCGACTGCCACATCGTCGTCATCCGGATCGTCGGTGGGCTTGAACAGCGGGAAGTCCACAACCCAAGTGAAAGCGAAGTCGTCCGGCTTGAGCAGACCGGCGCGATCGGCCAGTTCCACACGCACGGCACCCAGCAGCTCCTGAGCGGAGGTGCGACGGCCTGCTGCGAAGAACACGGCATCGCCGTCTTCTGCGCCAACGGCTTCCTTCAGGCCAGCGCGCTCCTCTTCAGACAGGTTCTTGGCAACAGGTCCCTTGAGCTCGCCGTTCTCAGCGAACACCACGTAGGCGAGGCCCTTGGCGCCGCGCTGCTTGGCCCAATCCTGCCAAGCGTCGAACTGGCGACGAGGCGTGGCCGCACCACCCTTGAAGAGCACCGCACCAACGTACGGAGCCTGGAACACGCGGAACGGAGTGTTCTTGAAGTAGTCGGTCAGCTCGATCAGCGGGTTGCCGAAACGCAGATCCGGCTTGTCGGAGCCGTACTTATCCATGGCTTCCTGCCAAGTGATGCGCTGAATCGGCAGCTGGATCTCATAGCCTGCGGACTTCCAGATGGCGGCGATGACCTTTTCGGCCATGGCCATCACGTCTTCCTGATCCACGAACGCCATTTCCATATCGAGCTGGGTGAACTCCGGCTGACGATCTGCACGGAAATCCTCGTCACGGTAGCAGCGGGCCAGCTGGTAGTAGCGTTCCACGCCGGAAACCATCAGCAGCTGCTTGAGAAGCTGCGGGGACTGCGGCAACGCGTACCAAGAACCTGGCACCAAGCGGGCCGGCACCACAAAATCGCGAGCGCCTTCCGGAGTGGACTTGATCATGGTCGGGGTTTCGACCTCTTCGAAGCCCATCTCTTCCAGAGCGTGGCGAGCAGCCTTCGACATCTGGGAACGCAGCTTCAGATTGCGCTGCATGGACGGGCGGCGCAGGTCGAGATAACGGTACTTGAGGCGAACTTCCTCGCCCGGCAGCTTGTTCTCGGACTCGTTTTCCAACGCGGTGGACACCTGGAACGGCAGCGCGTCAGACTTGGCGAGCACCTCGATGTTTTCCGCCACAACCTCGATCTTGCCGGTGGCCAGATGATCATTCTCGTTACCGTCCGGACGCAGGCGGACCTCGCCCACCACCTGAATCACAAACTCGGAGCGCAGCGGACGTGCCATGTCTTCGTCGTAGATAACTACCTGCACAAGACCGGTGTTGTCACGAAGATCGATGAAGGCCACGCCACCGTGGTCACGACGACGATCGACCCAACCGGAGAGCGTCACCTTCTGACCGACGAGTTCCTCGGTCACTTCGGTTGCATGATGTGTTCTATAAGCCGTCTGGCTCATGCTTCCCCTATTCCTTGTTCTCTAATGATTGAAGTCTTGCGATTTCAGGCTTCTACGGTAACGGTTTGCTGGGCATACACAGTATCCGGCTCCCAAGACTGTGCGTTGGCCGGCTGCTGGTCGCCCGTGATGATGTTCTTGACTTCGTCCGAAGCGTCCTGCGCGGACTTGTCCGCGGGGAACCACACGTATGGGATGCCGAGCTTGTCGGCATACTTGATCTGCTTGCCAAGCTTGGCTGCGGTCGGAGCCACATCTGCCGCAATGCCACGGGCGCGCAGCTGATTGGCGATTTGGTTGGAAGCGGAACGGTCCTCCTCGTTCCACACGGCCACGAGCACGGAAGCCGGAGACACGCGATTCGCATGGGCACCGGCGGTGTGCAGCATGTATGAAACGAGACGGGACAGGCCAATGGACAGGCCCACGCCCGGATACTTCCTATTGCCCTGCGATGCGAGATTGTCGTAACGACCGCCGGAACAGATGGAACCAAGAGCCGCAGCACCGTCAAGGAACGTCTCATACACGGAACCGGTGTAGTAATCCAGACCACGCGCGATCTTCAAATCAGCGATCACGGAGCCCGGGCGAATACGAGCGGCCTCGTCAACAATCATCGCCAACGTGTCAAGACCCTGACGTGCGAGCACGTACGCCTCGGAATCATTGGCAATGCCATGCTTCTCGCACAGCGTGTCGAACTTGCCGGACAGTTCAGCGCCGTCAGCTGCGGTCAGTTCAGCCAGCTCAAGGCACGCACGTGCCTGATTCTCGTCGGCTCCACAGCCTTCGACCAGCAACTTGGCCACTTCGTCGGCACCGATCTTGTCGAGCTTATCGATCTCACGGAGCACGCCCTCGACATCGGTCAAGCCAAGACCACGGTAGAAACCTTCAGAAAGCTTACGGTTGTTCGCATGCACGGTGGCCTTCGGCAAACCGAACTCACGCAGACGTTCCAATGCCGATACCATGACCAGCGGCAGCTCGACCTCGTAATGATCGGGCAGATCACCGTTGCCGATCACATCGATATCGGCCTGCACGAACTCGCGGAAACGACCTTCCTGCGGGCGTTCGCCACGCCAGACCTTCTGAATCTGCCAACGTTTGAACG
>OODS01002245.1_pt1 | contig 11388 bp, 8 predicted proteins | sample 1671531 | NCBI WGS metagenome assembly OODS01 (sample SAMN06348166, study PRJEB24527) | human gut metagenome | biome: human gut; feature: ankylosing spondylitis patient; material: feces | host: Homo sapiens | place: China | collected 2015-10 | reverse complement strand
CATGCTCGGCGCGGGGAAAGTGCTCCCTCCGGCGCTGCTCCCGCAGGCGCTGGAGCTTGGGCGCCGCACGCCGTCCCTGCGCGGGCCCATCGCCCTGATCGCCGGGGAACGCGGCCGCTGGCTCGGCGGACGGAACGCCGCATGGAACCTCTTCGCCACCAATGCCGAAAACGAGCTTGATCCCGAAGTATGGGACAACGGCACGCTTATGCAGCGCGAAGCCTATCTCAAGTCCCTGCGCGCGCAGGATCCCGCCAAGGCCCGTGAACGCTTTGAAACGGCCTCAGCGTCCTTCGATGCCCGCGAACGCGCCGCCTTTACCGGGTGCCTCGGCGAAGGCCTGAGCGCGGCGGACGAAGCCTTTCTCGAAACCCTGCTGGAAAAGGATCGCAGCAAGGAAGTGCGTCAAGCCGCCGCCTCCCTGCTCGTCCGCCTGCCGGAAAGCGGCTATGTCCGGCGCATGGGCGAACGCCTTGCCGCCTGCATCGTCGTCCCGGAGGCCAGGGGAGGGCTCATCGGGCGTATCGCCTCAGCCTTCTCCGCGCCGCTCCCGGCCGTCGAGCCCCCGGAATCCTTCGATCCCGAGTGGAAAAAGGACTTGCTGGAAGAAAAAAAGCCGCAGTACGAGGAATTCGGCCCGCGCGCCTGGTGGCTCTATCAGATAGGGCGCTGCGTACCGCTGGCGTGGTGGGAGGCGCATACCGGCCTGTCGCCCGAAGCCCTCATCGACTGGGCGCAGAAAACCGACTGGCGAAACGTGTTGCTCCGCAGCTGGCTGGAGGCCGCCCGCCGTGAGCGCCATGCGGCATGGGCCTCCGCCCTGCTCGCGCATGTGTTCAAGGAACAGATTGAGGTTTCCGTGGGCAAGGGCCGGTTCAGCGCCTTCGCATTCATCGGCCTTCTGCCGCCCCCCGAGCGTGAGGCGGCCCTTCTTGAACGCTTCCCCTGCCCCGCCTCCGCGGGCGGCGGGGCCACGTTCGCACAGCAACACTATAAACAGGTGATGCAGTTCGGACGTTTCGCCGCATCCGAATGGGAGGGGGATGCAACCTTTTCCCTTGAAGGCGGACACTCCCTCGTCCGGCGGATCCGCTTCTGGGCGGACCATTCCGACGGCATCGGCCAAATAAGCTACCAGACCTCCATCGCGCTGGGGCACATCATCGAGGCCACCTTTTGGCTGATCCCGGTTTCCTTGCTGGATGATCTGCTTGAGGGCTGGCCCCACGGAGAAAACGGGGCCCCCTTCTGCCGATCCGGGTACGACTTTCTGACCACGTCCATAAGGACCCGCAAGGCCCTTCACCAATACTTTGCCTGAGAGAAAACCATGAGCACGGCTACCAACGAAAACAAGCTGCGGCACCACGCCGAACAACAGTTCGCCGAGGAACTGGAAGAACTCAAAAAATCCGACGCCCGCCAGCGTCCCGCCAACTGGGAGCTTTCCCCGTGGGCCGTCTGCACCTATCTGCTCGGCGGCGAACTGGACAACGGCTTTACGGTGTCCGCCAAGTATATCGGGAACCGCCGCATCATCGAAACGGCGGTCGCTACGCTGGCGACGGATCGGGCGCTCCTGCTGTACGGGGTTCCGGGAACGGCGAAATCGTGGGTGTCCGAGCATTTGGCGGCGGCCATCAGCGGCGACTCCACGCGCATCATCCAAGGTACGGCGGGCACCAGCGAAGAACAGATGCGGTATGGCTGGAACTATGCGGAACTGCTCTCCAAAGGGCCGTCCCGCGCCGCGCTGGTCGAAAGCCCGCTCATGCGCGCCATGTCCGAGGGCCGCATCGCCCGCGTGGAGGAACTGACCCGCATCCCCGCCGACGTACAGGATACGCTGATCACCATCCTGTCCGAAAAGACCCTCCCCATCCCCGAGCTCAACGACGAAGTGCAGGCCGTGCGCGGCTTCAACCTCATCGCCACGGCGAACAACCGCGACAAGGGCGTCAACGAACTGTCCTCCGCGCTCAAACGGCGCTTCAACACGGTCATCCTGCCCGTGCCCGCCACGGAGGAAGAGGAAATCAGCATCGTGTCCAAGCGCGTCTCCGAAATGGGCCGCGCGCTGGAGCTTCCCGCCGAGCCCCCGGCGATGCATGAAGTGCGCCGCGTGGTTCAGATTTTCCGCGAGCTGCGGAACGGGCAGACCGAAGACGGCAAGACCAAGCTCAAGTCGCCCACCGGCACGATGAGCACGGCGGAGGCCATCTCCGTGCTCAACAGCGGCATGGCGCTTGCCGCGCACTTCGGGGACGGCGTGCTGCACGCCCGCGACGTCGCCGCGAGCCTCGTGGGCGCGGTGGTCAAGGATCCCGTGCAGGACGATCTCGTCTGGCGCGAGTACCTCGAAACAGTGGTCAAGGAACGCTCCGACTGGAAGGATCTCTATCGCGCCTGCCGCGAAGTGGATTAGGGAAGGAATCGGGGAGGGTGCTTTTTGTAGAAAGCTCCCTCCCCCGTACCCCCTACCCGCAAAAACTCCGGCCGGTGGGGAGGCGGCGCAAAGGGAGCTGGTGGGGCACGGTGGGGGTGGAAAATCGGCCCATGTCCGCGCCGTTTCCGTTTCAGCCATGCGTATGCCGCCGGAAAACAGGGTTTCCGTATGCCCGGTTTCTCAGGGTGCACCCATCTGGGGGCAAACGGAGCAAACGCCGCCCCACAGTTGTTGCAAGAAGAAGGGCGCACGCCCGCATGTCGATTCGGGGAAAAAGGCTTTCTGGAAAGCCCCCTTCCTTCGGCGGGCACTCTTCCCCAACAGTTTACAAAAGGCTTCGCCATGCCTGATCAGACCGTTCGACTTTTCGGCATCCGCCACCACGGGCCGGGGTGCGCCCGCAGCCTGTTGCGGGCTCTGGAAGCAATGCAGCCCGACTGCCTGTTGATCGAAGGGCCGCCGGATGGGGAATCCGTGCTGCCGTTCGTGCTCGAATCGGGGATGTGCCCCCCGGTGGCCTTGCTCGTGTACGCTCCCGACGATTCCCGCCGCGCCGTCTTCTATCCTTTCGCCGAGTTCTCCCCGGAATGGCGGGCCTTGCGGTACGGCTTGGGCCAATCCCTTCCGGTGCGCTTCATGGATCTGCCCATCGCCCATCAATTCGGGCTGGACAAGGCCTTTGAAGACGAATGCAGGGCTAAGGAGGAAGCGCTGAGAGACGCGGAAGGACGTACAAAAACGGACGCCGCCGAAGGCACGGAAGCCCCCGCTTCAGGCGCGCAGGCACCTGAAAACACCGCCACCCTTGCCCCCGAACAGCCTGAAGGCGGCGATACGGGCGATACGGACGGAAACGCCGGGGGTGAGGCGTCTGCTCAGGAGGACGTTTACGGCGATCCGCTCGACTGGCTCGGACGCGCCGCCGGATACGGCGACGGCGAGGCGTGGTGGAACCACATGGTCGAGGAGCGCATCGACGGCCTAGAGCTGTTCGACGCCATCCGTGAAGCCATGACCGCGCTGCGGGCCGAAGCGCCCAGACGCGAACGCGGCGAACGGGAGACGCGGCGGGAAGCCCTGCGCGAAGCGTACATGCGCAAAACGCTGCGGCAGGCGAAAAAGGAAGGCTTCCAGCGTATCGCCGTGATCTGCGGCGCGTGGCATGTGCCCGCGCTTGAAGCGGAAACGCCAGCCAAGCAGGACAACGACCTGCTCAAGGGCCTGCCCAAAATAAAGGTCGCGGCGACATGGACGCCGTGGACCTATGCCAATCTGAGCAGCCGGAGCGGTTACGGCGCGGGCGTGACCTCTCCCGCGTGGTATGAGCACCTCTGGCGCAGCGGCAAGGGCGATCGGGCCATAGGCTGGCTGACCCACGCCGCCCGCCTGTTCCGCGAACAGGACATGGACTGCTCGTCCGCCCACATCATCGAAGCCTCGCGTCTCGCCACGTCGTTGGCCGCCCTGCGCGAGCGCCCCCGCCCCGGCTTGCCGGAGCTTTACGAAGCGCTGCAAACCACGGTCTGCATGGGCGACCCCGCGCCGCTGCGCCTCATCGAGCGTCAGCTTATCGTGGGCGACAAATTGGGGACGATTCCCGAAACCGCGCCCACCGTCCCGCTCCAGCGGGATCTGGAACAGCAGCAGAAAAGCCTGCGCCTGAAGCCCGAAGCCGCGCGGAAGGTATTGGATCTCGATCTGCGCCAAGCCAACGATCTGGCGCGCAGCCACCTCCTGCACCGCCTGCGGCTGTTGGAAATCGGCTGGGCCACGCCGGGAGGCAGCCGGAACGCCAAAGGGACGTTCCATGAACTTTGGGAAATGCAATGGGTGCCCGAGCTCCCCATTGCGGTGATCGCCGCCAGCCGCTGGGGAAACACCATCTTTGAAGCCGCCACCGCGAAGGCCGTGGAGCTGTCCGGTGAAGCGGACTTGCTCCGATTGGCGGAACTGGTGAACGACATCCTGTTCGCCGATCTGCCGGACGCCGTGGGGCACGCCACCCGTATGCTGGAAGAAAAGGCCGCCACAGCCAACGACGTCGGCCAGCTGCTGGAAGCCATCCCGCCATTGGCGGCCATCGCCCGCTACGGCAACGTGCGCCAAACTGACGCCGGGATGGTCGCCCGCGTCCTTGAAGGCTTGATCCCCCGTGCATCCATCGGGCTGCCGGGGGCCTGCACCTCGCTGGACGACGAAAGCGCCGCCGCCATGCGTGCCCGCATCATCGCGGCGCACAACGCAATACGGCTCCTTGGAAACGAAGGGCTTTGGGAAAGCTGGCTGTCCGCCCTGCACCAGACGGCCCTGCGCGACGGGATGGTCCACGAGCTGCTGCGGGGCATGGCCGTCCGCCTGCTGTTCGACGAGCAGCGCCTCCCTGTGGAAGAAGCCGCCCGGCTGATGAGCCTTTCCCTGTCGGCGGCGGCCGCGCCCGCCTCGGCCTCCGCATGGATCGAAGGGTTCATGAACCAAAGCGCGCTGGTGCTGCTGCACGACGACGCCCTGTGGGGTGTGCTCGCCAACTGGCTGGACAGCCTGAACGATACGCATTTTACCAACATTCTTCCCATGCTGCGCCGGACATTCTCGGGCTTTTCCGCTCCCGAGCGCCGTCAGCTCGGCGAACGCGCCAAACGAGCCGCCGGGAAACCGATGCAGAAACAGGCCGAAACCCGTTGGGATGCGGAACGCGCGGCCCTGCCCGTCCCGTTGCTGCGGCGCGTGCTCGGCCTCACGGCACAGGCATAAACGGATGGAGGGCGTTGGCTTCCGAATGACGCTTCCCCAAAGACATGGAATGTCATAGGACATAAAATCAAAATGATTCAAAGGCTAACACGCTCAACGGATGACGCCGGGCTTACGGCGGCTCCAATGGGCGAGCAGGAGTTGATGATGGATACGGCTGAAGGGGAACGCTTGCGGCGTTGGCGGCTGGTGCTCGGCGAAGAGGCTCAGGCGAGCTGCGGCCTTGCCGGGCTGAGCCCCGAAGACCGGCAGATGGACGAAGCGCTGGCGGCGCTGTACGAAGCGGACAGCAGGCACAGCCTGCGGGGCGGCAGCGGAGCCTCGTCGCCGCGCGTGGCCCGCTGGCTCGGGGACATCCGGCGTTTTTTCCCGTCTTCAGTGGTGCAAGTCATGCAAAAGGACGCCTTCGAGCGCCTCAACCTGCACAGTATGCTGCTCCAGCCGGAAATGCTCGAAAGCGTGCAGCCCGACGTGAACCTCGTGTCCACGCTCATGTCGCTGCGGGGCATCATCCCCGAAAAGACCAAGGAAACGGCCCGGCTGGTCGTCCGCAAGGTTGTGGACGCGCTCATGAAGCAGCTTGAGGAGCCCATGCGCACGGCGGTCAGCGGCGCGCTGAACCGGGCTGTGCGCAACCGGCGTCCCCGCCATGCCGAGATCGACTGGAACCGTACGATCCGGGCGAACCTCAAACATTGGCAGCAGGAATACAAAACCATCGTTCCGGAAACGCTGATCGGCTATGGCCGCAAATCGCAGCGCGTCCAGCGGGAAATCATCCTCTGCATCGACCAGAGCGGCTCGATGGCGTCGTCGGTCTACTCCAGCATCTTCGGCGCGGTCATGGCCTCCATGCCCGCCGTGAAAACCCATCTCGTCGTGTTCGACACCGCCGTGGTGGACATGACCGAGCAGCTTGACGATCCCGTCGATCTCCTGTTCGGCGTCCAGCTCGGCGGCGGCACGGACATCAACCGCGCGGTGGGCTACTGCCAGTCGTTGATCCGCGATCCGCGCAACACCATTCTTGTGCTCATTTCCGACCTCTACGAAGGCGGCGTGGAAAAGAACCTGCTCCAACGCGCCAACGAGCTTGTACAGTCCGGCGTACAGGTCATCACCCTTCTCGCCCTGAGCAATGAAGGCACGCCATTCTACGACAAGGCCCTCGCCGCCAAACTCGCCGGCCTCGGCATCCCGTCCTTCGCCTGTACTCCAGACCTGTTCCCCGGCATGATGGCCGCCGCCATCCGTAAGGAGGACGTCAACCTTTGGGCCGCCAAACAGGGTATCGTCGTTCCCAAGGGGTAACATCCATCCCCCACGCTTTTGGAGGCGGCACCACAGCTTCCCTCCGCGCATCCCCCCATAAAACAGCCGCCCGGCTCTTCCGCAACGAAGAACCGGGCGTTTTTTCATCTTGCCTATAGCCGGAACCTTCCCGGCTCACGGCCTTTCAACGATTGGGGATTGCTGCGAGAAAGGAGTCTGGGGGCAATGTCCACCAGACAGAATGGGATGAAAGGCTCCTTGGCCCCTTCCTCTCCGCCTCCTAACGCTTCCTTCCCTCACAGCCGGGAGCAAAGGCCACCCGGTTCAGCCCAAGCCGCTTGGCCTCATGCAGTGCGGCGTCGGCACTCTGAAACACGGTCTCGAAGAGAGTCCCGTCCATTGGATACCGGGCTATGCCGACACTACACGTCGGTTTATAGCGCTCATCGCCACGGGCGGAAAACAGCGTGCCTAGGGCCGTATAAAATTCCTGCGCCTTTTTCTCCGACAGGCGTTCCGGCTCCACATCCCGGAGCAGGACAAGAAATTCATCGTCACCGATCCTGCCGATATAGTCCGAACGCCGGAATATCCGCCGCAGGACAGCCGCGACATCGTTCAGCACAATGTCCCCGAACTCCCGCCCCCACGTATCGTTGACCCTTTTAAAGTTATCCACATCAATAACAAACATCGCATGGGACTGGCGCACGTCGCTTTTCAAAAAACACAGATCTACCAGATGCCGAATCGTCATCCTATCGTAGCATCCCGTGAGGCAATCCCGGTGCGCCGTTTCTTTCTCAACCAACACGGCTTGCTTGCATTCCGCCATACTCATTGCCCTCTCTATGCGGTGGGAAGAATCCTCTCCACCAGTACGCTTATTGCAGCCACTCCCACCGGATGCCGAAACCGTGCTCCAAACCCGTACTCACGAACTTCCGGATTTTCTTGTGGATGCGATGGACTTACTCTTTTCAAACAATAAATCCATAGTAACAACATATTACACTCACCATGACAAACGCCGGAAGAGGAGCAACATGAAGCGGGCGGCACTCTCGGCCCCTGCCAACATTTGAGAACATTTCCTGTTTTCGGTCAAGCGCTGCCAGCCTTTTTGGGCTATTTCCACGGAGGAAAGGCATAAAAAAGCCCCCCGTTCCAATAGAAAAAGGAGGGCGGAAGGGGCAAGGCTCAGATAAAATACAGAAGTCAGGAAAGAACCCCGGAGATAAAAGGCGGTTCCTGCGCAAAACAGGGCAGCAGCTCGCGTATGCTCCAAACCGGAAATCCCGCCTGTTCCCAGGCGAGAATCCCGCCCCCAAGCTGATACGCCTTGCCCGAGGCGCTTCTTTCCAGGAGCTCGGCCTTATTCTGCGTCCTGCTTCCCGAGCGGCAAAAAAAGACGACCGGCTTGCCGGAAAAACGGCTGTCCAGCCCGCCCTCACGTTCCAGTTTGTCGAGGGGAACAAGCGGGCAACCGGGAATCGCCCGTTTGAGAAATTCCTTTTCAGTACGGACATCCACAAAAAAGGCGCCGCCATTGCGGAAGAGCGTCATGGCCTCTTGCGGGGACAGTGTTTCCAGCATCAGAAAAATCGTTTGTTGAAGTCAGGGGCAACGAACGGCACACAAACCAAACGGGCATCCCGCAAGGGAACGGCCCGTACAAGTGCAATACCACTCCCGACGGCGGAAGGTCCACCCCTCTTTCCGGCCTCCCCACCCAAGCATACGCCACGAAACGGGGCATCCGAACAGATGCCCCGCCTTCGCTTATTTCAGGTGTTCGCCGGACAGCTTCTGCTCTCTGGACCGCTGGGCCTTCTGCACGTTTTCCTGCAGTTTTTCCAGCAGATTTTTGCAGATAAGCTTCTGCTCCGGTACGTATCCGCACAGCTTCTTGTATTCATCCACGGAAATCCCGTGGGACAGAAGGTGCTTCGCCGTCAGATTCTGAAATCCCCGGCCGCAGAGGCAACACTGAACAACATCGTCCCCAATGGCTTCTTCAGGGCGGACAACAAGGCTGCGCTTGGTGAACTTCTTCTTCGGCGCGGCGCTAGGGGCGGCCTCAGCAGCTTCCGGCATGGGTTCTTCGATGATCACTTGTTCGCAGACAGGTTCTTCCATATCCATTGCGGCCAGCTTATTATTGGCCTGAATAAGCCCGGCCTTGAGAACGGTAAATTGTTCGATGATAAACGGAGTAGGCTGTTCGGGATATCTTTCCATAACCAACTTCAGCAGTTCGGCGTCACTTATCATGCATTCACCTCCGAGTAGATTGCCTAGCAATGTAATCGACTTTTATCGACTTGTATAGACCGTCAGGCCATAGGGGGATATTTTTTGCCTGATTGCAATAAAAAATAGAGTGCGGAGCAAGAGGCCGGCATTCCGTTTATCAGAAGTTGTCCAAGCCAGAAAGCCTGTTGCGCAATCTTACTTTTAGAGTCGCGGAAACGTTTGTCCGGTTTCATACAAAAAGCAGCATTACGGATACAAATCTTCTTCTGAAACGGCAATAACTTCTTCAAAAGCCGCTTTTCCCCTGTTTGGCTTTCCACGCACCACCCTGCGTGCACAAGAATCGTTTTTTCATCTTATTCCGTACCATAATGCGGGACCCGAACATCTTGTTCCCCAAAGTATCTCCAATGCATTCAAGAAGATCCGTATTGCAACGAACGGCGGGAACATATTTTCCCGAAAACAATCCGGAGGGTATCCATTCTGTAAAGTTGTTACACGATCCCTTATTTCCCTTGAGCAATCTTAGTGCCGGCGCTGAGGCTTCTTTCTCCACTCTCAAAAGAAATGCTCCAGAAATGGAGCTTCCCCAGTGTTTTGACAGGATCAAAAAAAGCGGCACCGGGATTTCCGATGCCGCGCTTTATTCGTTTACGGACAACTAGTTCTTTACGGCTTCCCCTGCCAGCGGCTTACCGTTCCATTCGCCCGTCAGAGTCCGCAGGAACCCAACGATGAGATCTCGATCGCCCTTGGGGATGTCCATGCCGGAGAGATACACGCCCATGATGCGTACGGCCTCGTCCAGCGTCGTCACGGTGCCGTCATGAAGATACGGAGCCGTCAGTTCGACGTTGCGCAGGTTCGGGACCTTGAAGCGGTGCAGATCTTCAGCCTTGCCGGTAAAACCCTTGAGCCCTTCGTCGGAGCCGAGCGGGTTGCCGCGATCCTCAAAGTAAGCCTTCTTGAGATCCATATATTCGAAGGACTGTCCGCCCACGGACTTGCCGACGTGACAGCTTGAGCAGCGGTACATCTTGAAGCGTTGATAGCCTTCGATTTCCTGCGCGGTCAACGCCTTGTCGTCCCCCTTCAGCCACTTGTCAAAGCGGCTGTTCGGCGTGATGAGCGTCTTTTCATATTCGGCAATGGCATCGGTAACGTTCTTGCCGTTCCAGCCGTCAGGATAGACTGCGGTAAAGGCGGCGGTCAGTTCGGGGTCCTGCGCGAGCTTGGCGCAGATTTCATCCCAGTCCTTGCTGCCCATCTCAATGGGGTTCATGGGAGGCCCGCCGGCCTGCTCCTGAAGGTCCGCGGCCCGTCCGTTCCAGAACTGCTTGGTGTTGAACGCGGCGTTGAACATGGTCGGCGCGTTGATGTCGCCGAACTGCCCGCGGATACCTTCCGCGAAGCGCTTGTTGTCCGTACCGGCCTTCGAAAAATCATGACAGGTTACGCAGGCGACGGTATTGTCTCCGGACAACCGCTTGTCGACGAACAGCTTTTCACCGAGCGCCACCTTGGCGGCATTGACGGGGAGCGCGTCCGGCAGCGGCTGCAGCGGTTCATCGGCATGACGCGGAGCCGCCAGCCCGGTGGCATAGTGGGCGGCACGCGAGGCCTTCACCCAATCGAGGATGGCGGCCCTGTCTTCAGACGACACACGGCTGCCCCAGTGCACGGCGGTAAACTTCGCGGGCGGCATGGTTTCGTTGACGATAACCCATTCCATCTTGGCAAGCGTCGCTTCGCCGATCGGCTTGTCCTTCGCGGCTTCGACCAGTTCCAGATTCAAGTCCATCGCCCGAAGGCCGTCGTTGAAATCCTTTTCGATGATTTCCTTGATCCCCGGAATTTTAGCATAGAACGGCAAATCATAATTCCGTGAATGGCAAGCCATGCACTTGTCCATCACTATGTCGGAAACCTTGGAAAACTTCGTCAGCTGAGGGTGGTTCGGGGGAATCCCCTTGTCGGCGCCAACGCTCTCGTTCAACGCTCCTCCTGTCACGACGGAAGCGGCCAAAACGCAGCTGGCCACCAGCAAAGCGGAACGGGTTCTCATCTTGCCCTCTCTTGTTATAAAACGATAATGCGAACGCTTCCTCTACTCCTGTTTGCGGATTTTTGAACAAATCATGCATGAAGTCAATAGTAATAGGAATTGTTTTTGATAAAATCTTTTTTTACACAAGCAATCGCCTTGTTTTGCTCCCGATATCCCAGTTCAGCCGGGATAAACAGCTTAGGAACTCTCCGCCATTGCCCTTCAACATCCAGCCGCTCCCCATGAGAGCCCCCTGCCCTTCCCCAACCATCTGCAAGTCCATAAAAATGCCCTCCCGGTGAACCGAAAGGGCATCCTTTTCATCATTTCATGAAGCGCCGTACTCTGAAGCATCCGCTCAAGGTTTCTTCTGCCCGGCGCCGCCGAACAGTTCCCTGTATTCCTCGTCGAAATCCTCAAAGGACAAGCGCACAGGCTTCCCTTTCGCGGCACCGGTTCCCGCATGGACAAGCGAAGGGATCATATCGGAAACGTCGTTGAACCCGTCCCGCGTATACGAAATTTCCACAGGCCGCCCATTCTGCCAGAACCGGCAGATCACGGGATACGTTTCGTCAGGATTCCTGATCACATCGCAGACCATGCCGTACCC
>OODS01002232.1_pt1 | contig 11440 bp, 8 predicted proteins | sample 1671531 | NCBI WGS metagenome assembly OODS01 (sample SAMN06348166, study PRJEB24527) | human gut metagenome | biome: human gut; feature: ankylosing spondylitis patient; material: feces | host: Homo sapiens | place: China | collected 2015-10 | reverse complement strand
GCCGCGGCAACACCGCCGTCATCGACGGGCTGGTGTTCCGCAACGTGGAGATGCGTGGGGTCAAGGCACCCTTCGTCATCAACATGTTCTACTTCTGCGACCCGGACGGCCACGGCCCCTATGTGCAGTGCCGCGACGCCATGCCGGTGGACGAGTACACCCCCAAACTGGGCAGCCTGACCATGGAGGACATCGCAGCCACCGACGCACAGTTTGCCGGCTGCTACTTCGACGGCCTGCCGGAGCAGCCCATTGAGCGCGTTTCCATGAAAAACGTGACCATCACCTTTGACCCCAACGCCGAGGCCGGTCAGGCCGCCATGGCCGACAACCGCCCGCTGGTGAAGAAGCTGGCCATCTACGCCGAGAACGTCAAGGAGATCGACCTGCACAACGTGAAGATCGAGGGCTACGAGGGCGAGCGCCTGCACTTTGTCAACGTCGGCCATTTTGAGGAGGACTAATGCCATGACCCATGAAGAGATCCTGTCCATGCTGGGCGATTATGTGGACTACCTGATCGCCAATTCCAGCGCCGAGGCACCCATGTGGAACATCGAGAAGGTGCGCAGCGGCAAGCCCAACAAGTGGAACTACATCGACGGTTGCATGATCACCGCCTGCCTGAGCCTGTACCACACCACCGGAGACAAAAAGTATCTGGACTTTTCCAAAGATTTCATCGACTACTTCGTGCAGGAGGACGGTTCCATCAAGACCTACGACCCCAAGGAGTACAACCTGGACAACGTGAATCAGGGCAAGAACCTGTTCATCCTGTACGACATCTTCGGGGACGAGAAGTACCGCAAGGCCATCGACACCATCCGCAGCCAGCTGCTCACCCAGCCCCGCACCAAGGAGGGCAACTTCTGGCACAAGGACATCTATCCCTGGCAGGTGTGGCTGGACGGCACCTATATGGCCCAGCCCTTCTACATGGAGTATGAGACCCGCTACAACAAGATGCAGGGCTGCATCGACAGCTACAAGCAGTTCATGAACATCCAAAAGCACATGCGGGACGAAACCACCGGCCTGTACTACCACGGCTACGACGAGAGCCGCCAGATGTACTGGGCCGACCCCGTCACCGGCTGCAGCCCCAACTTCTGGCTGCGCGCCATGGGCTGGTTCATGGTGGCCATGGTGGATGTGCTGGAGCGCATGGACGAGCAGCTGTACAACGAGTACCGCGGCATCATGGCCATGCTCAAGCAGACCATTGAGGACGTGCACAAGTTCCAGGACGAGGAGACCGGCATGTTCTGGCAGGTGATGGACCACCCCGGCGTGGAGGGCAACTATCTGGAGACCAGCGGCACTGCCCTGTTTGCCTACGCGGTGCTCAAGGGCGTGCGCCTGGGCTACCTGCCCAAACGGATGGCAGCCTGGGCTGAAAAGGCCTTCTACGGCACCTGCGACAAGTACCTGTCCAAGAATCCGGACGGCAGCCTGCAGCTGGACGGCATCTGCCTGGTGGCCGGTCTGGGCGGCAAGGACCACCGCGACGGCTCTCTGGCCTACTACTTCAGCGAGCCGGTGGTGTGCAACGACGCCAAGGGCGTCGGCCCGCTGGTGCTGGCCTACACCGAAATGATTGCCCGCAAGAACTGATCCTTCTGCGCGGCATTCCCTGTTTTTTCCTGCGGCGTCTGCTTTTTGCGGACGCCGCTTTTTTGCGCAAAAAGGGGACGGGCAGCGTCCTGCGCTGCCCGTCCCCGGGGTTCTTTTTTATAAAGCCTTACTGTGCCTTTGCCAGAGCCTGTGCCACAGCCTCACGGAAGCCGTCGGAGGTCATGGTAGCGCCGGAAGCGCCGTCGATCTCTGCGCTGTTGGCAGCAATGGCGTTCTGGATCAGCTTGTCCAGAGCCGGTGCGCCGATGTCAGAGGACTCGGCATGGGAGTTGACCACGATGTCCGAGATCTTGCCGTCGGTGGCCAGGATGACGCCCTTGGTGGCACGGAACAGCCACAGCTCGCCGTCACGCTGTGCGAACACGCCGGTCACGCGGCCGTCCTCCACCAGCAGCTCCTGAGCCTTGGTGTTGAAGAAGTAGGTGGCGGGGTGCTCGTACTTTTCCGCGTTCTGGCTGTCCTCGTACAGGACGTTGGTGGCTGCAAAGTAGCCGCACTTGGAGTCGAACTGATGGTCGCCGACGTTGACGAACATGTGGTAGTCGTAGGACTCGGGGATGATGGCGTTAGGGGCATGTGCACGGAAGGACACCGGCACCACACCGAACTCCGCGCACTTGTCGATCAGCCAGTTGCCGGCCTCGGGGGAGTTGTTGAACCACATGGAGACCAGAGCCTCATTCACGCGGCTGCCGCAGCGCCTCGGCCCTGTATCAGGACGTGTTTGTCCGCACCATCGCCCAGAGCGCCAACCTCCGGGCCTTCATCCACCCCATGCTGCGCCGCCTGCAGGAGTACGACCAGGCCCACAGCACCGCCCTGCTGCACACCCTGTGCGTCTACCTGCTGCAGGAGCAGAACCTCCATGCCACGGCCCGGCAGCTCTTCATCCACCGCAATACGCTGGTGTACCGGCTGCAGCGCATCCGCACCCTGCTGCAGCTGGACCTGGACGATGCCGCCGTGCGCAATGTCCTGCGCACCGGCTGCATCCTGCTGGAATACTATCAGGGTGCCTTCTGATTTTTCGCACAAAACAAGCCCCGGCACAGTCTGCATTCCACACTGTGCCGGGGCTTCATTGGTTTGTTTTCGTTACAGGGTCTCTACGCGGTCAAACAGGGAGCCTGCGGCCTCCACCGCGTCCCTGCTGCCAAAGGTCACCTTCACACCGGCAGCCATGGCATCGGCCAGACCGGCGGCCTGCTCTTTGAGCAGAGCTGCGTCCACGGCACACAGGGCCTTGCGGTCGGCAGCCTTCATTGCTTCGGTGATGCCGCAGAAATACTGCCGGTCCAGCTCCCGTGCCTCGGCGCGGGGCTTGCGGGGCGTGTCCAGCTTGGCCACGGCACCCACGATCAGGTCGTTCAGGTCCTTTTCGGTGTAATCGCGGGCGGCCAGCTCCGCCGGGCCCTTGGCAAAGGTGTCGTAGCTCTCGGTCAGGTGGGGGTCCCGGTAGGTGTACAGGTACTCCACGCCGTCCGACGACAGCATGCCGGTGCCGTAGGCACCGCCCACCTCGCGGATGTTGTGCCACAGGTATTCGTAGCTCATCACGCGGGCCAGCACCTTGCGGTCGCTGCGGCGCTCCATGGGCCACACCTGCACCGCGTAGTTCACGCCGCCGTCAATCATAAAGGCCTCGTTCACCGGCGGGGTCAGCGGCTCCACATAGGGCTGCGCCGCGTCGCGCTCCTGCGCCGCAAACCAGCTGCCCGGCAGCAGGGTGCGCAAGGTGTCCAGCGCCTGCTCCGAGCCGTGCAGGCTCACGGTGAGCTGGGCATGCTGCAGCACCTGGGCCCGCAGGGTTTCCAGCTTTGCGCCAAGGCCTGCCCAGTCGGCCTTTTCCAGCAGATCGCACAGGAAGTGATAATAGCTTACGCCGCTGCATCGCTCGCTGGCCGCGTTCTCCACGTTGTAGTGGGCACTGGCACGGACCGCCGCATAGGCGTTGCCCTGCTGGATGAACTGCTGTTCCATGTTCAGTTTCTGCTGGCTCAGCACCCGGGCAAAGGCGGCTTCCGCCGCCGGGCCGGTGAGCTGCGTGTCATACAGCCACTCGCCGCCCAGCTCCACGGCCTTTTGCAGGCTGCGTTCCAGCAGGCTCAGGCTCATGGTCAGTTTGGCATGGCAGGGTGCGCCCTCCTGCCGGCCGGTCCAGAAGTCCAGCAGTACGCGGCTGTCGCCCAGCCAGGTGCTGCGCAGGGTGTTCAGCTGCTGGGCCGTGTGGGTCGGCGTGTCCAGCTCGTCCAGCACATCGGTGAGCAGGTCCAGATACGGCAGATCCTCCGGGGCCACATGGCCCAGGTCATAGTAGAAATTCAGGTACAGGCTGCCCGCCGAGGGGTGGCGCAGCACCGTGGCACCGGCCACCTGCTCGGTCTGCCCGGCCGCGCTGGGGGCACCTTCGCCCAGGTCGGCCACGGTCAGCGGATGATCCAGCACCAGTTTGGCGTCGGTGCGGGCCGGGGCCTGTGTCTCTTCCTGGTTCTTGGGCAGGGTGGGCACCTGCAGCACCTGCACCGGAGCCGGGGCAAACAGGCTGCGCAGCAGCCCGTCGAACCAGCCGTCCGCCATCTTGCTGCGCAGGGAGGCAAACAGCTTATCCGTGTGCAGCAGCAGGGCGGGGTCCCCGGTGTGCAGCCAGCCCGTGGAAGCGTTGATGGCGTCCAGCACGCCGTCCGGCAGGCTGCCCGGCCGCTCCAGCGAGGCAAACTCTGCCGAATTCAGCGAGGCCAGCAGCAGCTCCTGCGGGATGCCCCGGGCCAGTACGTCATCCACTGCCTTGCGCACCGCCGGGGCAAACTTGCGGGCGCTCTCTTCGGTGGCACCCCGCAGCACCAGCTCCAGCGTGGGCTGCAGGGTGCTGTCATCAAAGCCCATGTCGATGTCCGCGCCCAGCTTTTCGGCCAGCAGGGCCGCTTTCAGGGGCGAATTGTTGGTGCCCAGCAGCGCGTCCAGCAGGATCTCCACGCCCAGCTGCCGTTCCCGGTCCGCAAAGGCACCGGTGTACCAGGCCAGTGCGCACTGCACCTCGTCCGGCTCCGGATTCTCGGTGTAATAGGGCAGCTCCACGCAGGTGCCCGGCTGCTCGTCCTGCACCGTCAGGCGGGGGCGGGTGGTGGTCCTGGGCATCCGGGACAGGTAATCGTGGTCCAGCATTTCCAGCTTTTCGGCCATGTCCATCTTGCCGTACAGGGTGATGCAGCAGTTGTCCGCGCTGTAGTGGCGGCGGTACACCCGCTGATATTTCTCATAGGTCAGCGCCGGGATGCTCTCCGGGTCGCCGCCGGACACAAAGCCATAGGCCGTGTCCGGGAACATGGCACGCTCCAGTGCATTCTGCAGCTGAGCGTCCGGGGTGGCAAGGGCCCCCTGCATCTCGTTGTACACCACACCGCTCACAGTGCCGTCGGCATCCCGGTGCCAGCCCTCCTGCTCGAACACAGCCCTGTCCACCATGGCCAGCGGGCAGAACACCGCGTTCAGGTAGACGTCCATCAGGTTTCTGAAATCCGTCTCGTTGGGAGTGGCAAAGGGGTACACGGTCTTATCCGGGAAGGTCATGGCATTGAGGAAGGATGCCATGCTGCTCTTGAGCAGCTGCAGAAACGGCGAGGTGACCGGGTATTTTTCGCTTCCGGCCAGCACCGAATGCTCCAGAATATGAAAAACGCCGGTGTCATCGGAGGGGAAGGTGCCGAACCCGATGCCAAAGGCCTTGTTGTTGTCCTCATTTTCCACCAGCAGGATGGTGGCCCCGCTCACGTCGTGGGTGAGCACGGTCAGGGTACCGTGCTGCTCGGGGCAGTCCTCTGTGCGGACGAGGGTATAACCGGGAACCTGCTTCATCGCTTTATTCTCCTTTGTGTTTTTGGTCTGGCCCTATTGTATCATTCACCGTTCCAAAACACAATTGCCGGTTTGTAAACAATAACCCAAAAAGGCTCCCCTGTGCATGCACAGAGGAGCCTTTTGAAAAAACGTGTGTTACACCTGCTTGGCGTGTTCCGTCCGGCACGACACCCGGAACAGCACAAAGCCGATGACGAACAGCACCGCGATGCTGCCCACGCCCACGTTGGCACTGCCGGTGAGCTGGCTGCCCACACTGACGATCATGGTGCCCAGGAAGGATGCCCCCTTGCCGCAGATGTCGAACAGGCCGAAGTATTCGCCGGATTTTTCCGCCGGGATGATCTTGGCAAAGTGGCTGCGGCTCAGTGCCTGCACACCGCCCTGGAACATCCCCACCAGCACGGCCAGCACCCAGAACTGCCACTGCTGGGTGAGGAAGAAAGCAAACACCGCAATGCCGGTATAGGCCGCGATGCACACCGGGATCAACTGGCTGGAGGGGTATTTTGCGCTCAGCCGACCGAAGATCAGCGCCGAGGGAAAGGCCACGATCTGGGTGACCAGCAGCGCCAGCAGCAGGCCGGTGGTGTCCAGACCCAGGGCCGTGCCGTAGGCCGTGGCCATATCAATGATGGTGTACACGCCGTCGATGTAGCAGAAGAACGCCAGCAGGAACCAGAACACCTGCTTGTCCTCATAGAGGTGCTTCAGGGTGTGGCCGATGCGCACAAAACTCTGCCGGATGGCGTGCTGCTCCACCTCCACATAGTTGACCTGCCGGTAGCGCCGGAGCAGCGGCAGGGTGGTGACCAGCCACCACGCCGCCGTGATGAACAGTGCAATGGTCAGGGCGGTCATCTGGCTCATGCCGATGGCACTGCTGCCCAGCACCAGCGCCAGACACACCACAAAGGGCACACAGCTGCCGATGTAGCCCCAGGCATAGCCGCGGGAGGACACCATGTCCATCCGCTCCGGGGTGGTCACATCGCCCAGCATGGAGTCATAAAACACCAGACTGCCCGAAAAGCCGATCTTGGCCACGATAAAGACGACCAGGAACGGCAGCCAGGTGCGGGCCGCGCCCATGGCACAGCAGCCCAGCACACCCACGAACAGGCAGAGCATGAAGATGGGCTTTTTGAAATTCTTGGTATCGGCCAGGGTGCCCAGGATTGGCCCCAGCACGGCGGTGATCACCGTGACCACCGAGCTTGCATAGCCCCAGTAGGCCAGATAGTTCACCTTGCTCACGCCGCCGGCCTCCGCCAGCGCGTTGAAGAAGATGGGCACCAGCGTAGCGATCATCAGCACAAAAGCCGAGTTGCCCACATCGTACAGGATCCACGCACGCTCCAGCGGCGTGACCTTAAATTTTTTCTTTTGCATTCTTGTTCCTCTCGCACCGCCGTGCGGTGCACTCTCTTTTCCCAGTTGTCTGAACGGCAGGGAGTTTCTCTGACCTCCTGCTGGCCGCCCCTCAGAATTCCCCGAAGGTGTGGTCATAGGCCTTGTCCAACGGCTCGTCCGTGTCCAGCGTTTCCGCATAGGCTTCGATCAGCCGCACCGCCAGCGGAATGGCCTGCTGGTACAGGGCATCCAGTTTCTCATTGCTCTCGGTGCACTGCGGGTTGGGCTGCGGGTTGGCCACAAGGCCGTGGAGCACGTCGTACTTGCCCACTGCCTTCATGCCGGTGAGCACCACCCAGCGCTTGACCGCGCCGGAGGGCTGCAGCAGCCGGTGCATCGCGATCATCCCCTTGAGGGCGTCCAGCACCTGCAGGCCGGTCAGGCCCTCGTAGAAGGGCGCGATGACCCGGGCATTTTCCGCCGTGGACCGGATATGGCTGGCCGTGAAGAAGCTCTTCGGGTCATGGCCGTCCCGGCGCAGCAGCATATCGTCGAACTCGGTCTCGATTTCGCAGTGGCTCACCCCGCTCTGGCGGGTGTAGGCCTCCACATAGGGGTGACAGGTGCTGTCCAGTGCAAAATGACACACGAACCCCAGCGCATAGGCCAGCGCGGCGTCCCGGTCCTTTGCCTGTCGCACCACGCCCCGGGCGCGCTCAAAGAACACCCGGCCCGACTGCTCGTGCATGGCGTTGCCCAGGGCACTCACGGGGTTGGACTTGGCTGCATGATAGTAGAACAGCAGATCCGGCCCGTGCAGGCCCACGTCGAACAGGGCCCGGTTTTTCCCGATCTGATCCTGCAGAGCTGCGGGCAGCTGCTGCAGAACATCCGCGCCGAAGCGGCGGTGCGCATAAGTTGACGGCATAAGATCCCCTCCTGTTTCTGTCGAGCGCAGTGCGCTCATAGTTTCAGTATAGCAGAAAGTTTCCCGACCTTCTACCCTTTCGTGTCTGATTTCTGTAAAAATTTTGAATGATTTTGGGGGCATCTTGCCAGATGTCAGTGGGCCGGCTCTGCACGCAAAGCGCAAAAAAGCACAGCCGTTCTCAGAACAGCTGTGCCTTTCCGGTATCAATTCTTATATGTTCTCGTAGCCCTGGGGCATCTCGTTCTTGCGGTTGCGGTCCATCAGGGTGCGCAGCGCGTCGCTGGCGCTCATGCCCTCCTTGACGATGGCGTTCACCGTCTGCACGATGGGCATTTCCACGTTGTACTTGGCGGCGAGCTCCATAGCGGCGGGCAGGGCGTTGATGCCCTCCACCACCATGCCCACTTCCTTCACCGCCTGCTCCGGGCTCTCGCCCTTGCCGATGAGGATGCCGGCGCGGTTGTTGCGGCTGTGCATACTGGTGGCCGTCACGATCAGGTCCCCGATGCCGGCCAGGCCCGCAAAGGTGTGGATGTTGCAGCCCATGGCCACGCCCAGGCGGGCGATCTCGGCAATGCCGCGGGTGATCAGGGCCGCGCGGGCGTTGTCGCCGTAGCCAAGGCCGGTGGAGATGCCCACGCCCAGGGCGATCACGTTCTTCAGGGCACCGCTCAGCTCCACGCCCTTGATGTCGGGGTTGGTGTACACGCGCATGCAGGTGTTGCTGAACACATCCTGCACAAAGCGGGCCGCCTCGTCATCCGGGCAGGCCGACACAATGGTGGTGGGCAGGTCCAGCGCCACTTCCTCGGCGTGCGTGGGGCCGCTCAGGGCCACCAGCCTGCAGTTTTTGGGGCCGCCGTCCCTGTTCAGCTCGTCGGCGATCACCTCGGTCATGGTATATAAGGTATCCGGCTCCATGCCCTTGGCCACATCCACAAGGATCTGACCGTCCGGGATATAGGGCCGTGCCTTGGCGGTGGTGCCCCGCACGAACACCGACGGCACTGCAAACAGCAGCACATCCTTGCCGGTGCACACTTCCTCGATGCTCTTGGTGAACTGCAGCTCGGCCGGGATCTTCATGCCCGGCAGGTTGGGGTGCACCCGTGTAGTGGAGAGGTTGTCCACCTCCGCCTCAATGGCCGACCACACCTGCACTTCGTTGCCGCTGACGGTCAGCATCCGCGCCAGCGCCATGCCCCAGGTACCTGCACCCAGAACGCCAATCTTCCGTTTCGTCACGTTTGTGTCCTCCGTTTGCACCGGCAGCCGGGCCGCCGGTGAATTTGCGCGGCACCGGCAAACCCGGTGTGCACGTTGTTATGCCCATTGTACACGAAAGCGCCTGCCGCGTCAACCGGCTTGCCGCATTGCACAAAGTTCCCGCAGCGGCTGGGCCGTTTTTGTTCACAATACGCGATTTTTGCAAACCATTTGCACCGCCGGACGTTTCATGTTATAGTATTCTGGTAGGTTTTGTAGGAATTTCCGCAAACCCCTTGACTTTGAGTATACTCGAAGTTGTATAATACATTCACCGTTGTTTTCTGAGAGTATTTGAGGTACTGTGATCGTTCATGTTTGAAGCACTTTTATCCAACCGCACGGTCAGCGTGCTGGTAGAGGCCCTGCCCCGCATCCTGACGGCCGGCCTTACCATGACCATCCCGCTGACGCTGGTGTCCTTCTTTTTTGCCATGATCATCGCGGTGGCGGTAGCCCTGGTGCAGTACGCCAACGTGCCGGTGCTGCGGCAGATCGCCCGGTTCTACATCTGGGTCATCCGCGGCACACCGCTGCTGGTGCAGCTGTTCATCATCTTTTACGGCCTGCCCAGCCTGGGCATCATGCTGGACGCCTTTCCCGCCGCCGTCATCGCCTTTGCCTTCAATGAGGGTGCCTACTGCGCCGAGACCATGCGCGGCGCGCTGGAAAGCGTGCCCCAGGGTCAGCTGGAAGCCGGTTACTGCGTAGGCATGAGCTGGGTGCAGATCATGCGCCGCATCGTGCTGCCGCAGGCTTTGCGCACCGCCGTGCCCGCCCTGTCCAACTCCCTCATCGGCATGATCAAGGACACCTCGCTGGCGTCCAACATCACGGTGGCCGAGCTGTTCATGGCCGGCCAGCGCGTGGCGGCCCGCACCTACATCTTCCTGCCCATCTACTGTGAGGTGGCGGTGGTGTACCTGCTGTTCTGCACGGTCATCACCAAACTGCAGGCTGTGCTGGAGCACCGGCTCAACGCCCGGGGCTTCCAGTAAGAAAGGAGTGTGGAACCCATGGCAATGATGGAGATCCGGAACGTCCACAAGACCTTCCGCACCTACGCAAAAGCCGGTCTGCGCCCCGGTGCACACAAGGTGGTCAGCGAGCTGCCGGTGCTGCAGGGCGTGGACCTGACCGTGGAAAAAGGCGATGTAGTGGCCATTCTGGGCCCTTCTGGCTCCGGCAAGACCACCCTGCTGCGCTGCCTGAATTTTCTGGAGACCGCCGACGCAGGCCAGCTGGTGCTGGACGGCGAGACCTTTGACCTGGCCCATGCTGGCCGGGCCGACATCGCCCGGCTGCGCAAAAAAACGGCCTTTGCGTTCCAGAACTACAACCTGTTCCGGAACAAGACCGCCCTGCAGAACGTGACCGAGGGACTCATCGTGGCCCGCAGGATGCCCCGGGAGCAGGCCGACGCCATCGGCCGCCGCATGCTGGAAAAGGTGGGTCTGGCCGACCGGGCCGACTACTACCCCCGCCAGCTCTCCGGCGGTCAGCAGCAGCGCGTAGCCATTGCCCGTGCACTGGCCACCGACCCGGAGATCATCTACTTCGACGAGCCCACCAGTGCGCTGGACCCGGAGCTGACCGGCGAGGTACTGAGCGTGATGCGCCAGCTGGCCGAAGAGGGCATGACCATGGTGGTGGTGACCCACGAGATGGGCTTCGCCCGTGAGGTGGCCAGCCGGGTGGTGTTCATGGCCGACGGCCGAATTTTGGAGGAGGGCGCCCCCGCCGACCTCTTTGACCATCCCCAGGATCCCCGCCTGAAGGATTTTCTCAGCAAGGTGCTGTGAGCCACAAACACCCGCTCCTCTGGTTTGCCAGAGCAGCGGGCGTTTGTCTGGTTCGCCCCTTTTGCGGAAATTCACTTGTATTCCATTGCCTTTTTATATCCGACAGACGGCTTTCTTTTTTTGTCTCCCACGGGTAACCTTCTGCCGGTAGTGGCTATTACGATTTATGTCTCCGACAGCCGCCAGAAACCAATGGTTTCTGGACTTCCTTTACTCTCAAGAGTTTCGTTCGTTATGGGACGTAGTGGGAATTGACTCAGCAACAGACCCGCTGCCGCTCCCACTCAGGCGAAGAAAATATTACGTTTACCTCCGGGGAATACGGATTCCCACGATCAGTCTGCGGACTGTCTGCACCGTCGTGTCAGCCGATTTCCAGCCACGTTGTGGCATGGAAACCGGGACACTTCCTCGAAACCACCTCGCTTCATCCGCCACAGGCGGCGCTTCGGCGGTTTCCTCGCAATGACACCGTGCAAGGAAGTGTAGACTTTATTGGGCTGCTGAAAATTCTCTCATATGCTAAACCCGTCATTCCGAGACCAGTCCGCAGGCTGGTCGTGGGAATCCGTTCCCTCTTTGCAGGTTTTCTTTT
>OODS01002207.1_pt1 | contig 11554 bp, 12 predicted proteins | sample 1671531 | NCBI WGS metagenome assembly OODS01 (sample SAMN06348166, study PRJEB24527) | human gut metagenome | biome: human gut; feature: ankylosing spondylitis patient; material: feces | host: Homo sapiens | place: China | collected 2015-10 | reverse complement strand
TGTCCAGCAATTCAAAGTTCTGGAATAGATAACCAACTTTTTTGCCACGGTACTCGGCAAGAGCCTTTTCCTTGAGGGATTGCAGAGTATCTCCCTCCACCTGAATGCTTCCACCTGTAGGCTGAATCACAGTTGCAATACAGTTGAGAAGCGTGGATTTGCCGGAACCACTGCTTCCCATAATACCGAGAAACTCTCCCGGCATGACCTGAAAAGTGATTCCGTTCAGTGCTCTCGTCTGGTTTGGCAACGTCCCATAGACTTTGGTAAGATTTTCAATATTCAAAATTGGTTTCATGTGAATGCCTCCTATCCATTTCTGGGTAAATGATAGCACAGAAGCACAATAAATAACACTTACAGTCGCTGTAAGGATTCTGTTCCTGTTTTCAGAACAAGAATGACGCATCAAGCGGAATAAGTATATGTTTTGTAAAAACGTCGGGTGACAATGAAAAAATATGCTGGACTACCGGATTGGCTAACTTGCATTTCTTTGTCAATTCTGGTAACCGCTTCAAACATGGAAGTTTCTGTTCTTACTTTTATTATACTCAATCAATAAAATCAACACGGTTCAGCAAATTTTAATTATTTCCAATATGACAAAATTGCTTCCTGTTATATTTATCTATTTCTTTATTTCTCTATTATTCCGATCCGGTCTTCCAAAGGTATAAATAAGGTGTAAATTATTCGTCAATCATCAAAAAATCCTTTAAAGCCTAGGCTTTCACAGCATCCATTAAACACTGCCGTGGCAGATGAAAAGTATTTTTATCATTGTTTTGTTTCTCCTTGTTTTGCCCCGGAATGCCCTGTTTTGCAAGATTTTCTGGAATTCGTGTAGTTTGCTCTGAAATTACAGATTGTGGCAAATCAGAGCAAGATTGAGCAAGTTAGTACTGCCTGTCAGTAGTAAAATTGGTAGTAACACCTCAAAGTCTTACTACTTAGAATGCTACACTAAATTTTACAAAAAAAAAGAACCCGACGCATCAGGTTCTCCCAGGTGTAATCCGAAGACATCCACCGCAATTCTTATATATAATATACTACTTCTGCATAAAATATGCAAGAATTTTATGATTTGCTAATGAATTTTTGTAAGGCATTCATATTAGGTCTATGCTGTGTACCAACCACCTGATTATAAATGTTAATTGGCAATTCATTTCTCAAATACTCTGTCTGCTGTTGATACGAAGCAACAAACTGCTTACAAGCAGTTTTAGTTTCGCCCATCTTTCTAAGGAAATATGTAATCATAATAATATACGCATCCATATATTTGAAATCAATATTAGAAATCCCTACTTCAGTTTCAAGCAGAGTAACAAGACGCTGATCAATCTTACCAGTTTTAAATCTAGTATCGAAAATCACATTGTTATGAGCAATTGCATTTCGCAAATCTTTAACTGTAAATATAAAGAACTTTGTGTTCATGCCATCTGAATCTAAATTAGTTGGGAGCTTCATTATATTTGAAACATAAAGCTTAACATTTGTACAGGCACAATCATATAAAGTTCCAAACTCACCAAGCGCTAAAGTTTCAAATATTGCCCAAACAGGTATTGTAATATCATTATTAAAGAAATGTGCTACCACACTTCTCTTATTATAGTCACGAACAAGAGCAGCATTTATTTTTCCTTTTAGATTCATTCTCTTCGTGTACTCTGTTTTATATGCACGGCTCCCCGGAGTATAATTTCTATATGCTGTTAATGATTTATTGTAAATAACATCAAAATTCTCAGATTTGCTATCTGCCAATAAAGCCTCAATAACATAACTCTTCAATGCATTTTCTATAAACATTACCTTAGGATAAAGAACTGTTTTAAGTCGCATATCATATTTATTCAGTGCTATAATTTCATCCAAAGAGCTAAAATTAACACGGTTAGTATCCTCTCGAATAAATCTATATCCCTTAAATCCATGATAATAGCCCATATTTCTAAGTGCTTGTGTCTGTGAGCTTTTAACATTGATATGGTGTGTATTACGTAAATATTTCATCAACTGGTAAATTGATAACATGTATAACCTTCTTTCATCATTTATAAGGTTTATTATAGCACCAAACACTTACTTTTTCCACAGAAAAAACGCCCCCGCCTAAGCCAGAGCATCATCCTTCTTCCATATTAAACTACCTTGAACATCTTCTGTGACATCGGTTTCTCCTTCTTCTGCTCAACCTCCGCCTGTGCTTTCCTAAACTCTTCCATCCGTTTCAATTCTTCCTCAGCATCATCGAATCCGATATGCGTGTACACATTCATTGTGACCGATATATCCGAATGCCCCATGAGGTAGTGTAATGTCTTTGGATTCATTCCCGATTTTGCCATATTCGAACAATAGGTGTGTCGGCATACATGAGGTGTAATATTTGGCATCTGTACTCGGTAAATGTCATTGTATCTGCCGACCATATGATTGAATCGGTGCTGCCAATGCATTGCCACAAGTGGCATTCCATTATCATCGTAAAACAGAAATCCGCTATATCCGTCTATGGACTTCTCCACTTTCGGTGCATTTCTATCCTCAATAATCGCCTGAAACATCTGTGCCACATCCTCTGTGATTGGCAATACTCTTGTTCCGGCATCCGTCTTTGTGGTTTCTATGATATATCGCATATCCGATGTTCTCTGCAACTGATGGTCGATGTTCACAGTTCTATTCTCAAGATCAATGTCCTTCAGCGTCAAGCCACAAAATTCTGATATTCTCATTCCCGTATGAAAGAGTATGTACACCACTTCATAGTATTTACAGCACACCACATCGTCATGCACAAACTTCAGGAACTTTCTCATCTGGTCTTTTGTAATTGCCTCTCTTGTGACTGCGTCATTTACTAATACTCCGGCAAGCTGAAATCCAAATGGATTCTTTACCAGAATGTCATCATCCACCGCCATCTGAAAATCTGGTCGCAACACTCCCCGAATGGTATGAATGGAACTGTAGCTTTTCCCATCCTCTTGCTGCAATTTGATAAGGAACAGCTTTGCATCGGATGTTTTCACACTTCATATTGTCTTTTTGCCAAATGCTTCCTTCGCAAGCAATCTCTGCACTGTAACATATCCCTGTTTCGTGCTTTGCCTTACTCCGGTCTTTGTTTTCAAATATCGGTCTACCAGTTCACATACTGTCATCTGTCCGTCCACGATATTTACAAGCAAATCCAAATCTGTGTTTACCTGTTTTTCCAATTCACGAAGGGAAAGGCATGGTTTCTTGCCCTTTGGAAGTTTATCCGTAGGTTCCAGTTTCCAACTATATACAAAGTGCGGTTTCCCATCAATGTGATATTTATATTGATATTTTCCATCTGCCCTTATACTCTCTCCCGGTCTAAGGACTCTTCTTTTGGAATCACGCCTTGTCTGTCCTCTTCCTGCCTTTGCCATTATACCCGCCTCCTTAGTTCTGGATGGTTACACAGATACCTTTCAAATGCTACACGAAGAATCAGCTTGCGTTCTCCGTAGTATGCCAGAAAATCTTCCCCATCCGTATTACTCAATAAATCATAAAATTTTCTCCGGCTCAGAACAAAATATTCAATTGCCTCAGAAGGATTTAAAATATCTTTTTCTGCTAAACTTGGTCTTGCCATAAAAGTACTTCCTTTCTGCCAAAAGTGGCTGTTTTCACAGGTTTTCGAGGTCATACTATATATCACTCTGAACGCTGATAATATCAACTACTTTCGGCAGACAAACGGAATTATATCTCCGAAGAAGCACTGATAAATTTTTCAAACTGCGGGCGGATAATCAGATACCTGTTTCCGCTGAATACCGCAAATCTTCCTCTGTTATCTTCTGCCAGTCTACGCATTTTCTTTGTCCCGATATTAAAATACGATGCTGCTTCTTTGATTGTCAGTGTGTACTTTTCACTCACAGGGACAAGTGTATTTTCCGTAGTATCATGTTTTTCTATTGCCATGTGCAATCCTCCTTCCATACGGGCTGCAGTATTTCCACAGCCCCAACTGCTTAGTCTGCTGCCATCTGAAGTACCTTGACTGCATCCTTACGGATCAGTTTTCCGTCCAGATACTCACATCCCAGATACCCTACCTGTCCACGCATGGCAAACTTTTCTTTCAGTGTACGGATAGTCAGTGGGAAACGCTGAACGAGCCAGTAATTGCTGAAATCTCCAAATGCGATTACTTTCTGCCCCTTTCCGATAGACGGCATGGAATCAACAATCTGCACAGGTTTTGAGAAAATCGTTTCATCACTTTCCTTCCACAGATAGTTTCCGGCTGAATCTTTGAGGGTACGGAGTGCCAGAGCCGTTTCGTCATTCATAAGCCATGTACCATGTTTACGGTATTTCTTATCCACGGATAGATACAGTTTGATGATCTCATCATAGCTGATAGTAGAATCACTCTCTGCCGTCACGCCCGTTTCTGCTCCGTCAGTGGCGTGCAGAATACCTGTAGGCTGATTTTCCCCTGTTCCGTTGATAAACGCCTGTTCCTCGCTTGTGCCAAAACAACGTGCCATTTTCCCGATTACATAATACTCTATGGCAAAGGACTGGTCAGAAGCAAACTCCAATCCAAGTCTGACAAGCTCGGACAATCGGTATGCCTGTACTTCAAATCTCTGAAAATCGTCCTCGTTATCCATGCCCTCCAGATTGACCATATCGCCCCATTCAGCCTGACCTTCACAGTCAAATGTCCAAAGACGGCTGTCACTTCTGGTCGCATTCACAACGGTTGCCAGCTGACGGACTGCACTTTCTTTCTGTAATACTGCCGTATATTTTTTATTTGATTCTCCGGGCAGATGGTACGCATTTGTCTTGCTTTCACGGTTGTTATAAAGGCTGTCCGTAACTGCCTGTTTTCCTCTCATTTCGTTCCAAAAATCGTTATAATAAGCTGTACTGTTAATCATAATAAACCTCCTGAAAAATTATTTTTGTGTCATATAACCACTCTGTCTGCAATAATCCACTGCTTCAGAATAGGACAGATAAAACATCTCCAATGAGCCATCAACCACACGGTAATAGGGCGGGTCACAGGATTCGCTTGCCATGATAATGACCGGGCATCTGTCCCTTAAATTGATGACATTCACACATCTGTACTTGTCTGTTGAAAAATCCGATGGTTCAAACCGCATCGGTGGTGCTGCTTTCTGTTTTCCCATGTATACCTCCTTTTTTCTCAGCAGAGGAAATCTCTGCACAAGAGCCGATATCCTGTTAAAAGTGTGGTTTTTTCTCCACCATTCCTCGGACGCCTGCGGACTACCGTACCGATTGTACGAAGTGCCTGGTTAAAATTCCGGCTGTTCTCCGCAAAATATCCATTGTCATTGCACCAGTTGCGGTATGCCTGATACACTGCCGATGTCCGGCATTCCGCATCCTTCTCCTGTTCCAAAAATTCCTCCACAAAAAGTTCCATTTTATCGCTGTCATGCTGATAGGACATGGTGGCATCTTTTACTGCTTTGGGCTGAGCAAAACCTTCTTCTTTCAAGATGGTGTAGCCTTCAATCAGCCAGTTTAAGATGGCACTTGCTGCCTCCGGCCTGGAAAATTCTGCTTTCAGATTCTGTTCCTGCTCCCATTCCTCAAAATGTCTGTCAAAGGGAATGATTACGATACGTCCGCTCGAAAACAGTGTCATATCCGTAATAGCCGGAAGATAATTTGTATTTACATACAACTTGAACTGTGGTTTAAAATCAAAACTGTTTTCATGCAGGAATCTGGCATTCAGTGTATCATTTCCCGTCATGCTTTTGATCTGTGCTTCATTCAGCACCAATCCCCGCCTTGGCTCTGAGATATTGGCGAACCGCACTCCGGCAAGACGTGCAATATCCTCTGTCGGGTTCTGGCTGTTGGCAGACGGCTTTGCAGCAATCGTTTCCGGTCGGACAGTCAAACCGTAATCTCCCATCACATGAAGTGTGCTTTCCATCAGAGTCCCTTTTCCATTTCTGGTAGTTGCACCATAGTAGAAAAACATACATTCATAGCGGGTATCCCCTGTCAGACCGTAACCAAGGCTTTTCTGCATGAACCTTGCTTTCTCCGTATCCCCACTCATCACCTCTGAAACAAATCTGGTAAAACGTGGATTCTTGGCATTCGGATCATAGGCTGCCCCAGCAATCTTGGTCAGCTTATCCTGTGGTGTGTGTGGATGGAACTCTCCCGTCTGCAGATCCAATGTTCCGTTCTGACAGTTCAGGTAATAAACATTGCGGTCGAACTCAGACATTGCAATCGGATACACACTCTGGGCATCACTGATATACGTGTTGCGGTAATTCCGGCTCTGCCATTTCGCAGAAAATTCCAGATAGTCCTTTCTTCTGCGCTCATCGGTAATTGTCAGGGCATATCTGACCAGACTGTCCGCAAGGGATTTTGCAAGCTCCATTGTTTTCAGTCCGCCAATGTCTGGAATCCACCGGGTCCCGTCATACACATACCACTTTTTCCTTTCCGGCACATACCTTGCGATATCTTTATACACATCCGCAAACAATCTGCCTGAGCCGTTGTCATTCCACGGGTATCTGCTGTTATCCGACACGTTCAGTTCTATCAGCTTCTGCAGCATATCATCGAAATCGCTCTCCGCTGATGATTTTGCATAAGGTCTGTAGAAATCCAGTGCCTGTGCCACTGCCTTTTCCAGCGTCAATGCACCGTAAGTTGATCCACTCTGCACACGGTCCCACTTGCTCCGCATCAATCCCGATCTTCGGAACAGCCTGTCCATCTGCTCTGTGTCACCGCCACACCAGAATGCAAGGATACTTGCAAGCGACATATCCGCATCGCTGTGGGATTTTCCTTCCGGAATTTCTCCATTCCACAAGGCTTTGAACTTTTCGCCCTGTCTGGAATCCGATGCCAAGCGGACCACGGAATCATCGGACAGATAACTGCCGGGAATATCCTGTACATCGTTCTTTTTCTTAGAAATCGGACGGAGCATATAAGTTTCCAGTATTTCCCCAATTTCAGTGCTTCGCTCTTCAACACCACGGTTGCGGATCACATTTCCTGTCAGAGTACAGAATTTCTTTGTTACACCTGCTGCATAGATTTCCAGACCAAGTTTCTGATTATTGATGTAATATCTGCCCGTATCATAAGACAGGGAAGATGCCTTACATACAATGCGGACTCCCGTGCCGGAGGGACTGAATTCTGTATAGGAGTCCATTTTCCACACGACATCTTCTGCCATTTGTGTCAGCTTTCCACCAAACACACAGTGGTCGATATCTACCATGCAGAAATCATCAAATGCACCCATACCGATTCCGTCATAACCATCCATTGCACTGACTGCCAATCGAAAATCCGAAAAGGTATTTTTATCGGCACTGCTCGCTTTTCTGCCATTTGTCTGATACGGCACTTTTGTCATGCGTCCGTTTCTTTCTTCATATTTCCACAGACAGAACCGTCCGTCTTTTTTCAACTGTTCCGGAAGTTTCTCATACATTCTGTGCTCCTCCTTCCCCGCTTATTTTCTGATGTATCATTTCTCCGTGGCTCTTGCCGATAACCACACCTTAAATTCAGAAACAGGAACCAATACCCGCTTGCCTACACGGACGATTGGAAAATCCGCTTCTCTGGTCAGTGCATACGCTTTGCTCAGGCTGATTCCCATCTGCATTGCCATTTCCTGTACGCTCATCGTAACTTTATCCATAGCCATCCTCCTCTCTGCATTCCAAACATGAATTGCTCTTGTTTTCTATCACAGTATACTTTATAATGTTACCAAAGGCTATTTTCTATTGGTAAGAGCTCGTACCGAAAACAAATTCTATCGGTAAGAATGGAGGTAGAATATGAACGAAGATTTCAGTTTGGGGAAAATGAGTGCGGATGCACGGCTGACCGCAACTTTCAAATGCTATGAAAAGACAGAACAGAATGGAAAAATCGTAATCACCGCCTGTCTGGGCAAGGGCGATGTTCCGAAACTCAACCGTGGATACGGCTTGGACGGAAATGAGCTCTGGCTTTCTCTGAATAACCTGTACCAGAGTATCCGTGGAAAAGATGACTACACTGCTGCCGATGATATCATTTCTTGGTGTCAGCAGTACGCACACCCCTACTATGCCTCTGAGGACATCGAAGAATATCGTTGGGATATTGAAAAGGATACGGAATACTGGGATTTTTCCACTAACATTCTTGGTAATTTCACTTTTGATGTTCACACCATGCGGAAAGATCTCGAAAGCCTGTACCGGGATACCCTTGTCATCCTGATGTTCAAAAAATGTCTGGAACGGCTTGACGTTTCCACGGATCTTGCGCAGATCACATGGACGAATGAATTTGCAGATTTTAATTCGTTTCCTATGCAGAAACGTCTCGGTAAAATATCAGCTTACCTAAATAAAATGAGTGGCGTAACCATGAAGTTGGGACTGGATGAAAATGGAGAATTGAAGGTCATGCCGGATTTCCATTCTGTTTTTGATGCTGCCCGATTCGCTCTGTCGCAATATGTATCTATCCCTACGGATTACCCCATTGCTTATGCCGACCGTGTGGGCGTTGCCACCTGTGAGTGCTGCGGCCGTCTGTTCATCAAAAACGGAAACCGCCAGAAATACTGTGACAATCCAGAATGTAAAAAGGAACGAAACCGCAGAAAATCCCGCACTGCTTATCGCAGAAAGATACAGGAAGAAAATGATAACCGATGGGCGTGACCACGGCTGTTTTCACACTGGGGCAAGATGTGGCAAGTAATATAGGTTATTTTCTATATAGGCTCTATAAGAATAACCAAAATCATCTGCCACAAGTTGCCCCAACTGTTTTTTCCATAGAAAAAGGGCATCGGTCTGCACCGACACCCCATGTCATTTTATCCTTATTCTCCATAGCGGAATGCTGAATTTCCCGTAAGATTTCTAAGCAGAATCTTTCTCGCTGTCTTATACTCTTTCCCGATAAAACCAAGTCTGAGCAGAAAACAGCGGAAAGCGTATTTGTCATTGTCTGTTTCGGTCAACGTTGATGATACCCTTTTTGCATCTCTTGCCATATCACACAGCCTTGAGTTCAAGTCGAACGCACGTGAGACTTGGTGCGTGATTCTGGTCAGCGAAAGCTGACATATTCTTCTCAGAATCACTGCACATCCCCGCGGAGCGTTTATCTCAGTCGGAGATTGTACTCCCACTGAGAAAGACTTGTTATTACTCACCACTTGCAGAAGTGGGAGTCTTCTCGACTGAGATAAATTGCGTATATGCTGCAATCTCATCACCATCCTCCGTGTTTGAAAACCATGTGAAACTTATTTTTTCCTCTGTAATGCCAATTTCTGTGCTGTCCGTCCGAAATGCACGTTGAAAAAGTGTCTGCTTATTTGCTATGATCTTCTGTAAATTTTCCAATGCCGTATCCGTAAGGCTCTCTTTCGGAATCGCTATTGTCAGCTTATCCTGTTGCACTGGCACTTCTTCCGTTATTTCCATATCGTCCTGAAACCCACATTCCCGTAACTGCCGAATCAGATCTTCCACTATTTCTTTTTCTGTTCCATCCGGGATATACAATACACCCTCTTTGTCCAGTCGGTATCCCGCAATATCATATGCACAGCTTGGTACCCGTTCATAATGCGGTGCTGTCCCAAGTATGTTTCCAATCTTCTGTGCTAGTTTTGGTCTCTGCTTTGATTTCAATGTAAATCTGATTTCCTTCTTCATAATATGTACCCGCCTTTCTTTATTCGGTAGTACATATATCACTCTGACGGCACAGAATAGCAAGACAATTCGGATTATATTTCTGCCAAAATGTACGCAGAAAAACTGTGCTTTTTATGTCGTTTTTTACACGTTTTTTCTGCGTATTTTGGTATTATCCGGCAAAACAAAATTGGCTTTAGCGATGATATTCAGCTGATATTTTTACATAAACCGACCTTGGTGGGTATCCCCCCTGTTTAATTCTGCGAAAATTCGCACGAAGGGGGCCATCGGTCTTTATGAAGAAAGGGTGTAGAGATTTGGATACCCCCTAACTATCAAGTATATAAAATTCCATATATGTATTTGATAAATTTTGTAGCCGTATTTTCGGCTATAGTCAAAATTTGGGCAATATACTATCATTTATTATGAGGTGATGCAAATGATTACTTTTGAACCCCTATGGGAAACATTACATGAAAAAAATATCAGTCAATATTCACTGATAAAAGAATATGGTTTTAGCACCGGAACACTTGATGCACTTCGCCAAAATCGAAGTATAACCTTAAATACTTTAAATGACATTTGTCAAATTCTTCAATGCGATGTCAACAAAGTAATTAAATTTTATCCAGATTAATAATTTACTAAGGAGGTATCATCATGTCACCATATGAAAATTTACCAGAAATCCAGTGGAAAGAAACAACCAAAAGGCTCATAAACGATCATCCACTATCCCAAGATGTCTTAATAAGCACCGTTCTCGAAGCTTGGGATGGAATTTTAAGGACTAAAATTGCTAACGAACTTCAAATTGGCATTGACATTTTTCCTACTCCTCAAATTTTAGGAAATTACTTGCATGAATTAATTCCTGTTTTCCTTGAAAAAAAATATCCCGGTCAATGGACACGAGATATTGAAAAAAAAGATAAGGATCTTGTATGTGTTACTAACCCGTACTACTCTGTTGAAATCAAGACATCGTCAAATGCTAATAATATTTATGGAAATGCAAGTTATGGTCAAGAAGACAGTGCAAACACTTCATCCAAGACAAAAGATGGATACTATTTAGCTATTAACTTTGAAAAATTCATTCCCTCTGAAAAAAACTTTATTCCGAGAATTAAGAAAATCCGTTTTGGATGGTTAGATCACTCTGATTGGCATTCTCAGAATGCATCTTCTGGTCAAGCAGCAACTATAAGTCCTATCGTTCGAGATAATAAATTGCTACTTCTATATGACGTAAACAAAGGTGGAAAACAAAATATATAGTATACCATTTATATTTTATAATTGCATGGGAAATGTTTTTACATTTCCCATTTCTTTTTATATAGCTCGGACCACCATCCACTTCTTTTTTTTGATATTTCATACTCTGCAAAATATTCCTGTAAATTACGCACACATTCTTCAATATTGTTCAATCCATATTTTAACAAACATTTATAATCAATATCGTTAATACTTGCTAAGCTAAAATATTCTGATATAAAAATATTTTCTATATCTGGGATTGTTATTTCTGCATTAATCTTTACCAAGCGGTCAACTATAGATTCCGTCTTCTCATATGCACTTTTTATCAAATCCTGTTGTTTTGCCTGATTTAAAACAAAATTGTATTTTGTCTTCTTTTTTTTACATATTAGCATTATATCTAATGCAATTGAATTTTTATTTGAGGTATGTGCTCCAGTTCTTGTTTCTGAGTGTAATGGATATGATTTCGTCAAAACAAAACCAGCTTCATCAACACTATTCAATATCGA
>OODS01002205.1_pt1 | contig 11564 bp, 10 predicted proteins | sample 1671531 | NCBI WGS metagenome assembly OODS01 (sample SAMN06348166, study PRJEB24527) | human gut metagenome | biome: human gut; feature: ankylosing spondylitis patient; material: feces | host: Homo sapiens | place: China | collected 2015-10 | reverse complement strand
AGGAACTGTCCGGCTGCCGCATTTCCGTGATCGGCACCGGCCCGCAGCGCGACCACATCATCCAGATCAACTCGCTGATCGACTGAAGCTGATTCGGCTGATTCGTCGATATGAACGTCGGTAACGAACGTCAATAACAAGTGCCGGTGGGCCTGTGCCTGCCGGCACTTTGCGTATGGTGCGTGCGATGGCGTTCGCGTATGACGCACACCGCATACACACCGACGGGGTGCGCGGCGGAGGAACGGAAAAGGGGAGTGCGATGACTGCAATGCCGCCTAACGACAGGTTCGACAGGTTTGACAGGTTCAGCAAACTGGTCCCGCGATTCGACCACCTGAAATGGAAGATGGCCGCTGCCGGCATTCTCGTCGGCCTGATTTCCGGCTTCCTCGTCGTCCTCTACCGTCTCGGCATCGAATACGGCACCGACACCGCGCGCTGGATCTACGCGCGCATCCGCGAAACCCCGTGGCTGGTCGCACCGTGGGCGGTCGCCGCAATCGCAGCCGCGCTCGCCATCGCATGGATGGTCAAAAAAGAGCCGATGGCCGGCGGCAGCGGCATTCCGCAAACCAACGGCGTGGTGATCTGCGGCCTGAAAATGCGATGGCAGACGATTCTGCCGGTTCGCTTCATCGGAGGCCTGCTCGGATCGCTCTTCGGCCTCTCGCTCGGCCGCGAAGGACCGTCCATCCAAATCGGCGCATCGGGCGCGCAGTTCCTATCGCACCGGCTGCGCGGCAAGAAACGTGAGGACATGCAGGAGCATTATCTGGTCACCGCCGGTGCCGCGGCCGGCCTGTCCGCCGCGTTCAGCGCACCGCTGTCCGGCATGATGTTCGCTTTGGAAGGGGTGCATCGCAGTTTTTCGCCCGCGATTCTGATGGGCGCCACCGCCGCGTCCCTGACCGCCGATTTCGTATCGAAATACTGTTTCGGCCTGCGTCCGGTGCTTGACTTCGGCACCATCGGCCAACTGCCGCTCGGCGAATACGGGTGGCTGATTCCGCTGGGATTGGTGGCCGGTTTGGTTGGTTCGCTGATGAACCGTTCGCTGCTCGGCTTCCAAACGCTGTACGGCAAGCTTCCCGCATGGAGCCGCCCTTTGATCGCGATCGCGCTCGCGCTGCCAATCGGCATTTGGCTGCCTGACGTGCTCGGCGGCGGCTCGAACCTGATCGCCATGGCCGAGCATGCGCGCGTCGGCTTGGGCATGCTGTGCGTGCTGTTCGTGGCGAAAGTGCTGTTCACCTCCACCAGCTTCGGTTCAGGCGCTCCCGGCGGCATTTTCATGCCGATTCTCGCGGTTGGCTCACTCGCCGGCGGTATCTGCGGCGAGACGTTGCACCAGTTCGGCAACCTGCCGTCCGATTCCGTGGCGATTTTCTCGGTATGCGTGATGACGGGCACGCTGGCCGCGTCCGTGAAAACACCGATCACGTCGATTCTGCTGGCCGTGGAAATGTCCGGCACATTGACGCACATGCTGCCGGTCGCCGCCGTCGCGTTCATCGCATTGCTCGTCTCCGACCTGCTGCGTACGAAACCGATCTACGGCGAGCTGCTGGAACGGTACATGCGCGCGCAAGGCGGCACGACGGCAATCGCCAATCGCATCGACAACGGCATCATGGAACTGCCTGTGGAAATGGGCGCGACCGCGGACGGCAAGCTGATGCGTGACGTGCGCTGGCCGTACGGCTGTCTGGTGATCGGCCTGCGTCGCGGCGAACGGCAGATCGTGCCGCATGGCGATACGCGGCTGCGTGCCGGCGACTATCTGGTCGTGCTGTTCAGCGGCGAGGACGAAAGCGACGCACGGCATGCGATGCGGCGGCTGTGCGACGTGTCCGTCTGACGCGGCCGTACCGTCTTCCATAACCATTCGTAGACGTCTAGGGCCACCCGAAGTTATCCACAGTTATCCACAGTTATCCACCGAATCGGACATGTTCGATGTTTGGTTGCAACGCACGTGTAGACTCGTACAAGGTTAGGAAGACGGCACCTGCGGCCAGCTCGTTGCCGTATGGCTGGGGCGGAACGACGCTGTCCGCGGAAAGCCAAGTACAAGGGGAACGTGATGGAATCGCAAGAACAACGGGCGGCAGACTCGCCAAACGCGGGTGATGAGCCGAATCCCGCCACACAGTCGATCGACGTCGCCGAAGTGGCGCGCGCGGATGTGCGCCCGTCCGGTGCCGCCGCATCCAAGCATCCGCCGCAGATTCCGCTCGCGCCGATGAAACGCATGCAGGCGCGATTCAACCCTCTTGCCGATGGCCTGATGTATCTCGTGGTGTTCGTCGGCGGCTTCGTCGGCGTCGGGTTCCGTCGCGCCACGGACCTGCTGCTGCCGTCGGTGAACGGTTCGCCGTTCGTGGTGGGCACGTTCGTGTCGAATATGCTCGCCTGCTTCCTGTTTGCGATGCTGACCGAATACATGGCGACCGCGTCGTGGCTGCGCCGCAGGGTACGGCAGGTCGTCAGCCGTGGCGTCGGGCTTGGTTTGCTTGGCGGACTGTCGACGATGTCCGGCGTGATGTTGGAAACCATGGAAGGCATGCGCGAGCAGCGTTTCGGCAGCGCGCTCGGCTATCTTGCGGGAAGTTTCGCCGGCGGTCTGATCGCGGCCGCGGTTGGCGTGGCGCTGATGCAGGCGTTGCTGGCGCGCGGCACACGCAAGCGGGTCCGTAACGCGATCGCCGATGCCTCCACGGCTTCCGTATCCTCAATGTCCGATTCGGACGCGTACGGCATCGTGCAGGACGTCCAGATGACCGACACTGCAGTATCGGCTACGCAGAGTGTTACGCAGACGGTCCCCATGGCCGATTCGGGCGAATCGGACGTGCCGGCCGCGCAAAATGTGCAGAACAACGTGCCGGACGCGCAGGGCGTGCGCCACGTGAAGGTGGCGGATGCGGCGCATTCGGCCGCGCAGGCCGCGTTGGAGGCCGCGCAGGCGGCACAGCAGGCGGCCCAGGTCGCCCAGCAGGTCGCGCAGACCGGGCAGGTGCCGAAAATCGAATCGCAGCCGCAGTCATCGCAACCCGTCGCACCTCTGCCCAGCTTCGAACCCAAGCCGGTCACCGCGGAAATCCCGCTCGTCGCCGACCCGACCACAGGGGAGGTGCGCTGATGACCTGGATGATCTGCCTGTTCGGCGGCATCGGCGCCATGGCCCGTTATGTGCTTGACGTGTCGATCCAACGCAGCTGGAACCGTGACGGCAACCACAGCTTCCCCCTGGCCACGCTCGTCATCAACGGCGTCGCCTCCCTGTGCGCCGGCATCGCCATGATGTCGTACTATGCGCAGTCGGTTGATATGGGCACGGTAATGACGTTCGTTGTGGGGTTCCTCGGCGGATTCTCAACATTCTCGTCGGCGATCAACGAGGTGCTGTCGCTGATTCGCAAACGCCGTTTCGCCATGTCCCTGGGCTATGGCGCTGCCACGGTCGCGGTGCCGCTCGCCTGCGTGGCGCTCGGATTCGGCATCGCCATGCTGGGCGGCCACGCATAGCTGTCACCGGCTCGGCCGCGCGTAATTTTCACGTTACACGGGCGGTCATCGGGTAACGTTCAGGAAATCTGAGCGCAACCGCGCGAGCTGTTTCCTCTCCTACGTTGTGAAAACAACAAGAGAGGAAAAACCTATGACAGCCGTAACGTATCTCACACGGCATCGTCGACCGGGAATCGTCATACTCTGTTCGATTGTCGCCGTTCTCTCGATGCTTTTCGTACTCCCTCCCGCCATCGCGTCCGCAGCCGATTCCGGCGTGCAGGCCGTCGATGAATGCAATCCGACCGCCAGCAACGGCTGCGTCAACGGCATCCTGCAGGACGCCGACAAGAAGCCGATCGCCGACGTCACCATCACGCTGTCCGGCAAGGCAACGGCGGAAACCAAAACCGCTGCCGACGGCAAGTGGGCGTTTTCCGTTGCCGATGATGGCGATTACACCGTCACCATCGACGCATCCGTTGCGAAAGAGCACGGTCTGAAGGCAAGCAGCGCAACGGTGACGATCAGGAAAGCCAGCTTCGACAAGCAGCGCGGAGTCGTCCGTTTCGACCAAGCTGGCGATTCCACCGGCAGTGGCACGTCCGGCACATCCGGATCGACGGCGGCCACGCAACGCAAGGGGCGGTGTGACGCAAGCGAGATGATCGCAAGTGTCGCACCGCCCCTTTTGCGGGCGGAACGCGTGTGGAGTACATGCGGAGCGTGCGTGGAAGATGCGTGGAACGCGTCGTGAAACATACGTCGTTCACGGGTGAAAAAGTGGATTTTTCGGGGGAACTGAAGAGGGGGAGGGCGTCTTTCGTCAATTGATAGTTCATATTGTGCGAACGATTGCAAAGAAACGTTACAGATGCATGTAAAATAACACATAATATCGCGATTTGTAAGGAAACATCCCGACGATGCGGGGGAGAGGTGTTGGGCAATGGTCGGCATGCGTGACGTGGCGAAAGAGGCCGGGGTTTCGCTGAGCACGGTTTCGCTGGTGGTCAACAAGACCGGATACGTGTCCGACGACATGCGTGAGCGGGTCAACACCGCCATGAAGAAGCTCAACTACGTGCCCAACGAGCTGGCTCGCAACCTGTACAAGAACCGCACGAACCTGGTTGGTGTGATTGTGCCGACCATCCGTCATCCGTTTTTCGCCACCCTCGCCGCGCATCTGCAGCATGAGCTCGCCGTGTACGGCCTGCGCACCATGCTGTGCTCCACCGCCGATACGGAAAATGGCGAGGCCGAATACGTGGACATGCTGCGCCGCCGCATGATGGACGGCGTCATCGTCTGCTCGCACACCACCCATCCGAACGATTACTGGACGTCCATCCACCGCCCGATCGTCGCCTTCGACCGTGTGCTGGGCGGCGGCATCGCGTCGATCGGCTCCGACCATGAGCAGGGCGGCCGGCTTATGGCGCACATGCTGGTCAACACCGGCGCGCACCACGTGGTGATGATCGGCGGCCCGCGCGACCAGTTCTTCGATTTGGCGGCGCGCAATGGAGACAGCCCGGACGATTTCGACCTGCACAAGACAACGTTCCCGACCGTCCGCTACTACCTTGCGCTGGAGCAGGAGCTGAAAGCGGCCGGCGTGCGGTACGAGTACGTCGAAGCCGGCAATGTGGAGGATTTCCAAGGGTATAAGAACGCGGTGAATGCTGTGCTCAACAGTATGCCGGTGGACGGCGTCGATGCCGTGGTCAGCTCCGATATCGGTGCCGCGCTTTGCGTGCGCGAAGCGATGCGGAGGCATATTTCGATTCCGCGCGACCTGCAGATCATCGCCTACGACGGCACGTATCTGACCGACCTGGCCGGTATGAAAATGACCGCGGTGGCGCAGAATTTCGACAAAATCGCGCAGGTCGCGGTCGGCAATATCGTTCGTGCGATCGCCAAGGAAGGGGATGCCAAGGCAGATACGACAAGCGCCACGGGACGCAAGCCGTACGAGCCGGACGTGCTGATTCCCGTGACGCTCAAACTGGGCGATACCACCCGCTAAGCGGGCCGTATCGCCCATCATTGGACGGGCCGTTTTACCTGCTAAGCGGGTCGTTTCGCCTTATTCGTAATCGCCGGTCGGACCGATCTTCAACGCGTCCTCGTGCGTGCGGCCCGAATGGATCGCATCGTTGATCGCCTGAATCTCCGCTGCATCCACGGCAAGCGCGCGTCCATCGATCTCGCTGATCGGAATGGACCACCCTCCGTGCGTCATGTACAGGCTGTCCGCTTCGCGTAGTTCGGCGATCGGCAGCTTGCGGTATTCCGCCTTTTTGCCCTCTTCGAGCGCCCAGGCGAACATTTCGCGCTGTGATGTGCCATTCAGAATACCGATGCGCGGGTCGGGCGTGACGAACGTATCGCCATAGCGTGCCACAATCGACGAATTCGGGCATTCCATCGTGTAGCCGTCCTCCGTGAACAGAATCGCGTCGCCGACGCCACGGCGGGCGCATTCGCGGTGCACGGCGCAGTTGAACGCGTAGCTCAGCGTCTTCGCACCGTTGAGCAGCCAAGGGGCGCGTGCGGTGATGTCCGACGGATAGCCGCGCGTCATTGAAGCCATGGTGATCGGTTCGAGCGAATGCAGCGTGCCCTTCGCGTCAAGGAAGATGTAGACGGTCGGCGTGCGGTCGGCCGCCTTGCCCACGCCGGTGTCCGGATCGAGACCACGGGAGACGATGATGCGTAGCATCGGGCCGGGTTCCGGATCGTCGTACTGGTCGATGACCAGCTGGACCGCGCGGGTGAGCGCTGGAATGTTCGGTTCCGGCATATCCACCAGACGGGCCGAATTCGCAAGACGCTTCAGATGGTTCTCCAGCGAGACCGGGAAACCCTTCCATACCGTGGTCGCTTCGAAAATGCCGTCGCCACGCAGCGCGCACAAATCGAACGCGTTGATGATGGGGCTTTCCGGATCGACGAAACGAACCAGATCCGCGTCGGGCGCCACGCCTGAGCCTCCGAATAGCGTCTTGCCGTTACCGACTGCCAGAACGATCGAACTCATGGGAACCTCTCTTCCGCGCTCCGCGTCTTTTGATTGCCGCTTTATTGCTGTTGCGCTGTTGTGTTGCGTCAGCGTTCGCGTGCGTCTTCGGCGTCCAACCTAACCATGGTTTGTTTCCACTTGGCACCGCCAATTTGCAATGCGGAAACATACGCGTCATGAATCGCGCGGCTCCCGTAACGTTCGGCGACCAAGGTGAGGGAAAGCGACTCTGAACGTCCGTTTCTGCGGAATCTGATTTCGGGGTTCGTCGGCAGTTCGTTCGGAAAAGGCCGGACGGCGGCCGACGCATGCCGGATTTCCGGCTATTACCCGTCCGTGCACGGTGCCCCCGTATGTGTGGGCGACCCGTCCGCGATCGGCATCGACGACATCATGCATCCCGACTATGGCGATGCCCCCGTGTTGGAGCCGGGCGATGTGCCGGTGTTCTGGGCGTGCGGCGTGACCCCGCAGGCCGCGGTGATGGCGTCCAAACCGGAATTCGCGATCACGCACGCGCCGGGGCACATGTTCATCACCAGCAAACGCGATTTGGAATACATGGTGTGAGGCCGAGCGGCAGGTTGCGGGGCGCGGCATGAGATGCGTGCTGCGGCGACTGCGGCAGAAGGGACGTCGCGGCTGAAGAACGCTGCGACGGTAGAACGACGGAAAGGCGACGGAAGGAATGGAAACGATGGCTGTGCAGGAAGCAGACGGAAAGCAGACGGCTATGCGAATCGATATGAACAGCGATATGGGCGAAAGCTTCGGTCGTTGGACGCTCGGCGACGACGAGGCGCTGCTCGACGTGGTTTCCAGCGCGAACGTGGCGTGCGGCTTCCATGCGGGCGACCCGTCCGTCATGCTGAGAACGTTGTCATACGCGGCGTCGCGGGGGGTAATGGTCGGGGCGCATGTGGCGTACCGCGACCTGGCCGGATTCGGGCGCCGCTATGTGGACGAGTCCCCCGACGAACTCGAGGCGGACGTGATGTACCAGATCGTCGAATACGGCGGCCTCAACGGCGTGCATATGACGAACGTGGCGACCGTCGACGGCCTCGAACCCGACCGTTACTTTAAGCAGGTCGGCCAGCTTACGGACTGCGCCCGCAGCTGAAGTCCTGTGCCCAAGGCTGAGGGCCCTGCGCTCGCGGCTGCCCCCGCATGTCCGTCGCTTTCGAATCGGGCGTCGGAGACATGCGCCGCGATTCGGCCGAAAGCCGGTTCGACACGCCCGAACACCGGTTGCGGTTTTGGTGTCGAGCCCCATTTTGCGGTAATATCGAACCGGTTCGACACAACCGTGGGAATGGCCGTAAGGACTCCCGCAAAGAATCTCGCAACGACTTTTTGGAACCGAAGGAGGCTCCATGAAAAACAAGGTGCAGCTCATCACTTACGCCGACCGCCTTGGCGACGGCACCATCAAGTCGATGACCGACATTCTGCGCACCCGCTTCGACGGCGTGTACGACGGCGTTCACATCCTGCCGTTCTTCACCCCGTTCGACGGCGCCGACGCAGGCTTCGACCCGATCGACCACACCAAGGTCGACGAACGTCTCGGCAGCTGGGACGACGTCGCCGAACTCTCCAAGACCCACAACATCATGGTCGACGCCATCGTCAACCACATGAGCTGGGAATCCAAGCAGTTCCAAGACGTGCTGGCCAAGGGCGAGGAGTCCGAATACTATCCGATGTTCCTCACCATGAGCTCCGTGTTCCCGAATGGCGCCACCGAAGAGGACCTGGCCGGCATCTACCGTCCGCGTCCGGGCCTGCCGTTCACCCACTACAAGTTCGCCGGCAAGACCCGCCTCGTGTGGGTCAGCTTCACCCCGCAGCAGGTGGACATCGACACCGATTCCGACAAGGGCTGGGAATACCTCATGTCCATCTTCGACCAGATGGCGGCTTCCCACGTCAGCTACATCCGTCTCGACGCCGTCGGTTACGGCGCGAAGGAAGCCGGCACCAGCTGCTTCATGACCCCGAAGACATTCAAGCTCATCTCGCGTCTGCGTGAGGAAGGCGTCAAGCGCGGTCTGGAGATCCTCATCGAAGTGCACTCCTACTACAAGAAGCAGGTCGAAATCGCGTCCAAAGTCGACCGCGTGTACGATTTCGCCCTGCCGCCGCTGCTTCTGCACTCGCTGTTCACCGGCCATGTCGAACCTGTGGCGCACTGGACCGACATCCGCCCGAACAACGCCGTCACCGTGCTCGACACGCACGACGGCATCGGCGTGATCGACATCGGCTCCGACCAGCTCGACCGCTCGCTCAAGGGCCTGGTGCCGGATGAGGACGTGGACAACCTCGTCAACACCATCCACGCCAACACCCACGGCGAATCCCAGGCAGCCACTGGCGCCGCCGCATCCAATCTCGACCTCTACCAGGTCAACAGCACCTACTATTCGGCGCTCGGGTGCAACGACCAGCACTACATCGCCGCCCGCGCGGTGCAGTTCTTCCTGCCGGGCGTGCCGCAGGTCTACTATGTCGGCGCGCTCGCCGGGCGTAACGACATGAAGCTGCTGCACGAAACCAACAACGGCCGTGACATCAACCGCCACTACTATTCCACCGCGGAAATCGACGAGAACCTTAAGCGTCCGGTGGTCAAGGCGCTGAACGCGCTCGCGAAGTTCCGCAACGAGCTCGACGCGTTCGACGGCACGTTCTCGTACACCACCGATGACGACACGTCCATCAGCTTCACCTGGCGCGGCGAAACCAGCCAGGCCACGCTGACGTTCGAGCCGAAGCGCGGTCTCGGTGTGGACAACACTACGCCGGTCGCCATGTTGGAATGGGAGGATTCCGCGGGAGACCACCGTTCGGATGATCTGATCGCCAATCCGCCTGTCGTCGCCTGACGGAAAATTTCTTGCGATTACGTATTTTCTTGCGATTACGTACGGCCTTGCGATTGCGTTCCACCTTGCGGTCGCGCACCCGGTCCGTCGCACCCGGTCCGTCGGGCGGACGGCAGTGGCCGCACGTGTTGGTATCGTAAGTTGCGTTGAAGAATCGCCCGAATGCGCTGAAGCAATGCGTCCGGGCGATTTTCGTATGTGTCGCTCGTAGCGGGCGGGCGCATGCGTGGAGTATCGAAGCACATGAAACGCGACAAGCAGAAAACGCGATAAGCCAAGAAAACAGCAGATATGACCGAAGACAATCAGAATAACGAATTCAAACCGCAGCCGCTGCCCGGCCAGGTGTTCATCCGCCCGGGCATCGACGATCGCCCCGATTATGAGAAGACCCTGACTCCCGAAGCGAAGGCGGCCATGCGCCGGCTGTCGGTGCAGCAGCATCCGCGTATTCCGGAAGCGTCCAACGAGCGTCCGGAAACCCAGGCCGCGCGCATCGCATCGGAAGGTGGAGCACCCCTAACCGCGGCCGCGCATCTTGACGTGGCTGTGCCGAACCTCGAATCGTCCTTCCTCGACCTGCGCGACCCGATGACCGCTCCGGACGGCACCAGGCCGACCGCAATGCAGGCCAACCGGCTCGTTGCGGGTTTTGCGCTTGGCTCAATGCTGCTGTCCGCTCCGATGGCGGCGTTCAACACGGTGCTCATTCCGCAAACCGTCAGCCGTTTGTCGGGAATCAACCGCGTCACGGATTTGGCGATGCTCGTCATCGCAGGTGCCATCATGACGTTCCTGCTGAACGCATGCATCGCCGTCGGTTCCGACCATTCCTACTGCCGGTTCGGGCGCCGTACGCCATGGATCGTCAGCGGCAGCGTATTGGCGGCTATCTGCATGGCGATTCTTTCCGCATGCGATTTTCTCCCGTGGGCCGTGTTCTTCTGGCTGGCCACGCAGGCCGCGTATGCGATGGCGGCCATACCGTTCGCCGCCGCGTTCGGCGAACGTGTGCCTGACAAGTTCCGCGACCGCGCCGATTCGTGGCACGGCAAGGGGCTGGCGCTTGGCCAGCTGGTCGGCGTCGCCGTGGCTGTTGCGCTGACGCCGCATGCCGGTGGCGAAGGTTGGGATGGCACTACGGGTTTCGCGATGCTGGTATTCGCGGGTTGGCTTGTCGTCGCGGCCGTCGTTACGCTGTTGATCTTGCCGTTCGAAGGGGCCAGCAGCTACCTGCCGCGTAGGGATGTTGAGAAAGGCGATTTCTTCTCGCAATACCGTCCGCCGCAGAACGCGCCGAAGTTTTCTGTGGCATTCGCGGCCCGCATGTTCGCCGTTGCGGCCACAGCCGGAATCGCCGTATATCAGTGGTATCTGGCGCCGAATATCGTCGGCAATACCGATGAGGCCGGTTTGTTCGGCATTGCCGGTGCCGGATCGGTGGTTGTGGTCATGGCCATCTGCACGTTTGTCGGTGCTTTGATTGCGGCGTTGCTGCTTGGCCGCATCGTCAGCCTGTTTGGCGATCTGCGTATTCCGGCCGTCGCGTCCGCCGTGTTGTTCATGGTCGCTGCGCTGCTGCCGTTGCTGATGGACGACGGTTTCCTGGCGGTTGCGCTGTACGCCCTGCTTGCCGGCTTCGCATACGTGGTGTTCGATGGCGCCAGCCAAAGCTTGGATCTTGCGATGCTGCCGGATGTGCGTTCCGTGGGCCGATCGCTTGCCGCTTATAGTCTGGCCAATACGTTCGGCACGATACTGGGCGTCGCTGCCTGCGCCGCGGTGATTGTGGCGACCGGTGCCACCGTGCTGATCTTCGCTGTCGCCACTGTTTCGATGCTGTTGGCGGGTCTGCTGACATTGCGGTTGAAATCGCAACAATGACGGCGACTATGACGGTGCTAGATCGCCAATGATTGGAAAATAAAGCGAAACGGCGCGTCCACATAGTGAACCTTTAGTGGATAGGGGAGATGGACGCGCCTATGTTTACGGCTTAGTTCGAGCGGAAATCCCGCCCGGGGAAATGACTTTGCGAAAGGAGGTTCGCCACGATGAACGGAATGGTCGCACACGTACTGCTGTCCGCACGAATTATTATTCCGCTTTCGTTGGCGGACTGATTCGAG
>OODS01002197.1_pt1 | contig 11600 bp, 10 predicted proteins | sample 1671531 | NCBI WGS metagenome assembly OODS01 (sample SAMN06348166, study PRJEB24527) | human gut metagenome | biome: human gut; feature: ankylosing spondylitis patient; material: feces | host: Homo sapiens | place: China | collected 2015-10 | reverse complement strand
AGACTCCGGTGACTGTAAATCAGTGGAATGTGCTCCGGTCTCATGCACCATACGCTGTAAGATTTCCGGATTTTCCAGCATCGGGCAGGGCTTTAAGTGATTGCAGTTGAAAGGCTGGTTCGCACGGTATGCCATAAACAGTGGCTGCTTCAACGCAGTCAGCAGATCTACTTCCTTGATATTGGCACCGGAATAATGGATGAATACACAGGGCTCCACATCGCCGTTTGGATTGATATGGCAGTAGTTTCTGCCGCCTGCGATACATCCGCCCACATATTCTCCATCGTTCTGGAAATCGAAGGCAAAGATAGGTTTTCCGCCCTTCATGGCACGGATTTCACGAATACGGTGATACATATATTCTCTCTGGTCCGGATCTAAGAGCAATTCGGTAGATGCATCATTGCCTACGGGCATATAATGGAAATACCAGCTGAATCTGGCACCTTTTTCAATGATCATATCCAGGAATTCATCACTGGTGACTACTTTATAGTTCTTGCTGGTATAGCAGATGGAAGTTCCGAAGATCAGACCGTACTGCTTCATCAGATCCATGGCATGCATTACTTTATCAAACACGCCCTTGCCGCGGCGTAAGTCGTTCACTTCGTCGAAGCCTTCCAGACTGATAGCTACGGAGAAGTTGCCTACCCGCTTCATCTCCTGGCAGAATTTTTCATCGATCAGCGTGCCGTTGGTAAATGCATGGAAGCCACAGTCATCGTGTTTCTCGCACAGACGGATGATGTCATCCTTTCTGACCAGAGGTTCGCCACCGGTGAAGAAATACAGATAGATACCAAGTTCCTTACCCTGGGTAACGATGCGATCCATATCTTCAAAGCTTAAGTTCAGACGATTGCCGTACTCTGCCGCCCAGCAGCCGGTACAATGCAGGTTGCAGGCACTGGTGGGATCCATCAGGATCAGCCAGGGGATATTGCACTGATGTTTCACACGCATCTCGTTAATCTCTTTTTTACCGCAGAACGCCGCCTCAAAACCATAGTCCAGTGCGGACATTTTGATGACATGGGGATCCACTTCGTTTAAGATCCGGTTCACATACTGCATCCATTTGCTGTCCGGATCCTGGATCATACGTCTTGCCGCATCATAGCTTTCCTTGCGGAAGGTATCTCCCATAAATTTTTCCGACAGATCTACCAGCTTTAAGAATGCCTTTTCTCTGTCTGCTTCGTCCTTATTCACATACTTCAGAATTCCGTCGATTGCTGCGCCAAATGCAGCTCTCTCAACTTTGTGTTTTGCGTCTGCCATACGATTTACCTCACTTTTGTCTATTTATTCTATGAATCACGGTATTTCAGATGTAATATCGAAACAATACATCCACGCCGGCAAGCAGGAAGATCAGCGCTCCACTGATCAGTACACGGTTTCTTCCATGACACCCGATCCGATATCCCGCATAGATGCCGGCGATGACCGCTAGCGCAGCCATAATTGCCAGCTGAATGATCTGCACCGTTACTCTGGTGTCTAAAAAGCCCATGCCAATTCCCGTCAGAAAACTGTCCACACTGGTAAGTATGGCCCAAATGCATAGCTGTCTCCAGGCGAAGGCATCTTCCCTTCGTTCCAGCGGGTCCCGCATATGTAGTGCCCGGACGATCAGCCATATCCCGATCAGGAAAAAAATAACTGCCGATGCCGCCCTGAACAGTCTTTCTGTCCGCTGATAGTTCATTGCAATGTACGGAAGTTCCGAAATCAGGCTTCCTAAAAGCATTGCACCGCTCTGCCATCCTGTGAACAGCAGGATCATTTTCAGGATCTGCTTTTTGTCCAGTCTGGAAAGCATAGCGCCTTTGTATAATGCATAGGTAAAGACATCCAGGGATAGTCCCACCGATACAATGAAAATTTCATACCATGCCATCCATGCAGCCCCTTTCTCCCGTTATAATGTTTTTATCTCTTTTCATTTTTTACTTTAAACAATTTTCCGGCATATGGTAAGATACAACCCTTGCACAGCGTTTTTCCTGCTCTTACATTTTTTCGATAACTGTAAATATTCCGCGACATTTTGGCAAAAGTGTCGTTTAAAGTTGAGAAAAGAAAGTTTTTTGGTTATAATATTTCTATCTCGGTTCTTTTATAGGAAAAGGAGTCCTGTGATGAAGACAAAAGAATTATTGGCAGACAGTTTTCGTTCTCTTGTGCTTACCATGCCTTTTCAGAAGATTTCCATCAAAATGATCACGGATGGTGCACATGTGATCCGCCCTACTTTCTATAACTATTTTCAGGATAAATACGAAGTGATTGAGTTTCTGTTCGACCAGGACATCGGCAGCAAAGTCGAAGTCATGATCGAAAACGATATGGAACAGGAAGCCATCAAGCTGATGTTTATCTGTTTTGAAAAAAATAAGGAATATTATCATCGACTTTTTGAAACCACAGGCCAGAATTGCTTCGAAGAATTTTTTTCACACTACTGTGAACAGACCTTTTTCCGGATTCTGTCCAGACATCCTATGAGAAAAATGCCCTGCGAACTTATCACACCGCAGTCACTGGCACATTATAATGCCCTCTTATTAATTGAAATTCTAAAGTTATGGCTCTCCTCTCCGAAAGAAGTCCCTGCGGAGAAAATTTTTGAGGCCTACCAATATATTATACGAACTCCGATACTGGATATGATCCAATATCCGGAACCATAAAAAGACAGGTCAGTTCGACCTGTCTTTTTATATCTGATAAACTTATAATCTTGTGATCACAAAGATATCATAGATTGCCTGAATTGCAGTCTCAAAATCTTCATTTGCCACACCGATGATGATGTTCAGCTCGGAAGATCCCTGGTCGATCATCTTGACATTGATATTTTTGTGTGCCAGTGCGGAGAAGATTCTGCCTGCAGTGCCGCGGGTGGACTTCATGCCACGGCCTACGACAGCGATCAATGCCAGGTCGGATTCGATGTCAATGGCGTCGGGATTGGCCAGTCTGTGGATGCCTGCCACTACCTTCTGTTCCTTGTGCATGAACTCATCCTGATGTACGAATACCGTCATGGTATCAATGCCGGAGGGAACATGCTCGAAAGAAATACCATTTTCTTCAAATGCCTGCAATACCTTTCTGCCGAAACCGATCTCGGAGTTCATCATATCTTTTTCAATATTGACGGAGCAGAAGCCCTTCTTGCCGGCGATACCGGTGATCACGTATTTGGACTTCTGACAGGTGCTTCCCACGATCCAGGTACCATTGTCCTCGGGAGCGTTTGTATTGCGGATATTGATAGGGATACCTTCCTGACGTACCGGGAAAATGGCATCCTCATGAAGAACGGTAGCACCCATATAGGCCAGCTCGCGAAGTTCACGATAGGTGATAGTCTCAATAGCCTCGGGATGATCAATGATGCGGGGATCCGCAATCAGGAAACCGGATACATCGGTCCAGTTCTCATAGACATCCGCTTTGGCAGCCTTGGCCACGATGGAACCGGTGATGTCGGAACCGCCTCTGGAGAAAGTCTTCACCGTTCCGTCGGGCATGGCACCGTAGAAGCCGGGTACAACTGCTTCCTTGCTCTCTGCCAGTCTGGCACGCAGTACTTCATTGGTCTTTGCTGCGTCAAATTCGCCGTTCTCATCGAAGAAGATGACGGTTGCCGCATCAATGAAATCATAGCCCAGATAATTTGCCATGATAATACCGTTCAGATATTCACCACGGGAAGCCGCGTAATTGCTGCCGGCCTTTGCCTTAAAGTTCTTCTCAATAGTCTTGAACTCATCGACAAGATCCAGATCCAGCTGCAGTCCGTCGATGATCTCCTGATAACGGGCTTTGATAGCATCCAGCTCTGCCTTGAAGCTCTTGCCCTGATCTGCCAGATCATAGCAGGCATACAACATATCCGTTACCTTGGTGTCATCGGAAAATCTTTTCCCCGGTGCGGAAGGTACCACATATTTTCTCTCCTTATCTGCCCGGATGATGTTTCCTACTTTTTTGAACTGCTCTGCGCTTGCCAGAGAACTTCCACCGAATTTCACTACTTTTGACATAACATTTTCTCCTCAACTCTATCTAATAATAGTATATCCTTTTTATACCAGACGGATCCTGCCGAGCATCTGCTCGCCCAGTGCCTCGTATTTTGCCTGAAAATCTTTTTCCTTCATACTCTGTGTGAAGTATCCGAAGTCTTCCTTCCGGTCCTTAAGATGTACCACCCGGCCTCCGGGGAACGCTGCTGTAACCGCATCTTCCGCTCCGGCCTTTGCCCGGATGAAGAAACTTCTCTCGGCCTCACCGATGTCTGCCAGCTTTACTTCCTCTTTGTCCCAGAAGCACATGATCACCTTGCCCTGATGTCTTGCACAGTCGACGACATCCGATACTACCGCGCTGGCGGTGGGAAGCTTACCTGCGCCCCGTCCGTAATACATGGAATCTCCCAGCATGTTGCCGGTGACAAATACAGCATTGAATACACCATGTACCATGGCAAGCGGATGTTCTTTGGAAAGTAAAAACGGTGCTACCATAACCTCTGCGGTATTATCATCAATGGCCCTGCTTCTGCCCAATAGCTTGATGGTATGATCTGTGGCATTGGCATATTCGAAATCCGCTGCTGTGATCTTAGTGATACCTTCGGTGGGAACCTTCTCGGAATCCACATTTTTACTGAACATCAGGGAAGACAGAATTGCAATCTTACGGCAGGCATCATAACCTTCCACATCCGCTTCCGGATTGCGCTCCGCATAGCCTTTGTCCTGCGCTTCCTTCAGAACCGCAGCAAAGTCCGCACCCTCTTTTTCCATTTTACTTAAGATATAATTCGTAGTACCGTTTAAGATACCGTTGATAGCCTCGATCTTTTCTGCTGTCAGGGAATAATTCAACGGACGGATAATGGGAATACCGCCGCCCACACTGGCTTCGAACAGATAGTTACAATTATGTTCTCTGGCGATCTGCAGCAGTTCGGGACCGTGCTTGGCTACCAGCTCCTTGTTGGAGGTGCAGACGCTCTTGCCCCGTTCCAGAGCCTGCTTCGTGAACTGATAAGCGGCTCCGACACCGCCCATGGTCTCACAGACAATGGTCACACTGTCGTCATGTAAGATCGTATTGAAATCATGAATGACTTTGTCCTCGTAAGGATCTCCGGGGAAATCTCTCAGATCCAGGATGTATTTTACCTTCAGTTCCTGTGCGGACTTCTTGTTCACCATGTCCTTGTTTTTCTCGATAACTTCCACCACACCGCTGCCCACGGTGCCGTAGCCTAATACTGCAACGTTGATCATATCATAACCCTTGCCTTTCTCATAGCCTGCAAACTTTCAGGTACTTTCGTACCTTGCGCAGGCACAAATTGCGTGTGAAAAATTTTATTCTTTTGCCAGTATTTTTACATGATGTACACTGGGCTGTCCCTCCAGCTGCTCAATCATCCGGGAAATGTCCCCCGTGGTCTGCAATACCTGAATACTCAATGTCAGAGAAGCGATTCCGTTGATGGGAATACTCTGATGGATCGTCAGGATATTGGCCCGGTACTCTGCGATGATCTTCAGCACATCCGACAATATCCCCGGTTCATCATCCATCTGAAAGGTAAGAGTGATGGTCGTTCCCTGGGAATTGTCATGGAACGGAAAAATATCATCTTTGTATTTATAAAAAGAACTGCGGCTGATACCTACCGCATCAACCGCTTCCTGTATGGTCAGAACCTTCTCTGACTCCAGAAGCCGCTTTGCTTCCACTACCTTTAACAGTACTTCGGGGATCGCCTTCTGCTTCACCACAAAATACTTGGTCGTTTCTCCCATATGTTATCCTTTCTTCCGGTTCGTATCTGTAGTGCGGACACTTGTTTTTCACTGAGGGATATTCTAGCACAGTAAAGTATGAAAGACAACCCCCATTTTTAACCTTTTGCTGTAAATTCCAAAAAGTTCAAAACAGGGGTTGTCTCTAATTCTTGCGGGGATATTTGTTCCCCGTCTCCCGATATGCGTTAAAATCCCATGCTGGTCCCGTCTGTAACCATTCATACATGACGTGTTCTGTATTCTCATAAAAAATGTACCGGCGTTCTCTCTTTTCTCCCTCCTGATATGGGAAAATCGCATCTCCCGCCGCTCCGTCCATCAGTCTCACATATGCATCCTGAAGATCCTCGTAAGCTGCAGGAACAAGCGATGTCTGTAACGGATGGCTCTCTCCCACACCTTTTACCAGGAACAGAGGATTCTGTCTGTCATATGCCGAGACCTCATTCTGAGGATCAAAGCCATGATCTGCCATAACGATAATAACCGAATTGTCATACAGATCTGACTGTTTCAGCTTATCAAGAAACTGACCGATCACCCTGATATTGGCCTCCAGCGTCTCCGTATACGAAGAATCTCCTACCGCATTCAGATCCGCATCATACAGGAAAGGAACATGCCCTCCCTGCAAATGATAATACCGGAAACACTTTCCCTCCTGATACGTCACCTCTTCTTCCTGCATATGTGTGGCAAATTCTTTGAGATCCCAGGTATACAGAGGATTGCTCTCGTCCACAAAGGCATTGTGCTGCCCCTGCGTCTGTACAATGGCCCGATAACAGTATTCCTTTAGGAAAAACGGTGCATAGCGGATGCCGCCCAGCTTGCAGATTGCCCGCCTGAAATACTTCCAGACATATGCCTCATGCTGCAGTTCCACCATATTGGAAAACTGATAGGTATACGAAGTCACCCACGGATCAGACTCATACAATGCGATGTCATAATCCCTCTCAGACAGTTCCCGGAACAATCCGGATTCATCCACAGCTGCCGCCGCGTAATCCAGATAATATTCTTCTCCTTCATACCATTTGCCCGATAAGATATACGGAACAGAAAACGCCGTCCATGGATATGCTCCCACCATATCCGGATAATAAGTAAAATCAGCAAATGTCTCTGTATAGGCCGGATCCGAATCCATCACTTCTTCAAAAGTCTTCGCATCCACCGCATCCAACAGCAATACCAGGAAATTCTGATCCTGTGACAGACGGTACTGTCCGTTCTCCAGTGCATAATAAGTGGTTCTCTCCCGGTAAGCCCCTGTGGTCACAGTCATCGTCACAAGCGTTATCATGAGGATTCCCGAAAGTCCCGCACTCACAGCCATACAGATTCCCTGAAATCTCTTTGCACCAAGCAGCTTTGCCATGGTCACGACCGCTGCCGCTATGAGAATACACACTATCGCTGTCTTTATATTTTCTCCCCGGTAGTCCTCCCATACGATTTCCGTGCCGTCGAAAGGCGGCATATGATCCACCAGAAAATTGCCCTGCACATATAAAGTAAGCAAAACCACCAGTTCCGCTGCCGTAACGAACCGGCAAAAAACTTTGGAGATACAGGCTGCCAAAAGGATTCCCAACACATTCAGTCCAAAAAAAAGTGCAAAATTCTGCAGAACCGCTTTTAATATCTTATAAAAATCAAACCAGAATTCTGTCTGGTTCGTAACATACAATTCCAACGGTGCATAAATAAAAAAAATAAAACAGACAGCAAAAGCTGCCAGCAGTCCCGGCGCTGCCACCTTCCACCTGTCCGTCACAAAGGTTTTCCATTTCTCTTTTTTCATCTGTTCCCTCTATCTGCTGTTCTTTTGTATTCCGTCCAACATTTTAACACGACGACTGTATAAACTCAACTCCAACATAAATAAAGGCCAGCCTGCACATTTACATGTACGGGCTGACCTTCGCAAACAGCTTCTGCCTAGATCAGAGGATATTTGTCTGTTAATTTCTGAATGATGGCTCTGGCTGCGGGAACCTGTTCCTCGCCGCCCTTGATGACCATGGCAATGGCCTCTGCCACCTGATCCATATCCTCGGTGTTCAGACCTCTGGAAGTTACCGCAGGGGTTCCCAGGCGGATACCACTGGTCACGAACGGAGACTGGGGATCGTTGGGGATGGTGTTCTTGTTGGCGGTGATATGAGCTGCATCCAACAGCTTCTCCACTGCCTTACCGGTCAGACCGTAAGGGGTCAGGTCTACCAGCATCAGATGATTGTCGGTACCGCCGGAGACAATCTTAATGTCACGGCTCATCAGGCCCTTGCACAATGCCTGTGCGTTGTCCACAATGTTCTTCTGATATACCTTAAAGTCGTCGCTTAATGCTTCCTCGAAGCAGACAGCCTTGGCTGCGATGACATGCATCAGCGGGCCGCCCTGAATGCCGGGGAAAATAGCTTTATTAAAATTGAATTTCTCGTTGGCTTCCTTGTTGCAGAGGATCATACCGCCTCTGGGTCCGCGCAGTGTCTTGTGGGTGGTGGTGGTCACTACATCCGCATAGGGAATGGGACTGGGATGAAGGCCTGCTGCCACAAGGCCTGCGATATGTGCCATATCTACCATCAGTACCGCACCGACTTCATCCGCTACTTCACGGAACTTTTTGAAATCAATGGTACGTGCATATGCAGAAGCACCTGCAATGATCATCTTGGGTCTGCATTCCAGGGCCAGCTCTCTCATTCTGTCATAATCCAGGAAACCGTTGTCATCCACACCGTAAGGTACTACATGGAAATATTTACCGGACATATTGACGGGTGAACCATGGGTCAGATGTCCGCCGTGATCCAGATTCATACCCATAATGGTATCGCCGGGCTTCAGCACAGCGAACTGCACTGCCATATTTGCCTGTGCTCCGGAATGGGGCTGTACATTGGCATAATCACATCCAAACAGCTTCTTGGCACGTTCGATCGCCAGATTCTCGATGACATCCACGCACTCACAACCACCGTAATATCTCTTGCCGGGATATCCTTCCGCATATTTATTGGTCAGTGGACTTCCCATAGCTGCCATAACAGCCTTACTTACCCAGTTTTCAGATGCGATCAGCTCGATGTGACTGTTCTGACGATTCTCCTCGTCAATAATGGCCTGTGCCACTTCGGGATCTACTTTTTTTACTTCATCCAATGAATACATGCCTCATTCCTCCTTATGTTACGTTAATTCGCTAAACTTATGGTTTAGTATAGCATAGAACCTTTTAATTGCAAAGATGGAAAATGAACAATGTTGGCAGAAGCCCCCTGGTGTGTTAGAATAAACTTTAACATAACTATTCAGAGCCTCATTCGCCATAAAAATTTTCAAAATTATGCTCATTCATGCAAGCATGATTCGCAAATTTATGCAAATTTTCCCGGCTCTGAATAGTTACAACTTTACGAAAGATGAGGAATCCTCATGTATCATATTATTATCAATCCCGCCTCCCGCTCCGGAAGAGGGGCAAAGATCTGGGCCGAACAGGTGGAGCCGGCTCTGAAAGCAGGCAATACCGAATATCAGACCTATTTTTCCGGGAAAGCCGGAGAAGTCCGACAGCTGGCCGCACAGATCACCGCAGAGCATGCTGCAGAGCCTGACTTAACGCTCATCGTTCTGGGGGGGGACGGCACGATAAACGAGGCCCTTCAGGGCATTGCAGATCCTTCCAAAGTCATCCTCGGCTACATTCCCACCGGCTCCAGCAATGATCTGGCCCGAGATCTGGGAATTTCCAAGGATCCAAAGGCTGCTCTCAATCTGATCCTTCATAATAATACTCCCAGAGCCATGGATCTGGGGAGACTGACCTATCTGGACGAAGACCAGCCGGAAGAATCCAGGCTTTTTGCCGTCAGCTGCGGGATCGGCTTTGATGCCGCCGTCTGTGCGGAAGCCATGAGTTCCCGGATCAAGGATACCATGAACCGGATCGGCTTAGGAAAGCTGACCTATCTGGGTATCGCCTTAAAACAGCTGATCACTGCCCGCAAGGTCTCCTGCACGCTGACACTGGAGGACAAGGTACATGACAAAAAGGAATCCGTAGAACTCCCCCGTTTTCTGTTCGTGACCTGTATGAGTCACCGTTACGAGGGCGGCGGTTTCATGTTCTGCCCTCCCGCTGTCGATCATGACGGGGTATTGGATCTCTGTTCCGTAGGCAATATTTCCAAGGGATTGGTTCTGCTGGCCCTGCCCACTGCCTTTTTCGGCAAACATTATTTTGTCAAAGGCATCAATGCCCATACCGCCACACAGATGTCCATAACAGCTTCCGCTCCTCTGTGGGTGCATACAGACGGAGAAGTGACAAGAAAGAGCCGCGGTTTCCGGGTGGAATGTCTCCCCGGTGCCATCCGGATGATCACACCTTAAACAGATTTAACACACTCTAAAGATTTTCTTAAGAATGCTTAAGTATTCCAAAAAAGCCTTGATTTTTTTGTTCCGATAGCTATACTAAAATTGATTTTGGAACATAGGTTTTTAGAGAAATGAGGTTTTTATGGAAAAATTACGGATCTTCTATTTGAAATATAAACATGCCATTCCTCTTATTATATATGGCATTATTTACATGACCTGGTTCGCCTGGCTGGAGAAAAATACTACCGGACATTACCGGATCATACATATGGCGGCGGATGATTATATTCCTTTTTGTGAAGTGTTCGTCATCCCTTACTTTTTGTGGTTTGCCTATGTATCGGCTGTGGTCATTTATTTCTTTTTCAAGAACAAAGAGGATTATTACCGCACCTGTATCTTCCTCTTCACGGGCATGACGATTTTCCTGATCGTATCCACCCTGTGGCCCAACGGACAGCACCTTCGTCCCGCTGTTATGCCGAGAGACAATATCTTCACCCGTATGGTAGCCGCTCTGTATCGAACAGACACTCCTACCAACCTGTGGCCCAGCATTCATGTATATAATTCTCTGGGTGCACACTTTGCCATTATCCGCGCACCTCCTTGAGCGACTGGGTCAGACATTCCATATTACCTGCGATAACCTGCGGCTTGGTCGCAAACTTATGCTTGAACGAGGTTTCCATGTCGGAAACAAAGCGCCACGGGTCGAGCACGCCGCTGACCTTGACGATGGCGGCAAGCATCGGGGTGTTCGGGAAGTATTTGCCGAGGGTACGCTCGGAAATCGCACGCGCGTCCAGCGTGAACACCTTGCCCTCGTAGCCGCGCAGCAGCGGACGGACTTCGTCCGGGGACTTGTGGGTATTGATGACGATAGCGCCCTCCGGGTTCAGACCGTGGGTGACATCGACCGACTGGAGCAGGGTTTCGTCAACGACAACGACGTAATCCGGGTTGTAGATGTTGGAATGAATGGTGCATCTCTCGTCAGAAATGCGGTTGTAGGCGGTGATCGGCGCGCCCATGCGCTCCGGACCGTACTCCGGGAAGCCCTGTACATACTTGCCCGATGCGAACGCCGCGTCCGCGAGCAGCAGGCACGCGGTCTTTGCGCCCTGACCGCCGCGGCCGTGCCAGCGGATTTCGACCATGTTTTTCATGCTGTTTCCTCCTGTATCCTATGTTATCCGTGCCGGAACAACAAAAAACGAGCCTTCATCCCCGTAAAGGGACGAAAGCTCGTAAAATTAGCACTTCGTTTAACCACCCGTTACTGCGTACCGGCATACGCGGCTTCGATAACGGCAAAGCTGCCGTCAGCACCCACTGTCTCGGGAAAAA
>OODS01002190.1_pt1 | contig 11631 bp, 8 predicted proteins | sample 1671531 | NCBI WGS metagenome assembly OODS01 (sample SAMN06348166, study PRJEB24527) | human gut metagenome | biome: human gut; feature: ankylosing spondylitis patient; material: feces | host: Homo sapiens | place: China | collected 2015-10 | reverse complement strand
CATTTCCGCCGGCAATATTTTCAGCACCGGCGTTCATTGCCTCAACGCTTTTTTGAAGCGAGGGAAGCTGCTCTGCCAGCATGATCCAAAGACCGGAGATTCCGCAAATGCCAAATCCCACGGCCAGACTGCCGAGCACATCTTTGAAATTTGTCGCTGTGCGCGGTTCGCTTATCTCTTTCCTCCAAAGCAGTTTATAGAGGGTGAAGAATACGAGGATAAGGACGGCGTAAATCAGAATCTCGCCCCAATATGAGTATTTCATAAATTGCTGTGAGGAGATATGAAAAACATCCAAAACAAGTCTTTCCACAAGGAAATACAACAGGTTGGACAGAAAAAAATGCAGTGCGATTGCAAGAACGGGAATAGCGAAATATCTTTTTTTCATCATAGGTCAATTTTTTCTCCTGTCTGTATTTTTGAGGGGACTGTTGCAGTATAACAGAGTTAACGTAAAGTCTTTGTTAAGGGGCGAAGCTGTAATCTTGCAAAAGCGGTATCGCAAAGGGATGCGGTTCATCTTCCTTGCCGAACCTTTTGGCGCGCCTGTTTTTGAGGTCGTGCGCGTGTGCGATGAGCCTTGTGCGGTTGAAGAACAGAACGCCCACAAAGCTGAACAGCACCACGCCGACAAGGACCGTGAACAGCCAGTTCCCCTCCAGAATAAAGCTGGCTGACCGCCGCTGTTGCTGTAAACAAAAAAATCCCGGTGCTGCACACCGGGACATAAAGCTTATCTCTCCTCCAGCGCCACATACTCCTGCGGCTTGCCGACATACTGGTAGGCGGGGCGGATGATGCGGTTGGCAAATTCGACCTCCTCCATGCGGTGGGCGCACCAGCCCGGCACACGGGCAATGGCGAACAGCGGGGTGTACAGATCCTCGCTGATGCCCAGCATGCGGTAGATCAGGCCGCTGAACAGGTCCACATTGGCGCAGACCTTTTTGGGGCCGTGCTTTTCCTCGGCAAAGACCTGAGGGGCCAGCCGCTCGATGCTGCACAGCATCTCGTATTCCTCATCATAGCCCTTTTTATAGGCAAGGTTTTTGGCGTGGGTTTTCAAAATCTGCGCGCGCGGGTCGCTCAAGGTGTAAACCGCGTGGCCCATGCCGTAAATCAAGCCGCTGCCATCGCCGCGCTCCCTGCGGAGGATCTTGCGCAGGAGCTCGCGGACCTCATCGTCGTTTGTCGGATTCTCGACATTTTCGAGAATGTAGTCCAGCTGGTGCATGACCTTCAGGTTTGCGCCGCCGTGCTTGGGGCCCTTCAGTGCGCCGATGGCGGACGAAATCGCCGCGTAAGTATCCGTGCCGGAGCTGGACAGCACGCGGCAGGTGAAGGTCGAGCAGTTGCCGCCGCCGTGGTCGGCGTGGACAAGCAGGCAGAGGTCGAGCAGCCGCGCCTCCTCATGGGTGAACTTCTGGTCAGCGCGGTAGGTGCTTAAAATATGCTCGGCCGTGCTCTGCCCTTCGGTCGGCAGGTGGAAGTACATGCTCGACCGGTCATAGACGCGGCGCTTGATCTGGTAGGCGTTGACCATCATCGTGGGCAGCTCGGCGATCAGGTTGATGCTCTGGCGCAGGATGTTGGGCAGGCTGTTGTCCTCGGCGTGCTCATCGTAGCTGTACATGGCCAGCACGCTCCGCGCCATCTTGTTCATCAGGTTGGGGGACGGCGAGTTTAAGATCATGTCATCGGCAAAGCCCTGCGGCAGCTCGCGGTGATGCTCCAGCAGCTTGCGGAACTTGGCATACTGCTCCTGCGTGGGCAGAGAGCCGAACAGCAGCAGCCAGATGACCTCCTCAAACATGAAGCGGTCGTGGGCATCGGCCTCGGCGGCCAGCGTGTCGATGTCGATGCCGCGGTAGACCAGCCGGCCCGGAATGGGCGCGATGGTGCCGTCCGGGCGTTTGTCGTAGCCGATGACGTTCGATACATTCGTGATGCCGGCCAGCACGCCGGTGCCGTCCAGATTGCGCAGGCCGCGCTTGACGCCCATCTGGTCCGCCAGATGCGGGTCCAGCGTGGCATTATGCTCTAAATATTCATTGCAGAGCAGGTTCAACTCATCCGGCTCCAAGGCCGGGACATCCGGGTAATACATCGCAGATACCCCTCTCTCTATACGCTTTGCATTTTTATACAGGCGCATACCCCTGCGGGCCTTCCCTTACACCAAGCACCTGATAGATTGATTTTATAGTATATTGGCGCTTTCGTCAAGAAAAACTTAAAAATTTTGCAAAATTGCCAAGTTGGCACTTTAAATAATTAAGCTGGTGGGCAGATTGCCGCGAAATGTGTAAGAATGCGCATTGACAACCACCCCCAAACCGGTTACTATTATGTATATCGTAAGAAACACAGGGAAAGGGGAAAGTATTTTTATGAAAGCAGTTCTGATTCCGGGCGACGGCATCGGCCGTGAAATCGCCGAGAGTGTGCGCGCCGTCTCCGCCGCGCTGGACACCGGCATCGAGTGGCAGGAATATGCCGCCGGTGCCGAATATGCCGCCGAGAGCGGCGAGCTGATCGCCCCCGGCGCGCTGGACGCCATCGAGGCCTGCGGCTGGGCGCTCAAGGGTCCCACGGCTACCCCCATCGGCAAGGGCTTCCGCAGCATCAATGTGCAGCTGCGCCAGCGCTTTTCCACCTACGCAAACCTGCGCCCTGTGCACACGCTGCCGGGCGTACCCACCCGCTTTGACAATGTCGACCTCGTCATCGTGCGCGAGAACACCGAGGATCTGTACAAGGGCATCGAGTATATGGTCAATGACGAGATGGCCAACGGCGTCAAGCTCATCACCCGCCCTGCGTGCGAAAGGATCTGCCGCTTTGCCTTTGACTATGCCCGCAAAAACGGCCGCAAAAAGGTCACGGCCGTGCACAAGGCCAACATCATGAAGCTGACGGACGGCCTGTTCCTGCGCACCTTCCGTGAGGTGGCGTCCCACTATCCCGAGATCACCGCCGATGACTGCATCATTGATGCGCTCTGCATGAAGCTGGTGCAGAAGCCGGAGCAGTTCGATGTATTGGTGGCCCCGAACCTCTACGGCGATATTATCAGCGATCTTTGCGCAGGGCTTGTGGGCGGTCTGGGCTTTGCGCCCAGCGCCAACATCGGCGATAACACGCGCATTTACGAGGCCGTCCACGGCTCTGCACCCGACATTGCCGGGCAGGACAAGGCCAACCCCAGTGCGATCCTGATGGCCTTTGCGATGATGCTTGGCGACCTTGGCGAGACGGAAAAGGCCGCCCGCCTGAACGCCGCGATTCTGGCCCAGGTTGCCGAGGGCAAGGTCGTGACCGCCGATATTGGCGGCACCGCCGGGACGAAGGCATTTACGCAGGCGGTTATTGCCAGACTGTAAAAGATATAAAAGATAATAGATAAAAGATAATAAAATTGGTGGATCACGCCGCTGGCGCGCCGCTCAAAATTTTGTTTTCGACCAAAGGGAGAAAACTCCACACTTTTTATTATCTATTATCTAAACAAAACGGAGGATTCTCCCATGAAACTGCACGACCATGGAGTATTTCTTGTAAACGGCGTCCCCCGGACCACGGCCCCGGCGGGCGTGACCGAGGCCGAGGCTAAAAAGGGCACCATCGCCTACGGCATCCTGAAAGCCCATAACACAAGCGATTCCATGCAGGAGCTGCGCATGAAATTCGACTCGATGACCAGCCACGACATTACCTATGTCGGCATCATCCAGACGGCCCGCGCCTCCGGCATGAAGGAATTTCCGCTGCCCTATGTCATGACGAACTGCCACAACAGCCTCTGCGCCGTGGGCGGCACCATCAATGAGGACGACCACCAGTTTGCCCTGTCCGCCGCGCACAAGTACGGCGGCATCTATGTCCCGCCGAACATGGCGGTCATCCACAGCTATAACCGGGAAATGATGTCCGGCTGCGGCCGGATGATCCTCGGCTCTGACTCCCACACCCGCTATGGTGCGCTGGGCACGATGGCCGTTGGCGAGGGCGGCGGCGAGCTGGCCAAGCAGCTGGTCGGCCGCACCTATGATATGGCCTACCCCGGCGTGGTCGCCATCTATCTGACCGGCAAGCCCAACCCCGGCATCGGCCCCCACGATGTCGCGCTGGCGCTGGTGGCCGCCACCTACGCCAACGGCTATGTGAAGAACAGGGTCATGGAGTTTGTCGGCCCCGGCGTTGCCAATCTTTCCGCCGACTACCGCAACGGCATTGATGTTATGACCACCGAGACAACCTGCTGGTCCTCCATCTGGCAGACGGACGATGTTACAAAGCAATACTTCGAGCAGCACAACCGCCCGGAGGCCTACAAGGAACTGAAGCCCGCCGATGTGGCCTACTATGACGGCTGCATTGAGCTGGATCTGTCTGCGGTCGAGTGCATGATCGCCCTGCCGATGCACCCGAGCTACGCTTACCCGATCCGCGAACTGAAAGCCAACGCGAAAGAGATTTTGCAGGCTGCTCAGGATCAGGCCAACAAGCAGCTGGGCGGCAAGGTCGAGATGGACCTTGTCGGCAAGATTTGCGAGGATGGCCGCATCTATGTGGATCAGGGTGTTGTGGCCGGCTGCTCCGGCGGCACCTATGAGAATATCTGCGCGGTCGCGGATATTATCCGCGGCAAAAGCTGCGGCAACGGTGAGTTTAAGCTCAGTGTCTACCCCGACAGTATGCCGACCTATCTGGAGCTGGTCAAAAACGGCGCAGTGGCCGACATTGTTTCCGCCGGCGGCATCTTCCGCGAGTGCTTCTGCGGCCCCTGCTTCGGCGCGGGCGATACCCCCGCCAACGGCGAATTCTCGATCCGCCACACGACCCGCAACTTCCCCAACCGTGAGGGCTCGAAGCCCGGCGAGGGTCAGATCAGCGCTGTGGCGCTGATGGATGCCCGCTCCATTGCGGCCACCGCTGCCAACGGCGGCTACCTGACCGCCGCCAGTGAGCTGACCGATGCAGAGTACACCCTGCCCGAATACCACTTTGAGCAGGGCGTCTACGATAAGCGCATCTATAACGGCTGGGGCCGTCCCGAGCCGGAGTACGCGCTGAAATTCGGCCCGAACATCAAGGACTGGCCCGAGCAGCCCGCCCTGACCGAGGACCTGCTTGTCAGGATCGTCAGCTACATCACCGACCCTGTCACCACGACCGATGAGCTGATCCCCTCGGGCGAGACATCGTCCTTCCGGTCGAACCCGCTGCGTCTGGCGGAGTTCACCCTCTCCCGCAAGGACTCGGCCTATGTGCCGAACGCCAAGGCCGTCAAGGCGCTGGACGCAGAGCGCCGCGCAGGCGCTCTGCCCGCTGAGATCGCGCGTGTCTACGATGATTTGAAGAAGCTGGGCTACACGCCCGATGCGGCAAATACCAACATCGGCTCGGCCATCTTCGCCAACAAGCCCGGTGACGGCTCCGCCCGCGAGCAGGCCGCCAGCTGCCAGCGCGTGCTGGGCGGCGCAGCCAACTTTGCCTGCGAGTACGCCACCAAGCGTTATCGCTCCAACTGCATCAACTGGGGCATGCTGCCCTTCCTTGTGAAGGACCCCGCTGTGCTGGACAATGGGGATTATGTCTACCTGCCCGGTGTGCGCAGGGCGCTGCTGGACGCCGCCGATGAGCTGGAGGCCGTTGCGGTCAAGCCGGACGGCGGTTTGGTTCGCTTTACGGTCAGCCTCGGCGCTATGACCGATGCCGAGCGGCAGATTCTGGCGGATGGCTGCCTGATTAATTATTACAAGAATAACTAAAGAAAAGCTGCCCGCTGGGAAAAAAATCCCGGCGGGCCGTTTCTGTAGGGGCCGATGCTTGCATCGGCCCGCGGAGGGGGCAAGACCCCTCCCTACAATGCAATTCAAAAGGGGTGCTGTAGGGGCGAACATTGTTCGCCCGCGGCACATGGCGGCGGTCACAACGCTTCCGGAGCGATGACGAGCATCGCCCCCTACACCGTAGGGGCGGATTCCATATCCGCCCGTAGTGTCCGGCGGATCGCTGCAAAAATTCTTGCATACCGTCGAAATTTCTGCTATAATAACAAAAGCCGCCTGCATTTCAACAGGCGGCGGGCGCTGCACATACGGCAGGCGGTTTGGTCACACTTCCGTAAAGGAGGTGAGATCATGCGTTTTACATTCACTTTTTATGTTGGCCGCAAGACCATCACAATCAGCATTGTTGTAAAAAGCAAGAGCCGCCACTCGGCAAAGTGACGGCTCTTAGGGTAAAACCTAAAGCTTTCATCTGAAAAAAGGCCGAACCGCTTGTCGCAGCGCCTTTTCTATTTAAAATATACCACACATCTTGCTTTTTGTCAATTATGATTCCTCACAATTCCCCGCCTTGCACCCGGCGGGGAATCGTGCTACAATAGCCTTATCATTAAACAGCAAAGGACGAAAAGCAATGAGTGCGATTTTAGCAGTGTGCGGTGACGGCTTCTGCGCCATGGTCAGCGATGGCCGCTTTGTCGAGGAGCCTATCACCGGCGATACACCCCATGTCATCAAAAACGACCTGCCCAAGGTCCGCAAGATCAACCGTAATGTGGTGGTCGGCTTTGCGGGCGATACGCTGGCCGCCGTACAGATCATCAATGCAGTGGACGAGTACCAGACCCAGTACCTGACGCTGGAAAAGGTCGTCAAGATCCTGCGCGAGAAGGGCGCCGAGGTTCAGGTACAGCCTGTGGGCGTCCGGCTTATCGTGGGCGGGCGCAACCGCAAGGGTGAGTTCGTTATGACGATGCTGGGCAGCGCCGATGGCTATGAGCCGCAGACCCAGGCCGCCCGTCCGGGTGCCTACCTCATCGAGGGTGCCTGCTCCCACACCGATGTGGCCCCATGGCTCGAGGAGGAGGTCAAGCCGCAGGCTGCCGACTGGCGCAGCCTTGACGATGTGGCCCGCACGCTGGACGGCTGCATTGCCAAGATGGCCAAGAACGACAAGAGCATCAATACCACATATTTCCGTCAGCTTGTCCGCTGATATATAACGATAAAAGGAGAAAAAATATGAAAATCGCTTTGATCAATGAGAATAGTCAGGCCGCCAAGAACGCACTGATCGAATCCACGCTGCGCAAGGTCGTTGAGCCGATGGGCCATGAGGTCGTCAACTACGGCATGTACACCGCCGAGGATGCCGCCCAGCTGACCTATGTTCAGAACGGTATTCTGGCCGCTGTGCTGCTCAACTCCGGCGCAGTCGACTATGTCATCACCGGCTGCGGCACCGGCGAGGGTGCCATGCTGGCACTGAACAGCTTCCCCGGTGTGATCTGCGGCCATGTTGAGGACCCTGTGGATGCCTACACCTTTGCCCATGTCAACGACGGTAACGCTGTGGCGCTGCCCTTTGCCAAGGGCTTCGGCTGGGGCGGCGAGCTGAATCTTGCGTACATCTTCGAGAAGCTGTTCGGCTTCGGCCATGGTCAGGGCTACCCGAAGGAGCGCGTTGTGCCCGAGCAGCGCAACAAGAAGATTCTGGACGGCGTGCGCGCCGTTGCGTTCCGCGACCTGTCCGACATCCTGAAGAATCTCGACCGCGACCTCGTCAAGGGCGCCTTCGCCGGTGAGCACTTCGCCGAGTATTTCTTCCCCGCCTGCAAGGACGAAAAGCTCGCCGCCACCGTCAAGGAATTGATGGCGTAAATCCTAAAATAAAAACAGCCGACTCCCGGTACGATATAGGGGTCGATGCTTGTCATCGACCCGCGGGCGGATGCAAGCATCCGCCCCTACAGCCTGCCGGGTGTCGGCTTTTCTGTTTTTTTACGCAAATTACCGAAATTTACCGTTGACTAATGCCGTGCCAGATGGTAAAGTAAATATAGGTGCGAATAGCGCCGTGTAGTAAAAATTCAAACAAAGGTGAGGTGGTTGTTGCAATGGATACCCCCAGTCCCAGTCCTGTGTACCGATGTATCTTGAATAAGGCAGCCACCATGTTTATACCGGGCAATCTGAGGCAAACTGCGCGTTAAAAAAACGCACGGTATTGCTGTGCATTGCCTATAATTAAATGTGCTCGGCTGCCGCCTGAAAAGGAGGCAGCTTTTTTATGTCCGATACCACGATCGCAACCCTGCGCGCCATGCTCGCCAATCTGGATGATGCCAAAAAGTACCAGAGCCTGCGGGATGTTATGTCCACCCTGCCCGCGCCCGATCTGGCCGCCGTGTTTGAGGATCTCCCGCCGGAGAAGCTCCCGGTGCTGTTCCGCCTGTGTCCCAAGGATCTGGCGGCCGAGATCTTTGCCGAGCTGACGACCGAAACCCAGCAAAACCTGATCGACGGCCTGACCGATAAGGAATTGAAGGCCGTTGTAGATGATTTGTTCGTCGATGATGCGACGGATCTTGTCGAGGAAATGCCTGCCAATGTAGTCAAGCGTATTCTGGGCCAGGCCGATCCTGCGACCCGCCGCATGATCAACGAACTGCTTAAATATCCCGAGGACTCCGCCGGCGGCGTCATGACCACCGAGCTGATGGAGCTGCGCCCCGACTGGACTGTGGCGCAGGCGATGAGCGCCATCCGCAAGAACGGCATCGACAAGGAGACCATCAACAACTGCTATGTCACCGACCGCGACCGCACGCTGATCGGCGTTGTATCGCTGCGCGCACTCGTCCTCTCCAAGGACCCGGACAATGAGCTGATCCGCGACATGATGGATGACAATGTGGTCAGCGTCAACACCACGACCGATCAGGAAGATGTCTCCCAGATGTTCGAGAAGTACGGCTATCTGGCAATCCCTGTTGTGGACAACGAGAAGCGTCTGGTCGGTATCGTCACGATCGATGATGCTATCACGATCATGCAGGACGAGGCCAGCGAGGATATCGCCAAGATGAACGCTATCGGCCCGTCCGACAAGCCGTATTTCAAACAGTCCATGCTGGATCTGTACAAAAGCCGCGCGCCGTGGCTGCTCTTTCTGATGATCTCGTCCACCTTCTCCAGCATGGTCATCCGCGGGTACGAGGATGCCCTTGCCGCCGTGACGGTGCTGACCGCCTACATCCCGATGCTGACCGACGCGGGTGGCAACGCGGGCAGCCAGAGTACCTCCACCATCATCCGCGGCATGGCGGTCGGCGATATTGAGCCGCACGACCTGCCCAAGATCCTGTGGCGAGAGTTCCGCGTGGCGATCCTCTGCGGCGGCACGCTGGCGCTCTGCAACTTTGCAAAGCTTATCTTTCTGGACGGCATCCTGCCCCCGGTCGCAGCGGTCGTCTGCCTGACGCTGCTCTGCACGGTCATCCTCTCCCAGCTGATCGGCGGTCTGCTGCCGGTCGTTGCCGAGAAACTCAAGATGGACCCCGCCGTCATGGCATCGCCGCTCATCACCACCATTGTCGATACCACGACGCTGCTCGTCTATTTCAACATTGCACGGACGCTGCTGAAAATCTAATTTTAGACACCGTGTTCAATATTGTGAATTGTACCACACCCCCGGGTGTGGTACAATTTTTTTAGAGAAAAAGCCTTCCCCTGAGGGGGAAGGTGGCCGAGCAAAGCGAGGCCGGATGAGGGGCAGACTTCCCGCGGCAGCCCCTTTACCGGGCTATGACGGAACCGCCGCCCCTCATCAGTCAGCAGTCGGGGCCGCTGACAGCTTCCCCCCAAGGGGGAAGCCATCCTTACAATCAGGAGTTTTCATCATGAACATGCAGGATTTTTACACCGGCCGCGCCTTTGATGCGTATGAGTTTTTCGGTGCGCATACCTACTTCGGCGGCACACATTTTGCGCTGTGGGCACCGTCCGCCCAGCATATCGCGGTCGAGACCGAGGCCGGCACCTTTGACATGCACCGCACCCAGCCTGGTGTTTGGGAGTGCGATGCCCCCGGCGTCAACGCGGGCATGGTCTACCAGTATTATGTCCGGGGCGCCAACGGCCAGACTGTGGCCCACTGCGACCCCTACGGCACCGCCATGACGCTGCGCCCCGATGGCCGCAGCATCGTCACCGATACGCCCAAGGGCTTCAGCGATGACAAATGGATGCAGAGCCGCACCAAATGCTTTGATAAGCCGATGAATATCTATGAGGTCCACGCCGGAAGCTGGCGGCAGAAGGAGGACGGCAGCTGGTACACCTATGCCGAGCTGGCCGAGCTGCTGCCCGCCTACTGCAAAGAGAACGGCTTCACCCATATTGAACTGATGCCGCTGGCCGAGCATCCGTTTGACGGCAGCTGGGGTTACCAGATCACCGGCTTTTTTGCGCCGACCAGCCGCTACGGCACGCCGGACGAGCTGGCCGCCTTCATCAACGCCTGCCATAAGCAGGACATCGGCGTCATTCTCGACTTTGTACCGGTGCATTTTGCCGTGGATGCCTACGGCCTGAAGGAATTTGACGGCACCCCGCTGTATGAGTACCCGGCCGCCGCCGTGGGCCAGAGCGAGTGGGGCAGCTGCAACTTTATGCATTCCCGCGGGGAGATCCGCTGCTTTATCCAGTCCTGCGCCGATTACTGGCTGCGGGTGTTCCATGCGGACGGCCTGCGCATGGACGCAGTCTCCCGCCTGATCTACTGGCAGGGCGACCCCAACCGCGGCGTGAACGGCTCAACGCTGGAATTTTTGAAGGGGATGAATCAGGGGCTGCAGCAGCGCCATCCCACGGCGATCCTCATCGCCGAGGACTCGACCAGCTATCCCAAAGTGACCGCTCCCGTGGAGTACGGCGGCCTCGGGTTCGACTACAAGTGGGACTTGGGCTGGATGAACGACACCCTCGACTACTTCAAAAAAACGCCTGACGAGCGCCGCGAGAACTTGGGCAAGCTGACCTTCTCGATGATGTACGCGTGGAACGAGCATTACATCCTGCCGTTCAGCCATGATGAGAATGTCCACGGCAAGGCGACCATTGTACAGAAGATGTACGGTGATTACGAGGGCAAGTTCCCGCAGGCGCGGGCGCTGTATCTGTATATGGCGGTCCACCCCGGCAAGATGCTCGACTTTATGGGCAACGAATTTGCGCAGCTGCGTGAATTTGACGAGAGCCGAGAGCAGGACTGGATGGTGCTGAAGTACCCCAACCACGACGATTTCCACCGCTACCGCAGGGCGCTGAACGAGGCATATTGCAAAAACGAGGCCTTCTGGAGCCGCGAGTATGACCCGGCGGCGTTCCAGTGGCTCGACTGCGCCCACCCCGAGCTGGACGCCTGTGCCATCTGGCGCGAGGGAAACGAGGGGGCTGTGCTGGCTGCGTTCAACTTCGGCGATACCGAGCTGGAGGATTACACCCTGACCCTGCCCCGCACCGGTAAGCTGACCCTGCTTTTGGACACCGACTGGCAGTGCTTTGGCGGCAAGACCGAGCGCCCGAAGTGCCGGACGGCGAAAGCCTGCGAGGCCACTTTGAAAGTGACCCTGCCCCCCTACAGCGGACGGCTGTATAAGCTGGTCTGATTTTACAAGGATAGGGAACACCCCTGCGCCGTTTTGGGATGACGCAGGGGTGTTTTTGCTGTGCTGCAGGGGCCGGGCCTGCCCGGCCCGTAACTTTGCCGTTGCAACCCCTTTTGCGGTAGATTTGTAGGGAGGGGTCTTGACCCCTCCGCGGCGGC
>OODS01002186.1_pt1 | contig 11637 bp, 9 predicted proteins | sample 1671531 | NCBI WGS metagenome assembly OODS01 (sample SAMN06348166, study PRJEB24527) | human gut metagenome | biome: human gut; feature: ankylosing spondylitis patient; material: feces | host: Homo sapiens | place: China | collected 2015-10 | reverse complement strand
TTGGGAATATGAAATGAGCTGCCGCACGTTAGTACGACAGCCCCTTTTTTCTGATGGGAACAATATCAGACGTAATTTTATTGAAACGATTCATATCAATGATGTGGCAATTTTGTCGGTTATAATCGATAAAAAGCAAAGCAATTCAGTTTATATCGTTTATATATTTATACACCGAAGCAAATACACATCTCAAATCAGCATAGTCATATAAACCGGGAGATACAGGATCTGATCTTCAAATTTCAATGGTTCCAGCTTCGCAATAGTATTTAGATACTCTGTATACGTGAATGGCTTTCCTTTGAATTTACATTCTCCTACCAGGAAATTTTTACTATATCGATCAATTGCCAGAAGATCAATCTCAGTCTCAGCGATTCTGTTACCGCTTTCCACAGCTGGATCGCGAACGGTCGTTTTCCCCATCCATTGTCCAATTCTTGCATATCGAAACGGAAGATGAAAAGGCCGGGTACAGAGATGTATCTGATCTTTTTTGTGCTTGTGCTCAGAAACGCAGACAAAAAGACCGGACGAGAAAAATCTCGCCCGGTCCACGTGTGCAATTAGAATTTCTAATTTAGATCATTCAGATCAACCTATCTGTAGAATTCGGAAAGGTCAACGTCAGATACCTTGTTTGTGACACCGAACTTGAAGCCGTACTTATACTGACCATCTTCTACATACTCAGCTGTTCCCTTGGAACCATCTTTCTTAGTTGTCTTTGTGCTCTCGTCAACAACGATCAGCTCATCGCCATCCTCTTTGTATGTTGTACCATAGGAGTGCTGGATGGAACCGTTGGAGTTGATGATGAAATCATACTTCTGACCATTCTGATCCTCAAGAGTAGCTACCTGATACTTGTAATCATCAGCTGTAAGTAAGAGACCATAGTAGTAAAGCTTGTTGCTCTGGTTACCAGTTACACCAGCGCCCTTCTTAAGAGCCTTGTTCTTGATCGGAGTGCGATACTTATCTGTGCTCTGATCCTTTGTATAGAAGTAGAACTTGTATGTGTCACCTGTATTGTCCTTGATGGACTGAGAACCAGTCTTCATGGAACCATCATCAGATCCACCGAAGTAGTACATAGCATCATCAATTAAGTAGAACTTGGAAAGCATTACGCCATCGCTTGTGAACCAGTAATCTTTGGAGTTTACTTTCTTCTTAGCAATCTTTTCTACTGCAGAATCAGCATCCCTAACAAGAGTACCCTCGTCAAGTTTGTATTTCCAAGCATTGGAAGCAGACTCAGCAGAAGTGATCTCTTTGTTCGCTCTGAAGAGCTTACCTTCTTTATCGAACCAGAACCACTCTTTGTCATCTTCCTCTTCGTTTGTGTTGTCCGGAAGCCATGTCTTAACCCATTTGTTCTTCTTAGCGTGTCCGTCATCTTCGTCGCCACAGTAGTAAACAGCGTTTGCGCCTGCTGTGCTCATAGCCTGCTCTTCATCCTCTTTATTGAGCTGAACGAACTTAACGCCGTTCGTATCTGTAGCTGCTACCCAACCGTGCTGCATCTGACCTTCTCCGTTGAAGAGGTAGATCTGACCATTGATGTTGGACTGTTTGCCTGTTGCCGGCTTACCGGTAGCTTTCTTTAAGTAGTACCAGTACTCATCTGCATCTGCATCGTCATCATCTGTACCTGGCTCTACGTCTTTAACCCATGCACCCTCTACACGAGCACCTGTCTCGTCACAGTAGAATGTGTGGTCTTTCTCATAACTGCTAGCTTCGTTTACGGAAGATGTGCCGTCACCAGTTGTTACCCAACCTGTGAGCATCTTTCCGTCTGTATCGAAGTAGTAGGATTTTCCCTTGTAAGTGATCTTCTCGTTCTCGGCTCTCTTACCGTTGGACTTGAAGTAGTACCACTCCTCATCAGCGCTCTCGTCATCGTACGGAGTTGTTAATCTCCAGTCGTTTGTGATCTTAGCACCGCTGCTGTTTACGAAGTAGTAGTTTCCGTCGTACTCAACCCACTCGGAACGAACGAGCTGTCCGTCATCTCCTACGTAGTACTCTTTACCATTGCTGGAGCAGAATACGTTTGTATATGCGTCACCGTTTTTGTCGTAGCAATACCACTCGCCATCAACCATCATCCAGGTTCCCTTGGAAGCTGCGAAAGATGTCATGGAAGCGCCTAATGCTAACAGAGCTGCTGCGGATACTACTGCAGCAATTTTAGTCTGCTTTCTCATAATTAATGCACTCTCCTTTTGTTTTTTTGAAACGCTTTTTGAAATTCCTAATTGCATTACGAAGCCATTATACTTCCGATAAGTAAAATTATCACAAGTTGCGGGATTGGCGAAAATCAGGTGGGGAAGGAGATGGGAGACAGGAGCGAGAAGATAAAATTAAGAATAATTTCACAAAAAGGAAGTAAATTCCCATCGGCGTAAGTTGCTATAAAAGTCGAAGGATGTTATAATATAATAGATTTTTTATGACGTGACGAAAGGAAGTAAATTCATGGCAAACAGAATAAAGAAGAAAGAGGAGACGAAAAGCAGCTATCAGGATAATATTGCTCTGATTATGGGGGCATTTACGCTGATTGTTCTCTGCGTGCTTCCACTGGTGTTCCACGATTTCTATTTTGATATCCTGGAAACCAAATATCAGTTTTATAGTGTAGTTGCGATTGCGGCGCTCGTGATCATGGGCGGATATGGTCTGGCGAGCGGGAAGATGCTTGAGTGGTTCTCAAAGTTTAACTTCAATATCTGGAGAAAGAGCATGAACGTGTGCGACTGGGCGATGTTGGCATTCTGGTTCTGCAACGTCCTTTCCTGGATATTCTGCAAAGACTGGAAATGGGAAGCATTCTGGGGGACGTCCGGACGTTATAATGGCGTGTTCCTTATGACCGTTTACATGGCTTCCTACTTTCTTGTAACCAGATTCTTTAAATTAAAACAATGGTATCTGGATGCATTCCTTGCAGTCGGTGTCTTTGTATGCGTATTTGGAATCACGGATTATTTCCAGATGGATATTCTGGGATTTAAGGTAAACATGATGGATGAGCAGAAAGCAATCTACACATCCACATTTGGCAACATCAATACTTACACGATTTATGTGGCGGCACTCTTAGCTGTTTCGATGGTTCTGTTTACGCAGGAGAAGAACCAGAAGAGAATGCTCTGGTACTTCGGAAATATGGTATTATCGAGTTTTGCGCTGATCATGGGTACCAGTGATAACGCGTATCTGTCCTTAGCAGCGATCTTTGGTCTGGCACCGTTATGGTTATTTAAAACGAAGACAGGATTCCGTAGATACGTGATCTCTGCGGCAACATTCGTTACTGTAATTCTCTGTATCAACTGGATCAATCAGGCATACGCGTCTTCTGTACTTGGAATTGACAGTGCATTTGGCCTGATCGCAAGGCAGAAATTCCTTCCGGTTCTTGCGGTACTTCTCTGGATCGCGAGTGCAGCACTTGTTGCCATGAACAGAAAGCCACAGGCGTTAATGAACCGCACAAGCTCTGATGAGATGAATAAGATTGCGGTTTATATCTGGATGGGAGTGATCGTTGTTGTCTGCCTTGCAGTGATCTTTGTGCTTTATGACGCAAACGTGGCAGGACATGCAGACAAATACGGTGCGATCAGTTCCTATGTCGTTTTTGATGATAACTGGGGAACACAGCGTGGTTATGTATGGAAACGCGCGATGGAGATCTTTACAAAGAAGCTGACTCCGATCCAGAAAATATTTGGATATGGCGCGGATACATTTGCGCTTCTCATGCAGTATTATTTCCCGTCCAGTATGCAGAATGGAAAAATGGTTATCTTTGATAGTGCCCATAATGAGTACCTGCACTATTTAGTTACCATTGGTTTTGCAGGTATGGCATCTTACATTGTATTTATGGTATCTTCTGTTGTGACTATGGCAAAGAGAATGAAAGAGCAGCCGGTTGTGGCAGCAGTTATGCTGGCTGTTTTAGCGTATATGATCCAGGCAACCGTTAACGTCAATCTGCCGATCGCTATGCCGATTATTCTGCAGCTGCTTGCTATGGGCGTTGGATGCAGGAAAAAGGCAGCCAGTGAAGAGAAGAAAGACTGAGTAAGTAAATAAAACATATGAGACAATAATGGGGCGGGCAGATTTCTGCTCCATGGGAGGAAATATTATGATGCAGGCAGTCATCATGGCCGGTGGAAAGGGAACGAGACTGGCAGCACTTACAAAGGACGAGATTCCGAAGCCGATGGTTCCGGTAGCCGGAAAGCCGCTGCTTTTATGGCAGGTGGAGCGGCTGAAGGAGAACGGAATTACAGATATTATCATGGTGATCGGACATCTTGGTGAAAAGATCAGGGAATATTTCGGTGACGGTGAGAAATTTGGCGTTGCGATCCGGTATTATGAGGAGACGGAGCCGCTTGGAACGGCAGGTTCTTTCTATTATTTAAAGGATATGATCCACGGCGAACGGTTTGTCATGATGTCCGGCGATCTGTTCTTTGATATCGATTTTCAGCGGATGATCCGCTTCCATGAAGAAAAAGGTGCGGTGGCGACGCTGTTTGTACATCCGAATGGGCATCCGTTTGATTCGGATCTTCTTGTGCTCGATAAGGATGACAAGATCACAGCGTTTGATTCCAAGCATAATGTGCGGGATTACTGGTATGAGAACTGTGTAAACGCAGGAATTTTTGTATTTGAAAAGAAGATCTGTGATTATGTGCCGGAGCCGGTGAAGCGGAACCTTGAGAATGATGTGATCAAGGGAATGTTAGAGGCGGGGGAGCCAATCTATGGATATTGCTCTCCGGAGTATGTGAAGGATGTCGGAACTGTGGACCGTGTAAACCAGACACTGGCGGATATTGAGCGCGGTGTAATTGCAGGAAAATGCCTTAGAAATAAGCAGCGTTGTATCTTTATGGACCGGGACGGCACGATCAACCAGTATAAAGGTCTGGTGTACAAAGAAGAAGACTTTACACTGGAAGACTGCGCAGTCGACGCGATCCGGAAGATCAACCAGTCGGGAAGACTTGGAATCGTTATCACAAACCAGCCGGTGGTTGCGCGGGGACTCTGTGAGATCGAAGATGTAGAGAATATCCATAAAAAAATGGAAACACTTCTTGGAAAAGAGGGAGTGTTCCTGGATGATGTATTCTACTGCCCGCATCACCCGGATAAGGGATATCCGGAGGAGAATCCGGCTTATAAGATCCCGTGCGAGTGCAGAAAGCCGAAGACTGGTATGATCCAGAAGGCGGCGGAGCGGTATAATATTGATCTCGCGGGCTCCTGGATGATCGGCGATACGACGATGGATATCCAGACCGGGATCAACGCAGGAATGCGTACGGCACTGGTACTGACCGGTGAGGCCGGAAGCGATAAGAAATATGATGTGAAGCCGGATCTTGTCTGCAGGAACCTTCTGGATGCTGTAGAGAAAATTCTGCAGATGGACTGAGGACGGTAAAACTCATTTGAGAATTGAGAATACCAGACTGGTTTACTGAAACGATGAAGACAAGACAGGTTTATAAACCAGTAAGTATCATGATATTGAACTGTTGCGAAGAATTAAAGCATCAATACAGGATCATCTAAACGTAAATGGGTAAACATTTATGTGGCAGAAAACGACAGATGGTTCCGTAGATGCATAACTTATCAAGTAATTAGGAGTTAATTATGATTATCACACAGACCCCTTTTAGAATGTCCTTCTTCGGAGGCGGAACTGACTTTCCGGACTTTTATAAGGAACACGGCGGAGCCGTAATCTCAACAACCTTTGATAAATACTGCTATGTAAATGTGCGCCATTTACCGCGCTTTTTCGATTATTCCACAGAGCTTTCCTACTCAAAGATCGAGCGTGTGACGGATGTCAACGATATCAATCATCCGGCGATCCGCGAAGCGATGAAATACTTAGATATGCAGGAGATCCGCCTTACCTACGAGGCAGACCTTCCGGCAAGATCCGGACTTGGAACGAGCAGTTCCTTCGCGGTTGGAATGTTAAACGCGTTCTATGCGTTAAAGGGAAAATACGCGGATAAGAGAAAGCTTGCGGATGATGCGATCTATCTGGAGCGAGTTCTCTGCAACGAGAGCGGCGGCGTTCAGGACCAGATCGCGGCGGCGTTTGGCGGATTAAACAGGATCAACTTTAATGCCGACGGATATGAGGTAAATCCGGTTATTATCTCCCCGGAGAGAAAGGCACAGTTAAACCAGAATCTGATGTTATTCTTTACCGGATTTTCAAGATTTTCTTCCGATATCCAGCAGACAACGGAAAAAGCACTGGTAGATAAGCAAAAGCAGCTTCTTGAGATGCTGTCCCTGGTGGATGACGCGGAGAGGGTTCTCACATCCAAGACAGATCTCAATGAATTCGGAAGACTTCTCGACTATACATGGAAGCTGAAACGCGGAATCTCCAATAGAATTTCAACAGATTCTATCGACGGACTCTACGCAAAGGGAATGGCAGCAGGTGCCCTCGGCGGAAAGCTTCTCGGCGCAGGCGGCGGCGGATTCCTGCTCTTCTATGTAGAGCCGGATAAGCAGGAAGCGGTTCATAAGGCGATGGAGGAACTCTTATATGTTCCGTTTGAGTTTGAGAACAGCGGTACGAGAGTGATCCATTATACGCCGGAGACATATGAAAAGCGATGAATAAACCTTCAATCTTGATGATTTTGCCAAGGAAGCTATTTCCATTGGTTTCAGGATATTCCCTAAAGAACTATAATCTTCTTAAAATCCTTTCTACACAGTATGCAGTGGATTTATGCCTGCTTACAAACGAAGAACTTTCTGAAGAGGAAAGCGAGTTTTATGCGAAATATCTGGATAACATCCGGATATTTCGTATAAGTAAAGCAGAAAGAATAAGGGGAATGATAGGTGCCTTTTTCTGTGGGAATCCGCTACAGGTAGGTCTTTATCATTCCAAAACACTCAAAAAGTATATAGAGGATATTCCTGATGGAAAATATCAGGGGTGCATCTGCGAACTTGTTCGAACAATGTTGTACTCAGAAAATCTTACTATGCCGATTATGTTTGATATGGTAGATTCGATCGGTCTGAATTACCAGAAATCGGCGCATGAGACTTCGGACATTCTGTATAAAATGTATTATAAGTTTGAGTCAAAACGTCTTTTAAAATTTGAAAAGAAATGTATTGAGAAAGCAGATATCACCTTTCTTTTCAACAAAGAAGAACAAAGGTACTGGGAAAATGTTGGAAATGTATGCTGGCTGCCGCATGGTGTGAGAGAAGAACTGCTTCACTATGAGGCTGATCATTCCAGGGAAAAGAATGTGGTCGAGCATAAAATTCCGTCTGATTATGTTGCGTTTATAGGAAAAATGAATTATCGCCCAAATGTGGATGCAGTGCTATGGTATGTGGAACATATTCACTCAAAACTGGCGGAAAGATATCCGCTGGTCGTGATTGGGGCGTATCCGACAAATGAGATCCAGCAGCTCGGGAATAAATTTCCGGACATTTATGTGACCGGTTATATGGATGACCCATATGAACTTCTTGGAGAGGCAAAGGCGGTGATCGCGCCGATGCAGACAGGAGGAGGAATCCAGAATAAGGTTCTTGAAGCGATGGCGATGGGAAAATTGAACCTTGTGTCATCGAAGGCGGCAGAGCCGATATCGGGCGCTGAAAGCGGAAAGGAATTCCTGGTATGCAATGATCTTAACGATTATCAGCAGGCATATGAAGCGCTGATGCGGGATCCGAACTATGGAAAGGAGATCGGAGAAAACGCGAAGAGCTTTATTCAGGAGAACTTTACCTGGGAGAGATATGGAAAAGTATATCTTGAACAGATGAAATTGCATCTTCAGAACAGACCAGACGAAGAAGCATAGAACACTATATGAAGGAGAAACACACAGGAATAGAGATGGATGTCAAAGGAAAACGCAGTCGTTTTGAACAGTATAAGAGAATCGTAAAGTTCCTCGGTTCATTAGCGATCGTTCTGTTAGAATTAGCATTATATTATTTTGTGTGGATGAATTACTATAACCGGAATTTATCCATCTTCTGGCGCAGAGGAAACTGGCTGATTGCCGGAGAATATGTACTGTTCCTGCTAGTACTTCACCGTATGTATGGTGGACTGAAGGTGGGAATCTATAAGTACTGGACACTGGTGTATTCCCATATGATCACATTGATTGCGGTCAATGCGTTTTTTTATGTACAGATCGTTCTGTTTGACAAGAGAATGCATAATCCGATGCCTCTTGTGGCGCTGACTGTTGTAGACTTTATAGTGGTCGTGGCGTGGGCATTCGCATTTAAGAAGATTTACGCGGCGCTGTTCCCGAAGAAAAAGCTTCTTCTTGTGCATGCAGATAAACCGATGTTTCATTTAATGGGACGGATCGAATCCCGAGAAGATAAATATGAGATCAAGGAAACAATTCGGATCCAGGACAATGTCGAGGAGATTATTCGCAGGGCGGAACAGTATGATGGTGTGATCATTGGCGATATTCCGGCATGTGACCGCAACGAACTTATGAAACACTGTTATGCCAATAATATCCGTAGCTATACGGTACCGAAGATCAGCGATATTCTTCTGCGCACATCGGTAGAACTCAATATTTTCGACTCGCCGTTATATTTGTCCCGAAACATTGATGGGCTTGCATGGGATCAGGCATTTGCAAAACGTATGGAAGATATTCTGATTTCCGGAATCATGCTGCTGATCACCAGCCCGTTTTTCCTTATCATAGCGCTGTTGATCAAATGCACGGACAAAGGTCCTGTCTTCTATACACAGCAGAGACTGACTTTAAATGGAAAAGTATTTCCAATCTATAAGTTCCGTACAATGGTAGTTGATGCGGAAAAAAAGAGTGGACCGGTTAAAGCTGGGGATAAGGATCCGAGAATCCTGCCTGTAGGACATTTCCTCCGTGCGACGAGGTTAGACGAATTGCCACAGCTACTGAATATTCTGAAAGGTGATATGAGCCTGGTTGGACCGAGACCGGAAAGACCGGAGCTTGCAGAGATCATCACGAAGAATATTCCGGAATTTTCGTACCGTTTAAAGGTAAAGGCGGGACTTACAGGATATGCGCAGATCTACGGGAAATATTGTACGACCAGCTATGATAAATTGAAGCTTGACCTTACCTATATTCGAAATTATTCGATATGGATGGACTTAAAATTAATTTTAATGACTCCGAAAGTATTGTTTATGAAAGAATCAACAGAAGGTTTTGAGAATGGCGGTTTTGAGGATCCAGCATTAAAGGATCCGGATCTGAAAGAAGACAAATAAAGAATTTACAGTACAGGGGCATGTGGGCAGAGAAAAGGAACACAGTGCCCCTGTGGCGTATCAGGAGAAATATGTCGTATGGAAAAGATAAGTATCATTGTTCCTGTTTATAACTGTGAAAAGTATATTGGAACGTGTATTGAGAGTATACAGGGGCAGACATATCAGAATCTGGAGATCATTCTGGTAAATGATGGATCAAAGGACGGATCTGGGGAGATATGCAGATCCTATGTAGTGCATGATGCAAGAATCCAGTATATTGAACAGGAAAATCAAGGAGTCTCTGCGGCGAGAAACCATGGAATTAAAAAGGCGACAGGAACCTTCGTCATGTTTGTTGATGCGGATGATACGATTACGAATGATGCATGCGAAAAGTTGGCCGGACATATCACAGAGGGCATTGATTTGATCCTGTGTGGATTTAAGCGTATGTTTTACAGAGGGGAACATCTTGTGTCGCAATATGATGTATTGCCGGAATGTAAGAATTTGACGGATCAGGAGACATTAGGAAAATATTTTGGCAGACTATACGAAACAACACTCTTGACAAGTGTGTGGGCGAAAATATACCGGAAACAGGCGTTGGAAAGACATATGCCGGTATTTCGGGAAGATCTTTCCCTTGGAGAGGATGCTTTGTTCAACTTGAAATTTTTAAAAGATTGCGGCAATATTGCTGTAGTAAACAGCACTCTCTACGTATATAATCAGCGTGCAGGATCCGGAAGCCTCACAAAAGATGACGGAAAGACCAGATTGGTGCTCAGCGAAAATGTGCTGAACGCGGCGGAAGAACTTGCGAATGAAAAAGGAATTTATCTGCAGGTCAGGGAGAAGTTGTGGAAGGTCTATTATAAAGATTGTATGAATTATCTGGAAAGATTTTCATTTTCAGAGAGAAAAGAATATGCGATAGACCTGTTGAGGCAAAAGACATTACTCAGAGTTCTTAAAGCAGAAAAATCGAAGAAGGCTGATATGCAGTTATACCACTTTTTCCTTGGAAGTAAAAGCGCTTTTTTAGTTTGCGTGTTTGCGGAGATGAGAAAAACTGCCAAAAAGATCCTGAGGGGAGGCAACTAGAGGTGATGGTAAAGCGATATTTAATGACAGGTATGACGCCTAACCCAGGTGGGGTGGAAGCATATATTATGAATCTTGTACGACATATTGACCCGGAAAAAGTTCAATTTGATTATCTGGTCAATTATGAAGAAGTGATTGCATATGAACAGGAACTTAGGACGATGGGAGCCGATATTATCCGGCTTCCGGGGAGAAGAAAACATCCCGTCGCACATCAGACCGTCTACAGGAAGTTCTTTAAAAACGCCGGAGAACGGTATGATGGAATTTACTGCAATCTTCTGTCACTGGCAAATATCGATGACTTGACTTATGCAAAAAAGAATAAAATAAATCGAATCATTGCGCATTCTCACAATTCCAACGATACAGGATGGGATCTTATGGGAATTCGGAAACGCTTGCATCAGACACACCAGAAAGAGCTGGATCAGTATGCAGAAAAACTGTTTGCGTGTTCTAATATGGCTGGCTGGTTCATGTTCGGAGAAAATGCAAAATTTGAGGTGATACACAATGCTATTGATGCGGAAAGATTCTGCTTTAGTCAGGAGAAAAGAAATCAGATTAGGACTCAGCTGAAAATTTCACCAGATACACGGCTGTATGGAACAGTTGGACGGCTGGAAGAACAAAAAAATCCAGGTTTTATTCTGGATGTCTTTCGATGTCTGCATGAAAAGGATCCAGAGTGCCGGTTTATTCATGTCGGAGATGGAAGTTTGCGGGGAGAGATAGAAAAGAAGATTGGAGAATATGGTCTGGAAAAAGCTTATCTTATTACAGGAGCGGTAAATGACACTTCCGGTTACTATCAGGCAATGGACGCATTTATTTTTCCGTCACTCTATGAGGGACTTCCGGTAGCATTAATCGAGGCACAGGCTGCTGATCTGCCATGCTTTCTGACAGATACGATTTCAGATGAGACAAAAATTGTTGAAGAAAATTATCATAAAATTCCGTTAAATGGTGGTGCGCAGATATGGGCAGAAACGATTCTGGGAATCAACGGATTGAACGGAGGCCATAGGGCAGAGGCAGTGCCTACAATTGCGACAGGGAGAAGGGATGTATCCGAACGTGTTAAGGCAGCCGGTTACGATATCACTCAGGCAGCAAAACAGATGGAGGAATATTTGTACTAGATCGGAAGAGCGTCGTGTAGGGAAAGA
>OODS01002175.1_pt1 | contig 11675 bp, 10 predicted proteins | sample 1671531 | NCBI WGS metagenome assembly OODS01 (sample SAMN06348166, study PRJEB24527) | human gut metagenome | biome: human gut; feature: ankylosing spondylitis patient; material: feces | host: Homo sapiens | place: China | collected 2015-10 | reverse complement strand
GCTTTTTAGCCGCCGCTTAATCGCTTATTTTTTCTCCTTAACACGAATTTTGCAAATAACATGTACAATATATTTCGTCAGGATTTTTGTAACTTTTGTATGTATTTTTCACGTTTTGCGTCATCTTAACAGACTTTTTCAAAAATATAATTTAATTTTTGCAGTCTGGGCTTCCCTACATATGCCAAAAAGAGCTGCTGACCCAAATATAGTCACACAGCTCTTTTCAGCTTTGCGCAGAAAAATCTTCCTCCGCGCCTTATTTACTTCTCAAGCATCTTGTCCGCATGGTCAAGGGCTTCCTCAATATTCCTGCAGAAGTTCTCTCTGCCCACCAGATCAACGAATCCGGCTTTCTCCATCGCGCGCATCGGCTGCTCGTTGACATGGGACAGGATCAGAGTCACGCCGTTCTTTTTGCAGCGCTCATAGAGGGCTGTCATGGAGTTCATGGCCGTGCTGTCCGCCGCCGGTACTGCACGCATACGAAGGATCAGGCATCTTGTGCCTTCCCCCACTGTGATCTGATTGATGCGGTCAGCCGCGCCGAAGAATAACGGTCCTGTGAGCTCATAGACTGCAAGCTCCATCGGGATCTGGCGTAAATCTGCCGGGTTGATCTCCTCTGCCGCCGCCTTCAGCTGCGCTTCCTCTACAGAAGGAATCGCATTTGCCTTTTTCGCGCCTTTGGCAGCTTCCTCTTCGTCGCGCTTCTGCTCCTCAAGTTCCTCCACATGGAGCCAGCTTCTGACTCCCATCTCATCGCTCATGCGCTTCATGAACAGCAGGCAGGAAAGGACCATGCCCACCTCGATCGCTACGACAAGGTCAAAGACAACGGTTAAGAAGAAGGTAAGAACAAGAACTGCGATATCGCTCTTCGGAGCCGTCTTTGCGAGTCTTGCGAAGGTTCTCCACTGGCACATGTTGTAGGCTACCATGAACAGGATCGCCGCGATCGTCGGCATCGGGATCCAGCTTGCATACGGCATCAGGATCACGAGAATCAGAAGAAGGACGCCCGCATGGACCATACCTGCCACCGGAGTACGTCCGCCGTTTTTGATGTTTGCTGCTGTACGTGCGATCGCACCGGTTGCCGGGATACCGCCGAACAGGGCGGAAACGATATTACCTGCACCCTGGGCAACAAGCTCTGTGTTGGAGCGGTGCTTTCCGCCGATCATGCCGTCTGCAACGACGCAGGAAAGCAGGGACTCGATGGCTGCCAGGATTGCGATCGTGAATGCGTCGGATAAAGAGCCCTGGATCACGTCATAGCTGAATGCCGGCATATGGAAGGCCGGAAGTGCATTGCTGACGCTGTAGAGATCTCCGATCGTGTTGACCTGTAACGGAAGGAATTTTACCATCACGATACCTGCGATGACTGCCACTAAGGATCCCGGGATCTTCTCTGTGATCATCGGCATCACGATGAGGATCGCAAGGCAGACAAGACCAACGATCACCGCATGGATATTCATCGTACCGAAACCGGCTGCAAACGCTTTTAACTTCTGCATCGTCTCGATCGTCTCCATGCCGGCCGGGTAGGTCACTCCAAAGAAATCCTTTAACTGTCCGATCACGATGGTCACCGCGATACCGGAGGTAAATCCGGTCGTGATCGTGAACGGGATAAACTTGATCAGGGAACCAAGCTGGCAGAATCCCATGATAACAAGGATGATACCTGCCAGGATCGTAGCGACTGCCAGACCTTCCACGCCGCTTCTCGCAACGATGCCGGCTACGATCGTCGCGAACGCCGCTGTCGGGCCCGCGATCTGCACCTGGCTTCCGCCTAAGAATGAGATCACAAATCCTGCTGCGATCGCCGTGTAGATACCCTGCTCCGGACCCACGCCGGATGCCAGTGCCAGCGCGATAGATAACGGAAGGGCGATGATGGCTACGATGATACCCGCTATGACGTCAGACATCAGCTGGGCACCGGAATACTTCTTCAATGTTGTGAACAACATTGGACGTATTTTTTCCATACTCAAACTCTCCTTTTTTCTTTTCGTGTTCTAAATATAGTAGGATCTTTTTTGTTTTCTAAAGAATTTACCTGAAATTTCTTTTAAAACAAAAAATAACCGTCAACCGTAAAAAGACCGACAATTACCTATTATACAGAAAAATAAGGAGCTGTCTAGTTTTTTCGGGATTTTAGCGGAAATAGATATATTTTTAACATGATGCGCAGTATGATGACTGATCTTATGCGATCAGGAACCGGGCAACCGCAGTTTCTTGCAGGTAAATGGAAGCAGAAAAATCCCCGCACATACCTGTCTGCCAGGCACATGCGGGGATCTATGATTACTCTGCGTTTTCTTTTTTAATTTTAGCATTGATACCGGATTGTTCCGCACTTCGTGCTCCCACAATCCTTTCGCTCATGTCGTTATACGCATCCATATTCAGATTTCCCATCAGCTTATCCACCACAAGGGCATTCGTCAGGGAACCTGTGACGTTGATCATGGTTCTTGCCATATCGATGATCGGGTCGATCGCTAAGATCGGGCTTACCATACCGAACTGGGCGCCCATGCCGACGCCGGAAAGTCCGACGGAAGCTGCCATCGTGGCTGTTCCCGGGATACCGGCGATTCCAAGAGAACCGATCGTAACGACAAAGATCGTCATCACAATCATCGTGATATCGATCGGAGTTCCTGTCACGTTGCAGACATAGATGATCAGGAGTGACGGGAAGATACCCGCGCAGCCCTGCATTCCTGCGGTTGTACCGAATCCGGCTACAAAGCTTGCGGTACCCTGGTCAACACCAAGCTTCTTTGTCAGTGTCTCGATCGTCATCGGAAGACATCCGACGCTGGAGCGGGAGGTGAATGCCATCAGCATGGTCGCAAACGATTTCTTTATGTATACGACCGGATTCAGACCGTTGATCACAAGGAAGAGGATCTGAATGATAAACTGAACGACAGCCGCCACATAAAGCGCGATGATGAATTTTCCGACTTCCAGGATGGAGGAGAGACCTCTCTGCGCGATCGTGTTCGCGAGGAGCGCCATCACAGCCCACGGCATGTAGTCGAGGATCAGGAGCGCCATATTGATCATCGCCTTGTGAGCCGCGTTGATCAGATCGTATAACGGCTTCGCCTCTTCCTTGCTCTCATAGTTGATCCACCAGATCGCAAGACCCAGGAATCCGGAGAAGATAACGAGGCCGATGATGTTGCTGTCGACCATCGCCTGCACGATGTTTCCCGGGATCAGGTTTTTGATGGTCGTAGCGACCGGGGTAATATCCTTAGCAGTCGCGGTTCCATCTTCCACGATCGCTGCGCCTTTTCCGACGCCGAACAGCGTTCCGATCACGATACCGGTCACAGATGCGATCGCAACCATCCCCATCGTGACTAAAAGTGTCTTTTTTACGAGCTTCGCCATGCTGCTGCCCTGCTGCATGTTGATGATCACCTGCATGATGGAGATCATGACGAGCGGGACAACGATCATCTTGATCAGGTTGATGTAGCCGCTTCCGAACATTGCAAACCAGGTTGTCGTCTCTGCGACGAAAGCAACTTCCATCGGTTTATCCGGGAATCCGGCCACAAACTGGATCGCCAGGCCGAGGACAAGTCCAAGTCCGGTACCAACCATGACTACGGCAGCAAAATCCATGTGTTTTTTATGGTACAGCACATGGATCAGATAAAACAGAGCCGCGAGAACAGCGAGGAACGCGATCGTCCGAACGTCGCTGATCATCAGAAACTACTTTAAAAATACGTTTTCCATCTTCTTTTAACTCCTGGTGTTTTCTAACTTCCTTGTTTTTGGTTTTTGTCCAACTGCACAAATACGGCAGTCCGGATTTTTTTACTGCGAAGAGTGAATTTTCTCCACCTGCTTCACATAGAGCGTCTCTCCCGAAACCGTGAATTTTACCTCATACCCGGCAAATTCCATCCCGTAGACCCGTGCCGGATCTTCCTGGTAGGACGGACGCGGATCCTGGGAAAGGACGGTGCGGAGCGGGGCGCGTTTCTCCTCCGGAAGGAGTGTTAAGAACTCCTCCGGGATCCGGACATTGAGCCCGTATTCCTTCGTCTGGTCCGTAAACCCGCCCTTCGCCTCCGGATGGCTGTCCGCGAAGGGAATATACGGCTTGATATCAAAGACCGGCGTCCCATCCATCATATCCGCCCCTGTCACCACAAGGACCGGCATTCCGTTCTCCCCGGTTTCCACCGCCTTTAAGCGGACCACGGAGAGCCCCAGGGAATTCGGGCGAAACGAAGATCTCGTCGCAAACACGCCGACTCTCGTGTTTCCGCCGAGCCGCGGCGGGCGGACGGTCGGAGACCACTTCTTCGGATCCCTCACATTTTCGGAGAACTCCCAGCCAGAGATGGGAGAATTCTTCGATCCCGCGGACCGCGTCCGGATTGGAAAACTCCGGTTCAAATACGATCCGGGACTCCAGATCTCCTGTGAGGCCGCTCTGCCTGGGGATCCCGAACTTTGTCGGAAAATCCGTGTGGATCCTGGCAACCGGGCGGATCCTGTGATCCGTATTTCCCGATCCCGATTCTTTCACTGACATAGGCGCTCTCCTTCCTTCTTTTCACTGACTGTTTCCTGTTCCCGGTCTTGTTTTTCACCGGTCACACTCTGAGGTCATTCTCATCCGCGAATATCGAGCCATTCTTTCAACGCAGCCATCTGTTTCTTTGCGTCGAGAACTCCGACCTGATACGTCTTTTCGATCTCCTCTGCACTTCTCGAAGTCCTGCTGATCGTGAGCGGTACACTCGGCCGGATCACAAAGATCTTTCCTTCTTTTTCCAGCTTCTCGATCCTGCGGATGCTGCGGTTGTACTCCACCGAGCGGTTCTTTAACACCTCGGCAAATTTCGGGTACTTCCGGTACACAAGATCCGCCATCCAGGCATTCTCCGGCTTTTTCCGGTACTCCAGATCACGGGTCAGAACGACAACATCCTTTGTAAAACCGAGTTTCATGAATGCCTCGACCGGAACGCTGTCGGTACAGCCGCCGTCGAGAAGCTTTCTGCCGCCCAGCTCCACAAACTTTGAGACATACGGGAGCGACGCTGACGCGCGGATATAATCGATATCCTTCTTCATGTCATGAAGCTTCGCGTAGACAGGTGTTCCCTTCTCCACATCGCTGCAGACCACATAGAAATCCGTTTTCTCCTTATTGCGGTCGAACGCCTCATAATCATAAGGATCTAGGACCTCCGGAAGTTCATGGTAACAGAAATCCGTGTCCACAAAGTTTCCGGTCCGTATCATGTTCTCAGCGCTCATAAAGCGTTTGTCCGCACAGTATTTTTTATAATACCGGATACTTCTCCCCCGCTGCCCGGACAGGAAACTGCATCCATGGACTGCACCTGCCGAGACACCGATCACGCCGTCAAATTCAAGCCCCTCATCCAGAAAGACATCGAGCACACCCGCGGTATAGATCCCGCGCATGCCGCCGCCTTCGAGAACAAGACCTGTCTTATTCTTTGCTCTATCTTCACTTTCATTGTTCAAAAGCTCTTTTCTCTCCTGCTCCAATGTTTTTTCCTCCTTCCTATCATAAAAGGGCATCGGATTCCTATTTTACAACGAATGCGGCTCCCCGTCAAGGAAGCCGCATTCTGCAAGTCCATATAAGTTTTATCATCGTTACTTTTAATCGACCAGTTTATCCAGTTCGCTCACATACTCGGTCTTGTCGCTCGTCACATGTCCGGCTTTTCCCGCATAGAGGTTTACCGCAACCTGAGATTTTTTGACCGGCTGCATCGTTCCGGCACCTGCAACGCAGCCGCCCGGGCATGCCATTCCTTCCAGAAGATAGCCATTGTACTTTCCGGCTTTGGCGAGCTGAAGAAGTTTCTTGCACTCCTTTAAGCCTTCCGCGTTCGCAACCTTGATCTCCTTCCCCGGATACATCTGTGCGATCACATCCACCACGGATTTCGCGACACCGCCGGCAACCGCAAAGTTTCGTCCATCCTTCGATGCAGCATTGACTCCGCCTTCATCCTCCTCGATATTTTCGATGTCGACATGGCGCGCATCAAAGATTCCCGCCATCTCCTCGAAGGTCAGGACAAAATCCACATCGCTGCGCACGGAAGTCCGCATCGCCTCCAGCTTTTTCGCCGCACACGGTCCGATAAAGACAACTTTCCCTTTCTCATGTTTCTTCTTAATGAGTCGCGCTGTCAGCGTCATCGGTGTCAATGCCATCGAGATGCAGTTCGAGTAGTCCGGGAACAGCTTTTTCGCCATCACCGACCATGCAGGACAGCAGGAGGTCGCCATAAACGGAAGCTGTTCCGGAACTTCTTTCACGAAGTCCTCCGCCTCCTGGACTGCACATAAATCCGCGCCGATGGCAACCTCAAAGACATCCGCAAATCCGAGCGCTTTCATAGCCGCACGGAGTTTTCCGGGTGTGACCTTCTGTCCGAACTGACCGACAAACGCCGGTGCCACAGCCGCATAAACGCGCTCGCCCGTCTGGATTGCGCGGATGACCTGGAAGATCTGGGATTTGTCTGCGATCGCACCGAACGGGCAGTTCACAAGGCACTGTCCGCAGGACACGCACTTATTATAGTCGATATCTGCCTTTCCGTTCATGTCGGAGTGGATCGCATCCATCCCGCACGCCGCCGCACACGGACGTTCCTGGATGATGATCGCATGGTACGCACAGACATTGGCACACTGTCCGCACCGGATACACTTATCCGGGTCGATCTTCGATCTTCCGTTCGTCCGGTCAAGCGTCACGGCATCCTTCGGGCAGACCTCCACGCACGGATGTGCCAGGCAGCCCTGACAGCCGTCTGTCACGTAAACACGCTTTTCCGGACATGCATTGCACGCAAATTTGATCACGTTGATGAGCGGCGGCGTGTAGTAAGTCTCCGGTTTGTCCGCCTCCTCGATCCCTGTTGAGACAGGCGCCGGATCCGCTGCCCCGCGGTACGGAAGTCCCATCGCAAGCCGCAGTCTCTCGCTCACGATCGCCCGCTCAAGAAACACATCATTTCTGAAATTTCCAACTTCTCCCGGAATGATCTTATAAGGTAGTTCCTCGATTCGTTTGTCCACCGGCCATTCCGTATGGTACGCCATTCTTGCTACTTCCCGGAAGATCCGGTGACGGATCTCCTGGATCCTTGTCTCTACACCTCTCATAAATGTTTCCTCCAAACATTTTCGTTGATACGTCCTTCCATCTCCTGTCTCCCACATTCGCAGGATCAGCGAGCCGGACAGATCTTTCTTGTCAAAAATATAACACCGGCATTCTTTTTCTTCAAGACCAAGTTTCCGCTTATCTGCCTTTTTGTTAAGATTCATGCAGGATCTTAACGTTTTTATCTGCCGGTATTCCGCTGTTTTTTCGTGGGATGGAATTTCCCGGGCTGAGAATTCCATTTGCATTTTCGTCCTATGCCTTTTATAATAGGAACAGCAAAAGATCCGGCACCTGTGCATGGATCTCTTTACAGAAATTTCCGTGCAGACAAGTTTCTGCCCCACCAATGAAAGGAGTTTTTCCCATGGCATTCAAAGAAGTTGATATCAAGAGTCTCACCTTTAATCCCTTTACAAAGATCGGTTCCGAGTGGATGCTGATCACTGCCGGCGATCAGTCCGGATACAACACCATGACCGCAAGCTGGGGCGGTCTCGGCGTTCTCTGGGGCAAAAATGTTGCCACCTGCTATATCCGCCCGCAGCGCTACACAAAGAAATTCGTCGACGCGAACGATACCTTTACCCTGTCCTTCTACGGGCCGGAGCACAAACAGGCACTCTCCATCTGCGGTTCCAAATCCGGCCGTGACTGCGATAAGGTCAAAGAAGCCGGTCTGACTCCGTACTTTGTTGACGGTACAGCAGCTTTCGAGGAAGCAGACATGGTCTTCGTCTGCAAAAAGCTCTACGAGGATGAGATCCGCCCGGAGAACTTCATCGCAAAAGAAAACGATGAAAAATGGTATCCGGAGAAAGATTACCACACCGTTTATATCGCGGAGATCACAAAAGTTCTTGTGAGAGAATAATCCTGCGTTTCCAGCCAGACGTGCGTGAGACTTGGCGTATAATTCCGGTCGGCACAAGCCGGTAGATTCCGATAATCTATATCAACATAAAAAGACCTGCAGATTTCATACATTTCTGCAGGTCTTTTTCGTTTTATGCATTTATCATATTTTCTTTGATCATCCGATAAAATCGTAATTCTTACCCGTGAAAAAACTGCCATAGCAGCATTCTGCCGACATTCCTTTACTGCTCGCTCATCTTCCTGTCATACGCCTCTTTCAGGCTGCACTTCAGCGTGATTCCCAGATCTTTGAATACCAGATCCAGACCGGCCATCACGGCTCCCACTTTCTCCGGATAGGCGTTTTCGCCCATATGCCCGATGCGGATCACTTTCCCCGCAAACGCGCCGAAGGATCCGGCCAGCATGATGTTGCATTTTTCCTTCATCGCGGTGAGGATCGCGGTGTCCGTGGTCCCTTCCGGGACATTGAATACCGTCACAGTGTTGGAAAATCCTGTCTCCTGGTATAATTCCAGGCCGGCTTCTTTTACTGCCGCCCGGACCGCATTTCCGATCTTTGCATGCCGCTCCAACATATACGGATCATTTTTAATGTTATCGAACGCCTGTCTCAGTCCGTAGATATCGCTGATCGGCATCGTATACGGGAACCACTTTTTCTCATAATAGCCGTCAAACGCCAGGATGTTCGCATAGAAGGACGCGACCGGTGTTTTCCGCGAATGCATCGCCTTGTAAGCATCCGCACTGATCGTCACAAAACTTAATCCTGGAGGTGCGGAAACCGCTTTCTGGGATCCTCCGCAGAGAAGATCGATCTGATAATCGTCCACCCGCATCTCCTCGCCGAACATGGCCGAAACGGAGTCCACCAGGGTCAGGATCCCATACTTCTTTAACAGCGGGCAGAGCTTTGAGACATCATTTAACATCCCGCTTGGAGTGTCACAGTGTACCAGCGCCGCATATTTAAAGTCATGATCTTTTTCCAGATATTTTTCCAGTTCCGCCACATCAAACGCGTTGCGGTAGTCGGTGGAGTAAAGGACCGGCTCTCCGCCGTACATGGTCACGAACCCGGCAAAGCCTTTTCCGTATTCTCCGTTATCCATTACAAGCACGCGGTCTCCCTTTTCGGTGAGCGTCGCACAGGCCGCTTCCAGTCCTAAAATTCCTTCTCCGTCGAGGATCAGCGTCTCATTTTTCGTATGAAGGAGCTCGCTGATCTCCTCACAGGTCTCCTTGTAAAAATCATAGAAATCGGCATCCAGATCCGGATTGGTGCAGGCAAGCGCCCGCGCCTGCCGTACATTTTCCCGCACCTGTGTAGGGCCGGGTGTCATGATATCGTACATAATCTCTTCCTTTCTCTCGCCTGCAGGATCAAATCCCTGCCCGGAGCTTCCTTTTATTTTAAGACAGGGCGCAGGATCTTGCGAAGCGGCTCAATGCAGATCATAACGATTACAGCTGCTGTGCCGATCTGGACCAGATTTCCCGGGATCGAAGCAACCGGGGCAAACACGTTGTGATAAATGATCACTTCTGCGATATAGTATCCTACAACCTTGATCACGCACGCAACCGCGATCGCGATCGCATCTCTCGTTAAGCTGTGGTGTCCTTCTGTGATCGCGCCAACTGCGTAACCCATCGCACCTACGATCACGAACGTAAACGGCGCCCATGCCGTCCAGCCGGATAACAGATCAAACAGTCCCATACCAAAAGCGCCAGCCAGCATGCCAGTGCGTTTTCCAAGCAGGATCGCGCAGATAAATAACGGTACATTTCCGAGATGGATCAGTCCTCCGTTTGCCGCGATCGGGAGTCTCACATTTACAAAGGCTGTAAATACATACGTCAGCGCAATAAACATTGCATCTAAAACGAGTTCTTTTGTGCTGTATCCTTTTTTTGCAGCCACTGCTGCCTGGTTTGTGCTCATATCATCATTCCTCTTTTCCCGATGAATGTACTCTCAGGGCCCTTGGAGAATGACATCAGGCTTTCTTTTTCTTTTATTTTGCCTTATCAGCTTGATATAAGGATAAAGGATAAATGGGCTTTTTTAAACATCCAGTTTTAAATTAATTGACCAGTCCAGTTTTGTTGCTTAACCCAACAGTTCCCGAACCATTTTTCCGTCAAATACCACTTTATCCACATGGTTTACCTCGATCTGATAAAGTGCATTGGCAGCAATATGCTCTGCTGCCTGCTCCAGATCACGGATGCCGGTAGTATCAGAATAACGGCGGACCACTTCATCTAAGGCTTCCGGAAGGATCACACATTCTTCTTCCTTCATGCTCATCCTCTTCAGTATCTTCGGAAGAGCAAATTTTGTGAAAATGATCTTCTTTTCATCTTCTGTATAATCCGGAATATCGATCACTGCAAAACGTGACATCAGAGGTGCGCTGATCTGTGCCTTATCATTGGCTGTGGCAATAGGATATACACCAACGGTCGGAACCATACATTCCATATAGTTATCTGTAAATCCAAGGTTGTCAAGCAGAGTAAGAAGTACGTCTGCAGGATTTCCGTTGCCCTTACCTGACGCTGCTTTATCAAGCTCGTTGATAATAAATACAAGGTTGGATTCTCCTGCTGCTGAGAAAGCTTCCATGATGATTCCGGGCTTTGCGTTTGCATAGATTCTGGAACTTCCTGTAAGCTGTTCCGGATCATTGATGGAACTCATGTCCAGAGTTGTCCAAGGCAGTTTCAGAATACGGGCAACTGCATAGGCAATCTGGGATTTGCCTGTACCTGCAGGACCTACAAGGAGAAGTCCGTATGCAGGAAGTGTATGGGTACGGTTGATCTGGATGATTGTTTCAATGATACGCTGCTTTACAGATTCCATTCCGTAGAGTTCCTCATCAAGGATCCTGCGGGCTTCCTGAGGATCGATTGCTTCAAAATAATTGCTCTTCCACTGTACATTCATCATGATGGAAAGTGCTCTCTGAGCATGACGTCTCTCCTCCGGAGATACTTCGTGTGAACGGGCAACTGCAAGGTTTCTTCTCGCCCAGAGACGGATATTATCCGGCAGGGTTCTGCCTGCGCAGGTCATAAAATCAGTGATGCTCTGAATGCTTGTCAGCTTCATCTCGTCCCCTGTTTCTTCCTCATCTTCATCCTCAACAATCTCTGCAGGTGCACTGCTTGCAAGAAGTCTCTCGATCATAAACTGAAGAAATCCGTCCTCTGCGGAAAGTTTCGTACCGCCGCCAAAAGCAGTTTCACGAATCTTATAAACTGCATAACCATTCTCTTTATTCTCTCCAGAAAGACGCACATTGATATGATTCTCCCCAAGCCATTTCAGAAGACTTACAAATCTTGAATCAATACTGATGATATCTGCACTGAAAACGCCGTCATCCTCTTTAAATTCAAAGGATGTACGTTTAATCGGATTAGTAAAAATACCGCAGGAATGATGTTTCCACTGACGGCTGCTGTTATCCAGGATCATGATCGGTTTCTCAGGGGCAGTCTCCGTTTCATTAGACTGGAAAGTAGTGTAGGTACATTCAGACTGTACGCC
>OODS01002166.1_pt1 | contig 11704 bp, 9 predicted proteins | sample 1671531 | NCBI WGS metagenome assembly OODS01 (sample SAMN06348166, study PRJEB24527) | human gut metagenome | biome: human gut; feature: ankylosing spondylitis patient; material: feces | host: Homo sapiens | place: China | collected 2015-10 | reverse complement strand
CAACATTCCCAAGGGCGGCACCATGCGTCTGGGTAAATACCCCTGCAAGGTGATGCCCGGCACCAAGATGGCCGAGTGCTACGGCGAGGCCGAGATCTGGGAGCGCCACCGCCACCGCTACGAGTTCAACAACGAGTTCCGTCAGGAGATGCAGGACGCCGGTCTTGTTATTTCCGGCACCAGCCCCGACGGTCGTCTGGTAGAGACTGTAGAGCTGCCCGGCCGTGACTTCCATTTGGGCGCACAGTTCCACCCGGAGTTCAAGAGCCGTCCCAACCGTGCTCACCCGCTGTTCAAGGCATTCATTGCTGCGGCACTCAAGTTCCGCGCCAGCGAGCAGCGCAGCCTGCTGCACATGTAAACCATAAAAATAAGGTGCTGTCTATGCGGACAGCACCTTATTTTTTACCCCTATGATCCATGATCCTGCAGGGCGTGGTTCTTTTGCTTGTGCTTATACATCCGCTGGTCAGCCAGACGGGTGATCTTGTCTGTATCCGTGCCTTCTTCCGGGTAAAGGGCAAAGCCGCAGCTGGTGCCGATCGTCAGAAGACTGCCTGCAACATGATAGGGTGCTGCAACAGTCTTACAGATAAGCTCGACCTTGCGGTGGGCCTCTTCCGGGGACATTGCGCCAATGGTCAGCAGGGCAAATTCATCGCCGCCCATGCGAAACGCATAATCTTGATTGCGGATGCAGCTTTGCAGGCGCTTTGCCACCGCCTGCAGCAGCTTGTCGCCCACCTCGTGTCCATAGGTATCGTTGACTGACTTGAAACGATCCAGATCCAGATAGAACAGCACAAACGCCTGTTCCTGGTGGACCAGTGCACGGGTCACAGCATCAAAATAGCGCTTGTTCAGCAGGCCGGTCAGGCCGTCCGTGTTGGCAAGTTCCTGCAGAATGTGCTGGCCGCTCATATCCTGCGAGATCATTATGATCTGGGTCAGACGGCCATTCTGCCAGCCGACAGGCACCACCGTCATCATCAAAAAGCTTTTGCGGTCACGGGTGGCATATTCGAACTTGATGCTGTCCTTTTCCTCTTTGAGCTTTGCACGCAGGTTTTCCGGTGCAAGCATCTGCACGAGCTTTGCGTTCTCGCCGTCGGTCAGGATCACATACTGCCGGGACAGCCAGCTGAGCAGATCCAGATAGCTGCCCTCGGTCGGGTACATCTCCTTTCTCCTGCGCTCGTGGTATTCATAGCGGTTATTTTCCAGATCACACACCACAAACCGGTCCACGATGCGGGCCATCCCGTGGAACATCTGTTCCGTAAGTTCCTTGCGGCGCTGCAGCTCTATCCGTTCCGCTTCCGCTTTTTCTTTTCGCGTTTTTTCCTTATCATAGAAGATCTTTCCGATACCGCCCAAGATCATCAGAGACAGCACTACCAGCAGTGCAATGGTAAACATTTGCACCTGGCGCATTCCCGCGTCCATCACATTGGTGGGCACAATGCCGATGATGGCCCAGTCTTTTACACCTACCGGCTGGTATACCATATAGTAGCGCTTGCGGTTGAAGGTATAGCTCACACTGCCTTTGTACTGCAGCGGCAGGTTCTTGCGCATCTCGTCAAAATACGGCTGGTCGGCCTTGACGTTTGCTTCCAGATAGTCGAACAGGTTGGTCATCTGCTCCGGGATCTCGCTCTTCGGCTCGGTGGAAAGCACGATATTGCCATTGGAGCGAACAATGTAGCAATCGCTCTGTCCCTCATAAGCCAAGCCGCCCAGCATGTTTTCCAGTACGGAGTTATCGTAGCAGATCGCCAGCGAGGTATAGGTAACGCTATCCATCGTGACAGGCTCGATCTGCTGGGCAAACATGACCTTGCGCACACCCTTACTGGAAATGTAGCTGGTCACGATAGGGCCGTCCATAGTGTATACTTCTTCCAGTGCAGACTGCATATGCGGGGCATCTCCCCGTCTGCCGCTGACCGTCCAGAACTGATCATCCGCGTTGAACAGGGCCACCTCGCTGTACTGCCAGTTGGCTTTTTCGTTCACATATCTGCGCCACTTTACCTCGGTATTCGTTTCCTCTGCCAGCTGCGCAAGATCATCAGACCAGATCTCAAGGATGTTCCAGTTGCGCTGCACAAACATGGTAAAGGTCTTGCTTACCTGCCCATAGGTGGAAAGCAGATTTTGCGTGCTCTCGTGGTGGATCTGGCGCTGGGTATAGCGGCTGTATGCCACAATACTGAGCAGCATTACCAGAACAAGCCCTGCCCCAAGAAGGATATTCTTCCTCCGCTGTTTCATAAGCTGTTCCCTCTACTTTTCTTATATCTTCCCAGAGAAATTATACCATTTCCGAAAAATGGGTGTCAATGCACGAAATGGTCGATTCACGTCTGAAAACGGTCGATTCGCGCACAGAGCGGCCTTCCGCCGCCTTTGGAGCCTTCTTGTTCTGCCGAGTACTTTCCGCATTTCCCGCTGGCAATTGCCTGCATGCTGTTCAAGGTTCCGCTACGCATTGGTTTCTTCTTCCTGCGCCCCTATGAGGAATCCGCGTGGGCCATCTTTTACCGGGACATCACCGCCCCGTCTGCTGCACCGGAGGAAAATTTCTAAAAAGGCCATTCCCTGTATCACACAAAAAGCCACCGGGAGCTTTCCGCTTTTGCAGAGAACTCCCGGTGGCTTTGTTCTATCCTTGATTTCCGATCAGCACCACGGCCACATCGTTGACATTCGTGCCGGTCGCGCCGGTGATGATCAGCCCATCCACCGCCTTGAGGGCATGGTAGGCATCGTTGTTCTGCAGCACATCGTACACCTTCAGCTGGTTCTGCGCCAGTGCCGCGGCCGTGCTGCCGTCCACGTAGCCGCCCGCAGCATCGGTTGGGCCGTCGGTGCCATCGCTGCCCACCGAAAAGACCGCTGCGTCCAGCCCGGCGATCACCGGTGCTGCAGCAAGGGCCAGCTCCTGATTGCGCCCACCCAGACCTGTTCCGGTCAGGTGGACGACCGTCTCACCGCCTGCAAGAAAGGCCAGCTTTTTGCCCTGCCCCGCGTGGGTGCGGGCTATGGAACCAAGGAAGCTGCCAGCCTCCCGTGCTTCACAGCAGAGCCTGTCGGTCAAGATCACCGGCTCATAGCCCAGCTCCCGGCAGGCGTTGGCTGCTGCGCTGCACAGCTCCCGCACGCTGCCGGTGATCTGCGTGGCAACACGGTCCAGCACCTTCGGAGTCTCCTGTGCCAGCAAAGCCTTGGCCTGTGCCGAAAGCTGCAGGTGATATTTTTCCGCAATGGCAAGGGCCTGTGCACAGGTGGAGGTATCCGGCACCGCCGGGCCGCTGGCGATCATATCCAGCGGGTCGCCCAGAATATCACTGAGCACGATGCTGAACACCTGCGCGGGCGCACAGCTCTGTGCAAACCGCCCGCCCTTGACCCCGGACAGGCGCTTGCGAATGGTGTTCATCTCCACGATATCGGCACCGCTGGCAAGCAGCTGGCCCGTGATCTGCTGCAGCTCTGCGCCGGGGATCAGCGGCTTCTCAAACAGTGCACTGCCTCCGCCGGACAGCAGAAACAGCACCGTATCCTCTGCCGTTAAGCCCTGCACCAGTTCCAGCGCTTTCCGGGTGGCGGCAAAGCCATTCTCATCCGGCACGGGGTGCCCGGCTTCACAGCAATCCACGCCGGGGATCGTGTCCTTCACGTGGCCGTATTTGGTCACGACCACGCCGCCATCCACCCGGCCAAGAAATTTCACCGCCGCATGGGCCATCTGCCATGCTGCCTTACCGGCAGCCACCAGCAGCACCCTGCCGCCCTGCGGCCGAAAATTTTTCAGCGCGCGGCGCACCGCTTCGTCCGGCAGAACAGCGTTCAGGCTGGCACGGATGATGACATCTGCATCTCTGCGCAGTGTTTCGTTTTTCAGCATGTCGTTCTCCCCTTTTCCATCGCTTCTTGTCCGCGGACAAAAAACACCTGTACAGTCTCTTCCTATGCAGGAAAACGCCGTACAGGTGTTCTGATCTTTTTGCTTACTTTGTGCTTGCCGGAGCAACCTCAAAGTCGATCTTGCCCAGGTTCACATCCGCACGCACAATGGTGATCATCATGGTGTCACCCAGACTCCAGTTCTTGCCGGAGACGGGGTCGGACAGGCGGATGCCCTCGGTGAGCATGGTGCCGGAGGGGGTCAGGCTGGAAGCGGGCACAAAGCCCTCCACGCCGTTCTCCAGCTCCACAAAGATGCCGCGCTGGGTCACGCCGGAGATGATGCCCTCGTAGCACTCACCCAGATGGCGGCGGGCGTACTCGGCCTTGTAGTAATCCTCGGCCTTGCGCTCGATCTGAACGGCCAGCACTTCCCGCTCGCTGGACTGCTTGGAGGCCTTCTCCGCGAAATCGGTGTAGCGGACGATCATGGTCTCCTTGTCGGTGCCGCTGAGCAGGTCGGTCATCATGCGGTGGATGGCCAGATCCGGGTAGCGGCGGATGGGGCTGGTGAAGTGGGCGTAATCCTTGAGCACCAGACCATAGTGGCCCTTGGGCTTTTCCTCATAGCAGGCCTTGGACATGCAGCGGAGCATTCCGGTGTTGACGATCTGCTCAAACGGGGTGCCGCGCACACCTTCCAGAATGGCGCTCAGCTCCTTGGGGGTTGGCACTTCCTTGGCAAAGTGGTCGTTGATGCCGCAGGCCTGCAGCAGGCTGTGCAGGCGCTCCAGCTTCTCGCCGTTGGGCTCCTCGTGGACACGGTAGACAAAGGGGATCTGCTTGACCCGGGCAAAGTGGGCGGCGCACTGGTTGGCCAGCAGCATGAATTCCTCGATCATGGCCTCGCTCTCGCCGGAGGTACGCTTTTTCACATCGATACAGTGGCCGTTCTCATCCAGGATGAGCTTGACTTCCCCGCTCTCGAAATCGATGCAGCCGCGTTCCTTGCGCAGGCGGGCGCGGTGGGCGTACAGTTCCTTCATGGCGGGCAGCTGATCCAGCACCTCGGCATACTTGGCCTGGGTCTCGGCATCGGCAGTGCCGGCCAGCAGGGCGTTGATCTCAGAATACACGCCCTTGACCCGGCTGCAGATGATGGACTTGACGAACTTGTAATCGGTCAGATTGCCGTCCTGATCCAGACGCATCAGGCAGGAGAACGCCAGGCGCAGCTCCTTCTCATTCAGGGAGCAGATGCCGTTGGAAAGGCTCTTGGGCAGCATGGGCACGACCTGATCCGCATAATAGACCGAAGTGGCGCGGTTGAAGGCTTCCTCGTTCAGCTCACTGCCGGGCTTGACGTAGTGGGAGACATCGGCGATATGAACGCCCAGCTCATAGCCGCCCCCGGGGAGCCGGGTCAGGCTGACGGCATCGTCGATATCCTTGGTCTCGGCGCTGTCGATGGTGAAGATGGGCAGAGCGCGCAGATCCATGCGGCCCTTGCAGTCCTCCTCGGACACGGTCATGTCCTCGAACTTCCTGGCCTCGTCCCGCACCTTCTCGGGGAAGCGGGTGTGGATGTCCTTGGCATAGAGCAGGGCCTTGGCGCAGCGCTTGGCTTCCTCGCAGCTGCCAAAGCGCATGGAAACGCCCACGCGGTGGTCCTCCTGCCGGGTCCCGCGCTGCAGGATCTCCACAGCCACCTTGTCGCCGTCCTTCGCGCCGCCCTCGCAGTCGCGCTGGATGGTCATGGAAATGGCCGGGCAGTCATCGGGCACGAACTTCAGGCGGCCCTCGATGCGGCGGGCAGTGCCCACCATGTCGTTCTTCTGCTCGAGCACGGCAAGGATCTCGCCCTCATCGCTGCCCTCCACCCGGGGGTGGGCAAACTTCTCTACCAGAACAGAATCGCCGGGCATGGCACCGCGGGTGAAGCGGCCCGGGATGAAGATATCGCCGGATTCATCCTCCAGCATCACAAAGGCAAAGTTCTTGCCCAGCTTGACCACCTTGCACAGCAGGGCCTTTTCGGCACGGCCGGAGCGGGCAGTGAAGAACACGCCGGACTTCTGGCAGACCACAGCGTCGTGCACCAGCTCGTCCAGAGCCTCCATCACCTTGCGGTCAGCGGCACGGTCGCCGCCGAACTTTGCCTTGAGGTCCTTGACCATGCAGGGCTGGTTCTGGATGGCATGTTCAATTTTATCGCGTAATGACATATTTTTCTCCTTAACACTTTTCCGGCATTCTCCAATGGAACCCGGACAACTTCTTTCCCACGAGAGGTTTAGACAGAAAAACAGCCCCGCCTTACACGGGGCTGTACACGGGTGCTCAGGCCAGACGGCTGGCGAACACACAGGCCAGGATAGCCACCACAAAGAACACGATGCCTGCAATGCGGGTCACCTTGGCCAGCATCTGATCCGCAGGGGTCAGGCGTGCATTGTTGGCACCGCCCACACCACCGTTGATGGCACCGGCCAGACCCTGACCGTGGGTGTGCTGCATCAGGGTGAGGAGGATGATGACGGCCGAGACGACCAGCAGGATGGCACCGCCGACGATTTCAATGACAGACATGGATGGAACGCTCCTTTTATCTTTAGTTTCATAGAGACTGCATACAAATACAAGTGTATGATAGCACAAAAGGCCGGGAAATGCAAGAAAAACCGTGGGCTACGGGGCCAGAATTTCCAGCCCTGCCGCCACCCGGGCAAAGATGGCCGCGCTGGAAAAGGCAGGCTCAGCCTGCGTGTCCTGCAGCACCACGATGGTATAGCGGGGGTGCTCTGCCGGGACAAAGCCCGCAAACCAGTAATTTTTCAGCTCTGTACCGCCGGAAAACTGGCCGGTCTGAGCCGTGCCGGTCTTGCCCGCCGCGGTCTGGCCGGGCAGGGCAGCCTCATGGCCGGTACCCCCGGCCACCACACCCGCCAGCAGGGCCTGCAGGGCGGCGGCGGTGCGCTTTGTAAGCACCCGCCTGCTCCGGACATGGGAAAGCGCCGTGAGGGGCGCGCCGGTGGTCTCGTCCAGAGTGGTCTCCAGCAGCAGCGGGGTGCGGCAGATCCCCCCGCAGGCAATGGTGTTCATCATGGCGGCGACCTGGAGGGGGGATGCCAGCAGCTCCCCCTGCCCAAAGCAGAAATTGGCGTAGGCCCCGCTGGACGCAAGAGCCTCCCGCTCCGGCAGGACCCCCGCCGCCGTGTGCAGGGCATCGGTGAGCGGGACCGCCTGCCCGAAGCCCAACTTCTCTGCCATGGCGCGGACAGCATCGGCCCCCAGCGCCTGCCCCAGCCGGATGAAGTAGCCGTTGCAGCTCTTTTCCAGCGCGCCGGCCAAATCCACCTCACCATGGGGAATGCCGCCCGCACAGCGGAAGATCCGGCCATCCACCGCGCACCAGCCGGGGCAGGTGTAGACAAAGCCGCTCTCCCCTGCCTCCAGCGCCGCTGCCGCCACCACCGGCTTGAACACCGAGCCCACGGCATAGCACTGGAATGCCCGTTCCAGCAGGGGGCTGTCCGGGGCGTTCAGGCTGGCCGAAATATTTTCCGGATCATAGCCGGGGCGGCTGACGCAGGCCCGCACCTTGGCGTTGGCGGTGTCCAGCACCAGGATGCAGCCGCTCTGCATCGTCTCGTTGGCCACGGCTTCGGCGGTCTGCTGGATCTCCCGGGAAAGGGTCAGCTGCACCCCCACAGCCCCGCTGTCGGCGGGGGTGAGGACGGGCTCGGCCCGCAGCTTTCCCTGGGCGTTGACGGTGCAGAGCAGGGTATCCCCCGCCCCGCTGCCGGTGAGCAGTTCGTCAAAGGCGGCTTCCAGACCGGCAGCACCATGGCCCTCGCCATCGAGATACCCCAGCAGCTGCACTGCCAGCGGGGCGGCAGAGCTTCGCCGTGCCGCTGGCCAGCAGGAAATGCCCAGCGCGGAAACATCCCGGTCCACCTCCAGCAAGAACGGGGACGCGGCGTTCCGCTTCTGGTAGAGCGCCGCCTGCCCGGCTGCATCGGTGTAGGCGAACAGGCGGGCATAGCTGCCCTCCCCGGGCACGCAGAGGGCCATCCAGCGGGTGGTCTGCCCCGTGAGGAGCTGCCCCCTGTGATCATAAAAATTGCCCCGCCGGGCGGGCAGGCGGAGGGTGACCACGCTCTGCGCCGCCGCCCGGGCCCCATAGGCCGTGTCGGAGCAGAGCCAGTACAGGCGGCAGACCACCGCCGCAAAGCAGAACAGCAGGGCCCCATACAGGGCCAGCACCCGTTTGCCGGACATGAAAACGCCCCCTCTCCCGCTTAGGATGGGCAGGAAAGGGGGCGTTGATGCGTTCAGGAGCAGATTTTTCGGACGAGCTCAGCGGCACGGGCGGCATCCTCGGCCGTGGCGGTGCCGTTGTAGCGGGCTTTGAGGTAGATCTGGCGCAGCTCGGCCTCGGCGGCAAAGTCCATACCGAAAGCGCGGCCGGTCAGGTCAAGGCTGGTATCGCCCCGCAGGATGGTCACACCGTGGCGCTGGCAGTGGTCCAGATAGATGGCATACTCCCGCCGCACCTTGTCCACCGGGCTGAGGAAGAGCCCGGGCCAGCGGTGGGCACGCTTGTGGGTGCTATGCCGGACAGTGGTGTCCGTGCAGGCAGTGTCCGTGTGCCGGAACTTCTGGCGCAGGAAATGCCGCACCACCAGCACCGCACAGAGGACCGCCAGCAGGATACCGAGCACAGTCAGCATCGACATCCCGTTGATGAGCGGTTCTGCGTCCTCGGCGGCCTTTTGGGCGTTGGCGATGACCTCATCGGTAGAAACGATCTCGGTGCGCTCCAACGGTTTGGGCGGAAAGAGGGTGAAGAGCCAGTGGATGAACTGCAGGATGCCGTGGAACAGCCAAGTCACACCCTGCACCACAATGTTGTTCAAAAACAGCTGCAGCACCGGCACGATCCCGCCAAAGTAAACGGCAGACGCAGCCGCCTTTGCACCGGCAACCACAACACTGCGGCTGAGCAGGAACGGCCCTGCGCACACCGCCGCCAGCACGCCGCCGGAAAGCAGCAGATAGCCCGGCCGGGTGGAGATCTCCTGGTCCTGCCGGGTGGTGCGGTTGAACCCCACCAGAAGCACCGCTGCCGCCGTTGCAAAGGGCAGGGCCGCCGAAAGCACCGCGTTGGCGTTCCACAGCAGCATTGCCACTGCAAAGAAGGGCCATACCCGGCAGAGCCAGCGCAGGCGCTCGGCCTGCCGTATCGGCGAAAGGGCAAAATCGCCGGTGTAGGCCAGCAGCACCGGGTAGACTGCCGCCGGGAAGTAGCAGAGCTTGTCCGCCCCTGTAGGCAGGAAGAGCAGCGCCGCCGCGCTCAGGGCCGCAAGAGTGGTGCGGAGGGGACGGCTGCCCTCAAAGCAGGAGGCCAGACCAAAGCAGAGGGCAGGCCAGACAGCACCAGCGGCATGGGTGTCCCGCCGAAGCTGGCGGCAAAAAAGCCCGCAAAGGCATAGTAAAAGCTCAGATCACCTGCCAGGCGCAGGGTATGTAAGAACATCATGCGCCCGCCTCCCCTGTCTGGGCCGTTTCTACGGCCATTTCCGGAGTGAGCACCAGCAGCGGAATGCCAGGCAGGGGCCGCACGGCAGCACGCACAGCTTCTTCCGGCTCCGTTGTCACCACGATGCAGCCGACCTGCTCCTGCGGGTGGTAGTATTCGGCGCAGAACCGCGCGCAGGAAAGGGCGGCCTGCCCGGTGGCGCGGCCCAGAATTTCCAACACCCTGCGGTAGTGTTCGGGGCCGTAGCCCTGCGGGGTTTCCAGCGGCTTTCTCCACTCCTCACCGGAGAGAGCCGCATTGAGCAGCAGGTCAAAGGCAGCGTTTGCCGCAAAGCGGTAGGACACCGCCTTTTCTTCCAGCCTCCGGCAGACTGTGCGGGCCATGGAGTAGCAGAGCTCCGCCGGTTCCGGGTGGTCGTAATCCTTGGTATCCGCATGGACTAGCACCACTGCCCGGGGCTCAGTGGTGTAATCCCACTTTTTGACCATAAGCCCCTGCCCCCGGACGCTCTGCTTCCAGGCGATGGAGCGCATGGGGTCACCACTGGTGTAGGGGCGGTAACCCGCCGTGAGAATAGGATCCTCGTAGAGATAGCGGTTCACCGAAAGCTCGCCCAGAAAACCGCCCAGCATTTCTTCCAGTTCCGGCAGAGCGCACTCCCTGGGTGGAACAATAAGCTCGTGGAAGCCCCGCTCGGTGCGGGACTGTTCCACAAGACCCAGAAAATCGCCGCCGATGACCTGCATCGGTTCCAGCACATAGCGGCCCCGGCGTTCCAGCCTGAGGGCGGTGGAGAAATCCGCCTCCTGCCCCGGGCGCAGCCAGGTGGTGAACCGCACCGTGTGGCCCCAACCTGTCTGATCCTGCGTAATGTGGTGCTCCGTGCAGGGAAGAAACTCCTTGTTCAGGTGGAGCTTTGCCGCCAGGAACATCTTCCAACGGGGGCCGCTGTTCCGGACAACAAGGTGGATCACGGCGGGCTCCCCGGCTTCCACAAGATGATCCTCCACTTCCAGCCGCCCCTGCACATCGTCAAGGCTGTGGACTGTGCTGTAACGCTCCAGCCCAAGGGCTGTGGCCACCAATAGCAGCGCGAAGATGACGGCGCTCATTCCGCACTCTCCAGCGGCACAGTGATCTCGGCCAACAGCTTGCGCATCCGCAGAGCGGCGGCTTCGGCGTTCATGCTGCTGCCCAGAGAAATGCGGTGAGAAAGCACTGCCGGGGCCAGTCCTTTGATGTCCTCGGGGATGACGTATTCCCTGCCCTGCAAGGAGGCATACGCCTGCGCAGCCTGATAGAGCGCCAGCGCACCGCGGGTAGACACACCGCTGACAAAGCCGCTCTGTGTGCGGGTAGCTTCCACGATGTCCATAAGGTAGTGCTTGACCTCCTCGGAGACCTTGACCTCCCGGTAAGCCGTGCGGACGTATGCGGTCTCCTCGGGAGTGACGACGGCCTGCAGCTCGTTCAGCACGGTCTGGGCCGAGGGGCGGGAGAGCACCTCCAGCTCCTGCTCCCGGGTCATATAGCCCAGCGACAGCCGCATGAAAAAGCGGTCCATCTGGGCATCTGGCAACGGGAAGGTGCCAAAGGATTCCAGCGGATTCTGGGTGGCCAGCACCATAAAGGGCTCAGCCAGGCGGCTGGTTACGCCGTCCACGGTAATCTGCCTTTCCTCCATGGCTTCCAGCAGGGCCGACTGGGTACGGGGCGTGGCACGGTTGATCTCGTCCGCCAACACAAAGTTGGTGAAGAGCGGGCCAGGCCGGAACTCGAACTCACCGGACTTCTGGTTGTAGAAATTGATGCCGGTCAGATCGGAGGGCAGCAGGTCGGGCGTGAACTGCACCCGTTTGAAGCCCCCGCCCACCGTGCGCGCAAATGCACGCAGGAGCATGGTTTTGCCGGTGCCGGGCTTATCCTCCAGCAATACATGGCCTCCGCAGAGGAAGCTGACCAGAATTTTCTCGGTAGCATCCTCCTTGCCCACAATGACACGGGCACAATTGGACACAACTTTTTCGCGGTAGGCGGTAAAAGCGGCAGTGTTCATTGGTGTTTCCTTTCCCAAAAACAATTTTTCTAAGTGTACTCTTGTTTGGAAAGGGTGTCAACAAAAAAGAAGGCAGAGCCTCCCGGGTGGGAAGTTCTGCCTTCTGCGGCGTATTGAATCGGTTCAGGGAGCCGGTGCAGCTTAGTACATGCCGCCCTTCCAAACCACACTTTTGGAGCCGAATCACGAATATC
>OODS01002141.1_pt1 | contig 11811 bp, 9 predicted proteins | sample 1671531 | NCBI WGS metagenome assembly OODS01 (sample SAMN06348166, study PRJEB24527) | human gut metagenome | biome: human gut; feature: ankylosing spondylitis patient; material: feces | host: Homo sapiens | place: China | collected 2015-10 | reverse complement strand
GCTTCTCCCACGTCATCGACTCCCTGAGCGCCATCAAGTACGCCAAGGTCAAGGTCGTGCGCGACGAGATGGGTCTTGCCACCGGCTTCGAGGTCGAGGGCGACTTCCCGAAGTACGGCAACGACGATGACCGTGCCGACGAGATCGGCGTCTGGCTGCTGCGCACCTTCCTTGAGATGATCAAGAAGCGCCACACCTACCGCAACTCCGAGGCTACCACCTCCATCCTGACCATCACCTCCAACGTGGTCTACGGCAAGTACACCGGCGCTCTGCCCGATGGCCGTGCCGCATTCACCCCGTTCGCACCCGGTGCCAACCCCAGCTACGGCGCAGAGCAGAACGGCCTGCTGGCCTCTCTGAACTCCGTGGCCAAGCTGCCCTACCACTGGGCTCTGGACGGCATCTCCAACACCCAGACCATCAACCCCGAGGCTCTGGGCCACAGCGAGGAGGAGCGCAAGGAGAACCTGGTGCAGGTGATGGACGGCTACTTCGATCAGGGTGCACACCACCTGAACGTGAACGTGTTCGGCAAGGAGAAGCTGCTGGATGCCATGGAGCACCCCGAAAAGGAAGAATACGCCAACTTCACCATCCGCGTCTCCGGCTATGCGGTCAAGTTCATCGACCTGACCCGCGAACAGCAGATGGACGTGCTGGCGCGCACCTGCCATGGCGCTCTGTAAGACCCTTGGGTACGTCCACTCGCTGGAATCCTTCGGCTCGGTGGACGGGCCGGGTGTCCGGTTCGTTGTCTTTCTGCAGGGGTGTGCCCTGCGGTGCAAATACTGCCACAACCCCGAAACGTGGAGCGCTGAGGGCGGCACGGAATGGTCTCCGGAGAAGCTGTTCCAGCACGTCTGGCGCTACCGCAATTACTGGGGCAAGAAGGGCGGCATCACCGTCAGCGGCGGCGAGCCGCTGCGGCAGATGGACTTCTTGACAAAATTCTTCCAGCTGGCACGCGCCAAGGGGGTGCACACCGCGCTGGACACGGCCGGTCAGCCGTTCCAGCCCGATGACCCCGCCTACCTGGCCGCCTTCGATACCCTGATGGCTTCCACCAGTCTGGTGATCCTGGATCTCAAGGAGATCGACCCGGAGAAGCACCGTCAGCTTACCGGCAGGGACAATGCCAACATCTTAGCCATGGCACGGCACATCTCTGATCTGGGCGTTCCGCTCTGGATCCGGCATGTGCTGGTGCCCGGCCTCACCGATGACGAGGAGGGCCTGCGCAGGACCGCAGACTTCATCCGCAGCCTGAAAACGGTGCAGCGGGTGGAGGTTCTCCCCTACCACACGCTGGGGCTGTTCAAGTGGCAGAAGCTGGGCATCTCCTATCCCCTGCCCGACGCTGTTCCCCCCACGGCGGAACAGGTCCGCCGGGCGGAGGAACTGTTGGAAGTGGCTAAGTACCCCGGCTGAAGCGATGCAGCCGCCGGTGCTTGACAAAGCCTTTTGCATCTGATTTAATAAAATCAAACAGAAGATGGAGCCCTTCGGCGGCTCACGCATCAGGGACCCCCCTGCTTTTCGGGGTAAACTGCGTGAGCGCCGGAGGGCTCTTTTTGCAAGGAGGTATTTGAATGAAGCATCCCGCCATGAATCCCTATCTGCCCCTGTGGGAGTATGTCCCGGACGGTGAGCCCCGTATCTGGGGCGACCGGCTCTATGTCTATGGCAGCCACGATGTGGCAGGCTCCACTCAGTTCTGCGAGGGCGATTACGTTGTGTGGAGCGCCCCGCTGGATGATCTGGGCAGCTGGAAATACGAGGGCATCAGCTATCCCTACACCGCCACCACTGCATCACTGGAAGAAGGCGGCAACCTTGCCGCCCCCGACTGCGTGCAGGGCCCCGATGGACGGTACTATCTGTATTATAATCGTGGAAAATACGATCCCTGTGAGGTCGCTGTCAGCGACACGCCACAGGGACCCTTCACCTATCTGTGCAATGTAACTTTCCCGGATGGCACCATACCCGCCACCAAGATGTTCGACCCGGGCGTGCTGGTGGACGACGATGGCCGGATCTATCTCTACATCGGCTTCTGCCCCACACTGGATTTCCCGTGGGCACTCAAGCTGGGCAAGTACAGTCTGGGCTTTGAGCTGGAACCGGACATGCATACCATCAAGGCCGGGCCTTTTGAGGTGCTGCCCGGCTGTCAGGCCACCGCTGGCACCGGCTTTGAGGGCCACGGCTTCTACGAAGCCTCTTCTCCCCGGAAAATCGGCAAACGGTATTACCTTGTGTATTCCTCTGAGCAGAGCCACGACCTGTGCTATGCTGTCTCCGACCAGCCGCTGACCGGCTACCGGTACGGCGGAATCCTCGTTTCCAATGCAGACATCGGACGGAACGGTAACACCACGCCCAAGGCCCCCTATGGCAACACCCACGGCGGCCTTGTCCGGCTGGGTGGTCAGTGGTACATCTTCTACCACCGCCAGACTCACGGCATCGAGTGCTGCCGCCAGGGCTGTGCCGAACCCGTTGTGCTGGATGCGGAGGGTCATTTTCACCAGGCCGAGATCACAAGCTGCGGCCTGAACGGCGGGCCGCTGCCCGGCACCGGCAGCTACAATGCCTGTTACGCCTGCAATCTGACCCACGAGACCATCGGCAAGGAGCGGCTCACCATCCGCAAGTGTGCGCGGGACACCCAGCCCCACATTTTTGAAGAGCCTGCCTCCAGCGGCAAGCGGGAGGACAGCCTGCACTATATCTCCAATATGCAGGACGGCACACTGGCAGGGTTCAAGTACTTCGCACTGGGGGATGCTTCCCGGCTCACCCTGCGCCTGCGGGCCAGCGCACCGGGCAGCATGGCCGTCTATCTGGACGAGGCCTGCACCCGGAAATCCGCCGAGGTCACCTTCCCCGCCAGCACGGACTGGCAGGAGGTACAGGGCAGCTTTTCTGCCCCGGCAGGAACCTTTCCGCTCTTCTTCCGGCTGAACTGCACCGGCAGGGTGGACTGGGAAAGCTTCATCCTGACTTAAACAAAAAGAATGACCCTCTCTATCACGCTGACGTATGCCCGCTCCCTTTTTGGGGAGGCGGCACTGCGAAGCAATGATGGAGAGGGTCGTTTATTTTTCTTCACTTCCGGCGTGATACACCTGCAGATACACCCTTTTGCGCTCGGCATCCGTGTTCTCTGCCAGCTGCTGGCAGAAACGCTCATCCTCGAACAGAGCGACCACATTGGGCGCATAGCGGGTGCCACTCTGGGCCCGCAGCTCTTCCAGCAGCGTGCGGAAGGGCTTGGCAACGTTGTAGCACCGACCGATATTATCGGTGGCGGCATCCAGCGAGTCTGCCACGCTCAGCGCATCCACGATTCCCTTGATCTCCTCCGGGCAGGAGGGTACATCATTGGGATATCCGCCCTTGCCGTTGTAATAGCAGTGGTGATAGAGTGCCGCCGGGGCCAGCGTTCTTCCGCAGCCCATTCTATTCAGAATGGCAGCGCCGGTCCTTGGGTGGCTCTGGATGCAGAAAAACTCCTCATCCAGCAGGCGGCGGGCGTTGTTGTCGATGTACATCAGAACAGCACACTTGCCAAGGTCGTGGTACAGGCCGCACTCATAGGCTGTCTGGCAGAGCTCTTCCCGCCGGGCCTGCACCTCGGCCACGCTCCTGCAGCCCAGCAGGCCAACCAGTGTTTCGGGCCTTGTCTCGATCTGCCGATGCAGCAGGGCACGGGTCAGCTCTGCCACCATCAGCGAGTGGACATAGGTCGGCTTGTGCCCGGCCAGGATACTGCCCAGCATCCGGCGGTTCGCCGTTTCATCTGAGCTGGTGTTGATCTTGCTCAACTCCCAAGCGGCAGAGTTTACCACACGGGGATACTGGCTGGCCGGCATCTGTTCCAGATACTGATACGCAGAACGGCGTACCTGCTCCACGGTTGCACGATACCTCTGTGCTCCCGCATCATCCAGACGTTCTGCATAGACCGAAAGATAGGCCGCCAGAACCAGCTTCCGGTTGATGGCCTCGGCAGAATAATCATCCTGCGCCACGCTTCCCGCCGATTCCAGAAGGATCTTGACCACGTCTTCCAGGCTGCCCACCCCGGCATGGTAGCGGGCAGCGGCGTAAAAATAGGGCACCCGCCAGTTCTGCAGGCGCGCTTCCTGACCATCGTATTTCTTCTGGTGCGTCCAGATGTATTCCGCCGATTCCAGCACCTGCCGCGCCACCTCGGGATCCTCCTCCTGCCGCAGGTGGGTCAGCAGGGTCATGCGATCCATGTGCATGGAATAGATGTAGCTTTCCCAGGGGAACTCCGGGTCCAGTGCATGGTAATGCGCAGACTGGATGATGTCCATTGCGCGGCGGAACCGCTCCAGATACCGGCAGCTTTCCGCATGGGTGCCGCGGGACATCCCCAGCCGGGTGTTGCCCACACAGCGGATGAGATACTGCCGGGTATTCCTGTCCAGCTGTTCATACCGTGACATATATTCAGCAGCTTCCGTAAAATAGACCTGGATCGCATCTCCCAACAGGTTGATGCCAGTTCCCTCATCCCGGACGTTCATATAATGCAGGGTGATGCCCGTGTAGTACAGCTCCCTGACGATCATGGGCACGTCTTCCCGACTGCGGGCCGCTGCCAGCAGCAGCTGATGCACCTTGAACGCCACGCCCATATCCTCGCTGTTCGCGTAGTTGAACAGCCTGCCCGCAAAGGCACTCAGTCCCTGGATATCCGTTTCGGTCAGGGAGGCAGGGTCGCGGTCGTAGACAAACTGCGCCAGCAGTGCCTCATTCTGCCGCATCAGGGCATTGCATCTCAGCGCGTTGGTCTGGATCTCTTCCAGCACGGCAGCGGGAGCCTTGCCCTCCGGAAAGCTGGGCCGGGAGATCGAGCGCACAACGCGCAGATCCCGAATATACTGTTCAAAGGCCTCTGCCTGTGTGCACTCCATCTCATCAGCCCCTTTTGTCGAAGTCCGTCGTTCGATTTGAAACTATAATTCAGTATACGGCATTTTTCGGCAAAAATCAACTGATTTTCGCAGATTTTTTAGTCCCCCCCCCCCGAATATTTTATGCATTCATACGTTACTTTTTGTATAAAATGCACTTCCACCGGGGGATCGGGTGCGCTTGATTTACGAAATTGCTTCCGGCAGCTGCATCCATTTGCCCTTCCAGGCGTAGAGCACCATCAACACTGCACCCACAGCCCAGGACACCGGGTAGACCAGCAGCACACCCTCGATGCCCGCAAACAGGGGCAGGGCAAACTGGATCCAGGCGATGCGGAACAGGCACAGGGAGATCAGCAGCACCACCATGGGCGGCACGCTCTTGCCGGTGCCGCGCACCGTACCGGCAAGGCCCTGCAGGATGCCCAGCATCCAGTAGAAGGGACAGAAATAGAGCATACAGATCTTGCCGTAGGCAACGACCGTTTCATCGCCGGTGAACAGGTGCATGATGGGGTCCTGGAAGGCGAGCAGCAGGATGCCGGTCAGGATGGTGTAAACGATGCACATCCCCAGGGTGACAAAGGTGCCCTTTTTGACACGGTCGATCTTGCCCGCACCAAAGTTCTGGCCCACAAAGGTGGTGGCCGCCATGCTGAAGCTCAGCACAGGCAGAATGTTGAAGCCATCTACTTTCATATAGGCGGCAAAGCCTGCCATGGCAGCGGCACCATAGCCGTTGACGCTGACCTGCACCAGCACATTGGAAAGGGAGATGACCATGTTCTGGATACCGGTGGGCAGGCCCACCTTGATGATGCGGACCGCCATCTTTTTGTGCACGCGCACTTCCTTTGCCGTCACGCGGTAATCGTCCTCCACCCGCATCAGAAAACGCAGGGAGAGCACACAGGACACCAGCTGGCTGATATCGGTGGCAATGGCCGCACCGGCCACGCCCATCCTGCATCCGGCGATCAGAACAAGGTCGAGGACGATGTTGGTGATGGAGGCAACGCCCAGGTAGAGCAGGCTCCGCTTGGAGTTGCCGGCGGCGTTCAGGATACCGGCTGCCATGTTATACACCACGCTGAACAGCACGCCGCCAAAATAGAGCCGTATATAGAGCACCGCATCCTCCAGCACCTCTGCGGGGGTGTTCATGGCGGTGAGCAGGGCACGGCTGACGGCAATGCCGCACACGGTCAGGATCGCACCCAGAATGGCCGAAAGGGCCAGGGAGGTGTGAACTGCAGTGTGCGCGCCCTCCCTGTCCTTGGCTCCCAGAAACTGGGACACCACAACACCGGCACCCACGGCAATGCCCTGGCTGAACCCGATGAGCAGGAAGATGGGCGAGCCGCTGGAGCCGACGGCTGCCAGCGCGTTGCTGCCCACAAAGTTGCCCACGATGATGGAATCGGCGGTGTTGTACAGCTGCTGCAGCATGTTGCCCAGGATCAGCGGCACCGAGAAGAGCAGGATGCTCTTCCAGATGCTGCCCTCTGTCATCAGCCGTGATTTCTTCTTTTCTTCTAAAATCGTCTGTGCCATAATGTTTCCTTTTTCACGCAAAGCTTCCACTCATATATCAATCGTCATACAGATAAACGATACCTTGTTTCTGCCAAAAAGTCAAGCAAAAGCGTAAAAAGGGGCGTTTGTACCGGTTCCACCTTATTTCCACCCTCTCGCCGCAGGGTCCAGCATCTCGGCGGCAGAGTAGACCAGAGCGTTGCAGACTGCAGCGGCCACGGTGCTGCCGCCCTTGCGGCCCATGGCCGCGATGGCAGGCACGCCGTTGGCGGCACAGGCGGCAAACAGCGTCTCCTTGCTTTCCACCACATTCACAAACCCCACCGGCACGGCAATGACCAGGGCAGGCCGCAGCCCGGCCTCGATCTCCTCCACAATGGTCATCAGGGCGGTGGGGGCATTGCCCACCGCAAGGATGGCCCCGGGGTGCTCCTGCGCCGCGCGGTGCATGGAGGCCACTGCCCGGGTGGTTCCGGTCTCGGCTGCGGTCCGCGCCACCTCGGGGTCCGCCATGTAGCAGAGGGCACTGCCGCCCAGCCGGGCAAGGGCAGGCTTGGAAATGCCCGAAAGTGCCATGTTGGTGTCGGTGATGATAGGGGTCCCGGCCCGCAGGGCGGCCACACCTGCTGCCACAGCCCCCGGCGTGAAGCGCAGATTTTTCGCATAGTCAAAGTCGGCAGTGGTGTGGATGACCCGCTTGACCACAGCGGCAGTCTCGGGCGGCGGGGTCAGACCCAACGCTTCCAGCTCTGCCGTGATGATGGAAAGGCTTGTCCGCTCAATGTCGGCGGGCAGATGATGTTGTGGGATCATTGTGCATTCCTCCGCGGGTTCTCCAACCCCATGGCCGCGTAAACGGCATCCAGATCCAGCGCGCCGCGCACGCCATCGGCCAGCAGGTCAAACTGCTGCTGGCGGTATTGCTCCATCGGGATGAGGGCGGCACTGTCCGGCGCAATGCCCTTGCGCCGGCAGAGCAGGGCCACCAGCTTCTCGGTGAGTTCACCGGTATCAAACAGGCCGTGCAGGTAGGTACCGAACACATTGTCCTGCACGCAGCCCTCGGGTGTGCCGTCTGCCAGTGTGCAGAAGGGCACACCCTGCACCTCGGTGCGGCCGGTGTGGATCTGATATCCGGTCAGGGCCGCACCCGCAAAGGGGGCGGCGGTCACGGCGGCAGTGTCCTGGGTGCGGTGCTTCTGGCCGGTAAAGACCGTGTTGGTGGGCAGCAGCCCCAGCCCCCGCACGGTCTGCGCCGTACCGCTCTCCGTGCCCTCAGGGTCGGCCAGTGTCTCGCCCAGCATCTGATACCCGCCGCAGACCCCCAGCACCGGCGTGCCGTTGGCCGCCAGCTTCAACAGGGCTGCTTCCAGCCCGGACTGCCGCAGCCAGAGCAGGTCATCCACCGTGTTCTTGGTGCCGGGCAGGATGATGAGATCCGGTGTGCCCAGCTGGCGGGTGTTCTGCACATACCGCACACCCAGCAGCGGGTGCTGCTCCAGCGGCATGAAATCGGTAAAGTTGGAGATGCGCGGCAGGCGGAGGATTGCTGCATCCAGCGGGTGGACCGCTTTGGCCGCATCCAGCCGGGTGGAAAGAGAATCCTCGTCCTCAATGTCCACCTTCAGATAGGGCACGACCCCCAGCACCGGCAGCTGCGTTTTCTCTTCCAGCATCGCAAGGCCGGGGCGCAGGATCTCCACATCGCCGCGGAATTTATTGATGAGCAGCCCCTTGATGCGGGCGCGCTCCTCCGGCTCCAACAGCGCCACCGTGCCGTACAGCTGGGCAAACACACCGCCCCGGTCGATATCGCCCGCCAGCAGAACGGGGGCATCCACCAGCCGGGCAAGGCCCATGTTGACGATATCGTCTGCCTTCAGGTTGATCTCCGCCGGGCTTCCGGCCCCCTCAATGACGATGATGTCCACGGTTTCGGCCAGACTGTTGTAGGCCGAGAGGATCTCCGGGATGAGCGCTCTTTTCATTTTGAAGTAGGCGGCGGCGGGCATCTGGCCCCGCACCTCGCCGTTCACGATGACCTGACTGCCCACGTCACTGCTGGGCTTGAGCAGGATGGGGTTCATCCGCACATCCGGCTCGATGCCTGCGGCCTGCGCCTGCACCACCTGTGCCCGGCCCATTTCCAGCCCATCCCGGGTGACAAAGCTGTTCAGCGCCATGTTCTGGCTCTTGAAGGGAGCCACGCGGTAACCGTCCTGCGCAAAAATGCGGCAGAGGGCGGCGCACAGCAGGCTTTTGCCTGCACCGCTCATGGTTCCCTGCACCATGATGCACTTTGCCTTGCTCATTCCAGCACCTCCGCAAGAAGTTTCAAAAGCTGTTCGTTTTCAGGCCCGGTGCGCACGGCGGTGCGGTACCAGCCGGGGCCCAGCCCGGGGTAGTTCGCACAGCTGCGCAGCACAGCGCCCCTTTGCCGCAGGGCTTCTCCCAGCGTCTCCGGGGCCTGAAACAGCAGGTAATTTGCCCTGCCGTCCAGCACCCGCAGGCCCAGCGCCCGCAGACCGGCCGTCAGGCGGGGCCGCTGTTCGGCAATGAGGGCCCGGACCTTTTCCACATACGCTGTCTCCTCCAGTGCGGCAAGGCCCGCCGCCTGCGCCAGACTGGACACGCCCCAGGGCTGGCCGCAGGCCTGCATCTGTTCCAGCAGCGCCGTGTCGGCACTCAGGGCATAGCCCAGCCGCACGCCCGCCATGCCGTAGAGCTTGGTGAAGGCTTTCAGGATGACCAGATCTCCCTCCCCCAGCAGGCCTTTTGCCGTGTGCAGGGCATGGTCGGGCAGGAAATCAAGGAAGCATTCGTCCACCACCAGCAGGGTGCCGCACGCCGCGCAGCGGTGGAGGATCTGCTCCACCAGCGGCAGGGCCGTCAGCTGGCCGGTGGGGTTGTTGGGCTGGCAGAGAAACACCATGTCCACCCCCGGGCGGATGGCCGCACAGAACGCATCCGTGACCGCAAAGTTCTCCTGCTCCCGCAAAAAGAAGCGTTCCACCGTGCAGCCGATGCTTTCCAACGCAGTGGCATACTCAGCAAAGGTGGGTGCAGTGACCAGCGCCCGGCGGGGCTTTTGGGCCCAGACCAGTCGGAAGATGAGGTCGGCTGCCCCATTGCCGCAGAGGATCTGCTCCGCCGGCACCCCCTCATGGAGCGCCAGCTTTGCCCGCAGCTCCCGGCACAGGGGGTCGGGGTAGCGGTCGGCCGTGGGCAATGCCGCCGTGATGGCCCGGGCCACCCCTTCCGGCAGGCCCAGCGGGCTGACGTTGGCCGAAAAATCCAGCGCATCCCGCCCGAACTCGGCCCGATACCCGGCCCAATCGCCGCCATGTACTAGTTGCATCTTCGTTCTCCTTTTCCTGGATGGTTCTGGATCCCAGCTCTTGGCTCCCCCTTTGGGGGAGCTGTCATGCAAAGCATGACTGAGAGGGCGAGGGTGATTACAAAACAGCGCATATTGCCACGCCCCACGCCAGTGCAAAGGCGCTTGCCACGTACATCATCCGGTTGGCACGCAGGATATCCTCCGGTTCAATGGGACGCAGCGGATCGCCGATGGTGGGCTTGGCGTAGTATTCTCCAAAGTAATAGGCGGGCCCAGCCAGCTGCACCCCCAGCGCACCGGCGCAGGCGCTCTCGGTCTGGGCGCTGTTGGGGCTGGCATGGTTGCGGCGGTCCCTCCGCCAGATCTTCCACGCCCCTTTTGCGTCATTGTGCGTAAAGGCCGCGGCAGCCACCCACAGCAGGGCGGCAAGGCGGCTGGGAAGGTAATTTGCCGCATCGTCCAGCTTGGCCGGGATGCGGCCAAAGTAGAGGTATTTTTCGTTTTTGTAGCCCAGCATACTGTCCATCGTGTTGATGGCCTTGTAGGTCAGGGCCAGCGGTGCCCCGCCGATGAGCATATAGAGCAGGGGCGCGATCACGCCGTCGCTGGCGTTTTCGGCCACCGTCTCCACAGCGGCCCTGGTCACACCCTCCAGCGTCAGATCCTGGGTGTCCCGCCCCACGATGCGGCTGACTGCCCTGCGGGCGGCAGGCAGGTCGGGCTTGACCAGCTCCCGGTAAACATTGGTGCTCTCCTGCGCCAGCCCCTTTGCGGCCAGTGCCTGCCCGCACCAGAACATCTGGACGGCCAGCCCCAGCCACGGGCTGATGCGGGCAGCTCCCAGGCAGACCAGGCTCGTCAGCAGAAAGGTACCCACCGGCAGGCAGAACGCCACAATGGCCCCGCCCAGCAGTTCCCCCTGAGGCGTTTTGGGCAGGCGGGCCCGCAGGCGCTTTTCCAGCGCCGAGATGGCCTTACCCATGTACACCACCGGGTGGGGCAGCCAGGCTGGGTCGCCGAAGAGGCAGTCCAGCACAAAACCGCCGAGTACTGCGTATTCGATCATCGGGCATCCTCCTTTGTGTACTGCACAGTCTTCAGCAGGTGCAGCACCCGCTGCTCCGCCCAATCTCCTGCATCCAGAACGTAGCCGCCCGCGTTGGGGGCGCACCAGTGGTAATAATCCGCATGGGGCAGGGCGTAGCGCTCCATGGCAGCCATCTGGGTTCCGCCGTGGGCCAGAATGACCAGTGTCTCTTCCCCTTCGGCAAGGGCCTTGTCCACCAGTGCGGCAAAGGCCCTGCACACCCGCTCCGAAAAGACAGTCTTGGTCTCGCCGTCCGGGCAGGGGCTTTCGCAGTTGGCGTTCACCCAGGTCAGATAATCCGGGTCGTGCTCCATCTCAATGAAATTGCGGCCCTCAAAGCTGCCGAAGCACATCTCCTGCAGGTCTTTCACCTCCACGAGCCTTGCACCCGGGAAGAGCACCTCCGCGGTCTGCCGGGTGCGGCAGAGCGGGGTGATATAGACCGTTTCCGGCCGGAGGTCAGCCTGCCGCAGCTGGGCGCGGCCCGCAGGGCACAGGGAGATATCCCGCTGGCCCTGATAGCGCTTTTCGGCATTGTAGGCCGTCAGGCCATGGCGCAGAAGATAGATCAGCATGGGGGCAGTTCTCCTTTCAATACGGTGGGGATGCCGCAGAACATCTGCACCACGCACCCGGCCCGGGCCGCCAGCAGGCAGGCCAGCCGCCCGGCGGCTTCCCGGGCGGCCCGCTCCCCTGCGTCCATGGGCACCACGCCGCCGCCCACCTCGGTGGCCATCACGATATCATAAGCGGAGAGCTCCTCCGCAAGCTTTTCCAGATCCTCAGCCTCTGCTGCCAGGGCCTGCACCTCCGCAATGCGGGTGCCGGGCAGGCGCTGGGCAAAGGTGCGCTTGCCGCTGTAAAGCGGCCCGGTGATAAAGATCATAACAGCC
>OODS01002140.1_pt1 | contig 11814 bp, 8 predicted proteins | sample 1671531 | NCBI WGS metagenome assembly OODS01 (sample SAMN06348166, study PRJEB24527) | human gut metagenome | biome: human gut; feature: ankylosing spondylitis patient; material: feces | host: Homo sapiens | place: China | collected 2015-10 | reverse complement strand
GAGCGGTCAGGGCATACAGGTACCGCTGGGTGCGGGACGCCGTATACGTATATTGCCCGGCAATACGCCAGTTCTGTGCGGCCTGTTCCCAATCCGGAGACTCTTGGAGGCGTTCGCGCAAAAGCAGTACGACCACGCCATTGGGATTCAGGTTGCCTTTGACGAGTTCCAGAACGCCGGGCCACGGCATAAACGCCCGGCTGACGATGAGATCCGCTGTCCGTGCGGGCGGTCCGGCCATAAACGCTTCGGCGCGGCCCCGGAAGACATGGGTTCCGGGCAAGGGATATTGGGCGAGGACCGTGGACAGGAACAGGGCTCGTTTTTCTCGGGCTTCGACCATCCAGTAATCGCCTTCTTGCCAGATCATACGCAGAGGAAGTCCGGGAAGCCCGGCTCCCGAGCCCAGATCCCAGCAACAAGGTGCAGCGCTGTATTCCACGTCTTCGCGCAGAAAACGCCCGAGATGCAGGCTGTCGACGACCAGCGTAAAAAAGGTGTCCTCAGCCGTCCGGGTGCCGACAAGGTTCATGACCCTGTTCCACTGTATGAGCAGTCCGAGATATCCGGCGAGCGGGGGCAAGGTTTCTTCGGTAAGCTCGAAACCTGCGCGCTTGGCCCAGTCCTGAAGATCATACGGGGATACGGATGATGAACGCATGACGACTCCTTGATGCTGTAGAGGAATGAGAGGCGGTTATACCCGCAAGGCGCGCGTTCGTACAGCGTCTCAGGTACGTTTCCGGATTGCGCGCTTTGATCCAATGAGAAGAATCAGCTTTTGCAGCGCCGTTTTTTATCCGCTTTGGCTTTTTGCCGCTTGAGCCGCTTTTTTTGTTTTTTCAGATGCCACCTGCGTTTTTCTTCAGGGGACATAGGGGCTATGGGGAGAAAGAACATCGGATAGAGGACGGCCAATACGAAGGACAGAGGAAAAAGCGTTCCGAAGATGTCGCGGGGGACATCGCCTTTGGAGTGCGACCACAGAAAGAAGCTGACGATTCCGAGCACAGTCAGCAGCACGCGGTCCCAGAAAGGCGAAGAGGTGAAAAGGAGCCTTGTCGTGGGAGGCGGCTGCCCGGAGGAGGAAGCCTCCATACCCGGCTGGCTGTCGGAAGGGGGGGCTTCCGGAAAATGTTTGTCCGTAACGTTTGTAAACCTGACTATGACAAGAAGCAGGAACATGACGATGAAGAATGTGGGAATGAGTTTCGCCGGGTGTCCGCCAGTGACACTATAGGCGATCACCCATTCGGCGGCACATACGCAAAGCCCCCCTAGGATCAGGCCGGATATCGACCAGTGAGGAGTGGGATCTTTATCGGGTGGGGATGGCTTTCTACCCATGCGCGGCTCCTTGGTGCGGACTCTTCGTAACACGGCATTATCCGGCGTCGGTTCGGAAGAAGCTCGATCCCGCAGTCCGGCCGGAAGGGTGCCTCCTTGGGCGTGTTGGAACGGATTGGCTTGAACCAGTGCATATCCCTTTTGCTTTGGCCGCCGGAGGCTGGGTGGAACTATTCGCCCAAGGGCAAGGGCGGGGCCCTTGCTCCCGGAGGCCCTGCCCGTTTATTTTCCCGCCTCCTTCCTGAGATTGTCCACCTGGCGGCAGATGCCCATGAGCATATCCATCTCGTGCCGCCTCAGGCCGGACTTGCCGAGGAAACGGCGCAGGGGCATCAGGAAGTAGTCGGGATTGTCGCTTTTGAGATAGTCGATGGCGAGGAGCGTTTCTTTGAGCCGGGCGTAGAGCAGGGCCTGTTCCTCGTGCGTGATGCGGCGCGACTGCTGGCCGGGATCGTTGCCGAGCGACGGCTGCGGGTCCACGCGGCTGACCGCCTTCATGCATTCGTAGGTAAGGATGAGGATGGCCTGCGCCAGATTGAGCGAAGAAGCCTCTCCTGCGGTGGGGATGGTTACGAGGCGCTGGCATTGCTCGATGTCGGCATTGCTCAGGCCGCGATCCTCGCAGCCGAAGACGATGGCGACCCGGCTGCCTTCGTGGAGCAGGGGCGCGATTTCCCCGGCGGCCTGTTCCGGCGTCAGCAGCCCGCGCCGCCAGCCGCCCGTGCGGGCCGTGGTGCCGAAGGTCAGGACGTTGGGGGCGAGCGCGTCGCCGAGCGTCGGTTTGACCTCAATGGCGTCGAGCAGGGGCTCGCCCTTGGCCGTGGCCAGAGGCCGGGCTTTTTCCTTATCCCACCACGCGGGGCTGACGAGGGTCAGGTGCCCGCAGCCCGTGTTGGCGCAGGCGCGGGCCGCCATGCCGATGTTTTCCGGGAACTTGGTTCCCACCATAATGATTTCCAGATGCCGCAGGGCGTCCTGCGAAGCTTGCACAAGCATACTCACTTCCGGGGAGACAGGGTGGCAAGGGCGTCCTCAAGCTGGCTCGTCGTGTACAGATCTCTGAGCACGATGGGGCTGTTTGAGAGGAGGCCCTTGGGGAAAATGGCCGTGACCGGGATGCTGACGCTGCCGATGGCGCGGAGCAGCGCCTGCGCTTCCGGGTCGGGCCGGGTCAGGTCCACCTTGATGAGGCGGAGCCCGTAGCGTTCCGTGATGGCGTGCAGGCGTTTGGGCGTCAGCACGGTCTGCTCAAGGAATTTGCAGGACGGGCACCAGTCCGCCGTGAATTCGACCATCAGTGGTTCTTTTTTCAGCAGCGAACGGAACGTGTCCGCCCGGAACGTTTCCCACGGCGCGGGTTCGGGGGCGGGTTGCACGCTCCACCAGATGGAGCCGCATACCATAAGCAGCGCGAGCGCGCCCGTAAAGAGCTTTTGACGCCCCGAGGCCCGCAAGCCGCCCCATTGCCCCCACATCCACGCCGCCAGCGCGCAGACGAGCAGGGTGACGAGCGCGGCGAGCCGCTGCGACTCGGGGAGAATGGACAGTAGGTAGATGGCGGTACCCATGAGAAAGAAGCCGACCAGCCGTTCCATGATCCCGGTCCATGCGCCGGGCTTGGGGAGGATGCGGGCCGCGCCGGGCCAAGCCGCCAGGACGAGGTAGGGCAGGGCCATGCCGATCCCGGTTGCCGTGAATACGGCGACGATAACGGGCAGGGGCTGGAGTGCCGCCCAGCCGAGCACGCCGCCGAGCAGAGGGCCGCTGCACGGGGTGGCCAGCAGGGTGGCGACGAGGCCGGTGAGGTAGGCTTGCGTTTTGGGGTTGCGTGACGCGCCGACCTTGAAATCGAGCACGGGCAGCGTGAACACGTCGAACAGGGAGAGGGACAGCAAAAAGACGAGGATCAGCAACCCGTACACGAGATGGGTATTCTGGAACAGGCCGCCCCATGCCAATCCGAGCGCGCCGACGCAAAAGGCCAGCACGAGGAACCACGTCAGGATCCCGGCGGCGAACAGTACGTTGTGCTCGCGGAAATGGGCGAGGCGCTGACCTTCGGTCTCATAACCCGACGAGCTCAGCAGGGCGGAAACCTTCATGGTCAGCACGGGCAGCACGCAGGGCATGACATTGAGGATAAGGCCAGCCAGCAGCCCGAGGAACAGGGCCGTGCCGAGGGCTGTAGGCTCCAGCGATTCCTGCGGGAAACGCGGCGTGAACCGCCATTCGTCAGGCTCAGCGGGGCTTCTGGCAAGCTGGACGGACGGCCCGGAAAGCGGCGTCAGCTGGGTGACGGATTGCTGTGGGGGGGCTTGCGGAGAAACGGGTTCGGAAGAGGCGGGGGATGTTTCGGCTTTACCGAGTTGCCCATACGCCTCCAATGCGGCTGGGCTCGGCGGAGGCAGCGTTTCGGGGAGTGCCAGGGAAACCGTTTGCTGTACGGGGACACAGTTTTTATCCGAACAGAGGAGCATGGACAGATCGGCGGAGAGGGGGCCGGGTACGGGGGCATCGAAACGGATGAAGATCGGGAACCGGGCGGTATAGGCGAGAATCTGCTTTGCGGGCTCGAATGTGTCGGGCGTAAGCCGGCCCTGCGGGTAGAGGACTGCGGCTGCGGCGGGTTGTCCCTGCACGTTGCGGACGTTCAAACTGGTGGGAATGGGCGCGTCCGCATAGTGGGAGTAGGTGTGATAGCCTTTCTGCGGCGTCACCCAGAGTACGGCCGCAGGATGCCCGTCCAGTTCGGCATATTCCGTATCCAATGAAAAAGGAAGTGATTCTGCGTGAGTAAGAGACGCAGCATACAGCAGGAAGCCTGTTACAAGGCAGAGTACGAGCCATATATGGAGTGTGTTTTTCGTTTTCATGGGAGGGACGGTAGCGTTTTTTCCTTTCTTTTGCAAAAAGGGAGTTGACACTCACCCCTTATTTGGACTAAACCTCTTTTCACGCCGCGAGGCACGGGTCATTAGCTCAATTGGTAGAGCAGCTGACTCTTAATCAGTTGGTTCGGTGTTCAAGTCACCGATGGCCCACCAGCAAAAAAGAACATCCCGACAGGTTTTCCTGCCGGGATTTTTTGCGTTCTTTCGCCGGGAGGCAGCGTTTTTCTTAGGGAAGGCGGGGTGTTGGAATATGCCGGTGCGGAACTTCTGCTTTGTTTCTTGAGTTGCGTCGGAATCATCTGAAAAGGACGGAGCGGAGTATCGAAAGACCGAGAAGGATATTGCCGACCGCGAAACAGCGGCGCAAGGCCTGCATCGGCAATCGCGGCGAATGGGCCAGCCGTGCGCCTACAACGGCCATGCTCATGCTGGAAACCAGCAGACAGAACATCCCGGGAAGGTACACGAAACCTACGGAGTAGGGAGGAAGCTCCGGGAAGTTCCACCCTGCGATGGCATATCCGAGGGTTCCGGTCAGGCTGATGGGCAAGCTCAGGGCGGCGGACGTGCCCACGGCGTCGGCCCAGTCGATCGCGGCCCAGACCAGGAAAATCACGCAGAGCATGGTCCCGGCGATGCCCGCAAGGCTCGAAATCAGGCCGATGAGTATGCTGACCGGAAGCATGGCCCGTTCGAGCCGCCCGGTCTTGGGGCGGGGGGTGGAATTGAAGAGCAGATGAACGCCGACCAGCATGACGAAGAAGGCGAAAAAGCCGCGCAGGAATAATCCTGGAAGGTGTGGAGCGAGAAGCGCGCCGCCGAGCGTGCCCGCGATGATGCCGGGGGCCATCTTTTTCCAGATGTCGGCGCGCACGGAACCATAGCGCCTGTGCGCCAGCACGCTGGAAAGGGATGTGAACAGGATGGTGGCGAGGGATGTACCAAGCGACAGGTGCTGCGTCGTGTCCACGGAAAACCCGAGGCGGTCGAAAAATACGTTGAGCAGGGGCATGATGATCACCGCCCCGCCGACACCGAGAAGCCCGGAAAGGAGCCCCACAAAGGCACCCCCAAGCACAAGAAGCGCAAGCATGGAAAGCATGGCGTCCCTATGGCCTTTTCAAAAAGACAGAAAACGATTCCGATTGCCTCATCATGTCGGGAGGTTCCTCCCGGAATCCAGTGATAGCAGATCAACCGGCAGAGATCGATAGGCTTCCGGGATGTCCTCCGGATGCACGGCTAGCCCCTCCAACTCCCCACGGGAAGTAAGCGCTTCCAGCCCACAGAGTATGGAGGAAAACATGCCGTCTTGTCCGCAAGGGCTGCGGGGCGGATGGAGGTGGGGAGAGGAAGGAGGGAGGAAAAAAGAAAAACCCCCTCCTGTTTGCATTTGCAATTGCAACTACAAGCGTGAGAGGGCTTATTTTGAAAAGTAAACGGGTGTGGATTTGTATCGTAACCCGTTCGTTTTGTTTTGGTGCCCAGAGCGGGGATTGAACCCGCACAACCTTGCGGTCCAGGGATTTTAAGTCCCTTGCGTCTGCCAGTTCCGCCATCCGGGCATGAGCTGTATAGAATACTTGTATCAGGGTGAGGAGTCAACAGACGAGGCTGCTCTCCCTTTGGCTTCCGGTCCACGAAATGTATTTATCCCTGACAGGCTAGGATGCGTACTTCTCGAAAAAAGGAAGAAGTTCCAGCGGATCATATAGGATTTTGTCCGCGCCGCTTTCTTTCAGTTCTTGGGCTCCCCGAAACCCCCAGTCCACGCCGACCGCAGTCATTCCGGCATTGTGGGCTGTCAGCATGTCCACATTGCTGTCTCCGACAAAGACTGTTTCGTTGGGGATACTGTCGAGATGCCGGGCCGCGTTGAGGGCTCCGGTGGGATCGGGCTTATGGGGCAGGTTCGGCATAGCCCCCTGAATGAACAGGAAAGGACTCTCGGGAAAGTAGTGCTTGAGCATGTGGAGCGTCCATTCGTGCGGCTTGTTCGTCACGACGGCCAAGGGGATGCCGCGCCTTTGGAGTTCCTGCAAGAGTTCGGGGACATGCGGGTAGGGCCGCGTCTTTATGGCCCAGTCTCTGGCATAGTTGGCGCCCGTGCGTTCCACAAGTGCTTCGAAACCCGTAGGCCCGATGCGATCCGCTTCCCCTTCGGGCAGGGCCCGGCGGACGAGCATACGCAGGCCGTTGCCGACGAACTGACGGTAGGCGGCGACGGGATGTTGCGGGTAACCTGCTGAATGCAGCGCGGCATTGGCGGCATTGGCAAGATCGTCGAGCGTGTCCAGCAAGGTTCCGTCAAGATCGAAGATGGCGGCGTGATGGTTTTGTTTGTTCATGGCGATCCTCTGAAATCCGTTGTATCCACTGTGCCATACACAGGCAAAGGGAACGGGTGAGACGGCAGCATGACAAAGGACGCCGTGTCTTTCAAGCGGGAATCTTGTGCGGAGCGAGTGCAGTGGGTTGCATCGTGGCTGGATTTTGCTAACTCTAGCGCGGTGCCGCGGTATCGCGGCGATTTTTTCGGAAGCGGGGGCAGTATGGCGCAGGGTAAGGAACGTGCGGACGAGTTGGTTTTTGCGCAAGGTTTGGCGGAAAGCCGCGAAATGGCGAAACGCCTGATCATGGCGGGCAAAGTGGCGCTGGAAGATGTTTCCGGCGTGCGGCAAAAAGTGGATAAGCCCGGTCACAAATATCCGCTGGATACGGCCTTCGCACTGGTCGGCATCGAGAAGTACGTCAGCCGTGGCGCGTATAAGTTGCTGACCGCCATAGAGCATTTCAAGCTGGATGTGACCGGGTTCGTCTGTCTGGACGCCGGGGCTTCCACGGGCGGGTTTACGGACTGCCTGCTGCAGCACGGCGCGGCGAAGGTGTATGCGGTGGACGTGGGCAAGGAGCAGCTCCATGAGCGTATGCGCCGCGATCCGCGGGTCATCAGTATGGAAGGGACGAATTTACGCACGGCTCCCGAAGAGTTGATTCCCGAGCCGGTGGACATCATCGTCGCCGATGTCTCTTTCATTTCCCTGACGCTGATCCTGCCGCCCTGCGTGCGCTGGCTCAAGGAAGGCGGTTTGGTGGCGGCGCTGGTCAAGCCGCAGTTTGAGCTTGGGCCGCATCAGACGGACAAGGGGGTGGTGCGTGATCCCGCCTTACGCCAGCAGGCGGTGGATAAAGTGCTGCTGTTTTGCCAGGAGCGTCTGGGCCTTGAGTGCCTCGGCGTCGTGCCTGCCGCCGTCAAGGGGCCCAAGGGAAATCAGGAGTATATCGTTTGCCTGCGCCGCGTAGGGGCTGGGCAGGTGGCGTGTGGAAGTGAGGTGGAGCAATGAAACCGGGGGAGGAAGCCCCTTTTGAAGAAGGCGTTTCCTCCCCCGGCCCCCTCCTTTCCTGAGGCTTTCGACTGGCGGGGAGGCCGCGCGACGGGGGTTCCGTTGCGCGGCTTTTTGTATTCAGCGATAGACGGAAGGTTTCCTTTGCAGGGTCGGAGGAAAATGCCTCAGAGCGTCATGTGAAGGCCTGGTGGGGTTATGGGGATATTCATCTGTTTTACCACGATTTTTACCGTAATTGGACGAAAAGCAACTCCCTTTGGGCTGAGCATGAGGTTAATGCCGCTGTCGGTTTCCATCTCAGCACCTGAAGAGAGCAATGTGGTGTGTGCCATTAACCGCTTGTGCGATTTCGCCGGGTTGGATACTATAAAAGAAGAGAACCATCGTAGGCATTGCCATTGAGGAATGACAGTTATCTCTGGGTAACGGAGGGTGGGCTTGGCTCTTTGTCTTCGCTGGCGCTGAGATGCTTTTGGCGTTGAATTTCCCGGATCAGGACCGTTTGCTTCGAGGTAAAATCCATGAAAGGGTTTCGTTTGGACCGTCCGGCGGATCGCTGGTGTCTTGGGTGCGGCCTTGTTCTCGTCTTGTCTCTGCTTCTTTCCGATACCGTATTGCGGGCGTATGTGGCCCTGACGGATGCGCACCCCTTTGCGGCGGGATTCTGCAAGTTCGCGTTGCTCGCAACGTTCGGGGAAAGCCTTGCGCAGCGGATGCTGGTAGGGCGTTACCTGCCGCCTCGTTTCGGCCTCGTGCCCCGCGCGCTGGCATGGGGCGTTCTCGGTATATGCATCACGCTGGCGTTCATGATTTTTTCCGCTGGCGTACCGCTGGCCATGTCCCGGATCGGCATGGATTGGGCCGCGCGTGCGCTGGCCGGTCCGTTCGGCACGGAGAAACTGCTCACGGCGTTTGCCATCAGTTTGTGCCTGAACACCTTGTTTGCGCCGGTCCTCATGGTGGCCCATAAGGTCAGCGATCTGCATATCGCCCGTTATGAGGGGACGCTGCGCTGCTTGTGGTACCTTCCCGACGTCGGCGGGCTGTTGAAGTCGGTCAACTGGGACGTCATGTGGCGGCTGGTGCTGTTCCGCACCGTGCTCTTCTTCTGGATCCCCGTCCATACCATTACGTTTCTGCTGCCAGAAGCCTTCCGGGTGCTGTTCGCCGCCTTGCTCGGAGCGGTACTCGGCCTGATCCTCGCGTGGGCCGGTTCGCGGCAGGCGAAGGGCTAGGTTGGCGCCTTATCTGTTTATTTTTGATAAGAGCCCCCTTGCAGCGAGCGAGATCAAAGAAAGGCTGATTGAAGCCCTGTCTCAAACCGATGAAAAATCGCTTGAGCATATCTACAACAGCATCCTGGTTGCTTTGAACAAGACAAGGCAATAACGGTAAGCTGACCACTATGAGTCAATGAAACATAGAGATTCGATTTTTCTTGTGGGCAAGACGAAAGGGGATGAGAAACAGGGCGCTCCCTCAAAGGCATTGTGAGGAGAACCCGTAGCTCGTCGTATTGGCAGAACGGGTAGAAGGGTACGCAGACAGATACGAAAAAAGGACTTGTGTCAAGAAGACACAAGTCCTGTATTTTCAAGTGGTGCCGGGGGACAGAATTGAACTGCCCACACGGGGATTTTCAGTCCCCTGCTCTACCAACTGAGCTACCCCGGCTCGACAGGGAGAGTAACTACGCAAACTCTCCCGTCTTGGCAAGCTTTTTTTCGCTTTTTTTCCGAATTTTTTTCGAAATGTCTCTAATACGCGGAAAACGTATGAGAAAAATCAGCTATTGGACAGGCACGATGCTCTTGATGATCACGGGCGTTTTCGGGACATCCTGATAGGGGCCGTAGCTGCCGGTGGATACGCTCTTGATGCGGTCCACGACGTCCTGCCCCTGAATGACCTTGCCGAACACGGCATAGCCGTAGCCGGACGGCGTTTCGTTCTTGTGGTTCAGGAAGTCGTTGTTCGCCACGTTGATGAAGAACTGCGCCGTGGCGGAGTCGGGATCGTTGGTACGGGCCATGGCGATGGTGTAGGCGTCGTTCTTGAGGCCGTTCCCGGCTTCGTTGACCACGGGCTTGCGGGAGTTGGCCTTTTCCTGCATGTCGGCGGTATGGCCGCCGCCCTGAATCATGAATCCGTTGATGACGCGGTGGAAGATCGTGTTGTTGTAGAAGCCGGATTTCACGTAATACAAAAAGTTGCTGACGGTTTTGGGCGCTTTCGCGGGGTTCAGTTCAACGACGATGTCGCCCATGCTGGTTTCGATTTTGACTTTGGGCAGGGGCGCGGCGGCATGGCTCTGAACGGGCAGAAGGCTCGCGCCAAAGCACAGGGCGAGCGCCAGAACGGCGATACGGATGCTCTGCATGATTGTCTCCATAAAAGATGAAAGAGTCCGCCGGATGCGGCGGCTCCCCCTAGTATAGGGAAGAGGATGCCGCTTGAAAAGCGGATTACGCGCACTCCCCGGCTACAGCACTTCCCAGTCCCTGACGCGCAGTTCGACCGAGGCGATGCCGTTATAGGCGTTGATGCCCGGCGTATACGCGAGCCGGATGCGCTGCCCCTGTATGCTTTCGGGGATTTGATCCGCCTGCCGCCATGCCTTGGCCTGCAAGGTGATGCCGGAGCCTTCTTCCGTCACCTCAAGCGAGATGTGTTCGCGGGAATGGCCGAACGCCTTGCGCTTTTTCACCCGCAGGGGCAGCGAGGCGAAAATGGGCTCGGGGTTGCCGATGCCGAAGGGCTGGAGCAGTTCGAGTCCCTTCAGCACGGTAAAATCCGAGGCCTGCGAAAAGGGCATTTCCGCATCAATCTTCAAGGATGGCGTGAGCGGTGCCTCCCCGAGCTCCTCCCGGATGACGGCATCGAAACGCTCGCGCAGTTCGTCCAGACGACCGGGAGCGATACGGAGCCCTGCGGCCTGCCTGTGCCCGCCAAAGCCGAGCAGCATGTCGGCGCAGCGCGTGAGGCCCGCGTGGAGGTCGAATTCCGGAACGGAGCGGCCTGATCCTTTCAGGCTTTCCCCGTCGGAACAGAGAATCAGCACTGGGCGGTAGTAGACTTCCACGATACGCGAAGCCACGATGCCGATGACGCCCTGATGCCAGTCCTTGCCGTACAGCACGAAGCCCAGCCGTTTTGGGTTGGCCTCGGCCTGTTCAAGCGCTTCTTTGTAGATGCGGTCTTCTTCGGAACGGCGCTCGTCGTTCAGGGAGGTCAGCGTTTGGGCCAGTTTGGCGGCTTCGTCGTGCGAGGGTGTAAGCAGCATGTCGTGGGCCAGCGTGGGGCTGCCCAGACGCCCGGCGGCGTTGATGCGCGGGGCGAGGTTGAAGACCACCTGTCCCGCGCCGAGGGCCGCCACGGGGGAAAAGCCGCTGGCCCCCTTGAGCTCGGCGAGGCCGGGGCGTTTGGCCTCCGCGATTTTGAGCAGGCCGTTCTTGACGAGGATGCGGTTCTGCCCCGTGAGCGAAACCATGTCCGCCAGCGTGCCGAGTGCCACGAGGTCCAGCACCTGCCGCATGTCCATGCGCTTGCCCGACATGGCTTCCAGCTTGCCGTTGAGGGCGGCCATGAGGAAGAAGGCCACGCCCACGCCCGCCAGATGCGGACAGGGGTTGTCTTCGCTGAGGCGCGGGTTGGTGATCGCGTGGGCGGGCGGCAGCTCCTCGGGCGGCATGTGGTGATCGGACACCACCACCATGAAGCCCAGCTCCCTGGCCCGTTCCACGGCCTTCACATCGCTGATGCCGCAGTCCACGGTCAGCAGGATGCCCGGCCCTTCTTCGGCGGCGAGGCGTTCGATTTCAGGGATGTTGAGGCCGTAGCCTTCTTTCCGCCTGTCCGGGAGGTGTACCGTGGAGGGCACGTCATGGAAGCGGAGCGTTTGCAGGATGAGCGTGGCACCGGTGATGCCGTCCACGTCGTAGTCGCCCCAGATGAGCACGTTGCGGCCTTCGCGGATGCCTTGTTCCAGCGCGTCGACCGCTTCCTGCATACCGGGCCAGCAGTCCGGGGGTGCGAGGTGGCGCAGCCCCGGCGAGAGGAACGAATCCATTTGAGCGGAAGTTTCCAGCCCGCGTTGCCAGAGCAGGTCGGCTACGACCTGAGGGACACCCAGCTTGTCCGCCCATCCGGCGGGGCAGGGACCCTTATCGGGCTGGTTGCGGAATTTCCATATTTTCATGGTGATACCAGTGTGTTGGATGTTGAACTCG
>OODS01002134.1_pt1 | contig 11833 bp, 11 predicted proteins | sample 1671531 | NCBI WGS metagenome assembly OODS01 (sample SAMN06348166, study PRJEB24527) | human gut metagenome | biome: human gut; feature: ankylosing spondylitis patient; material: feces | host: Homo sapiens | place: China | collected 2015-10 | reverse complement strand
TACTTTCTCTTATCGCTGCATCTGTTACAATATTATCATTCCTTATTGATATGAAAAATTCTTCTCCTGATAATGTAAGTATTAACATAACACAAGTTGGGACTATTTCATCGGATGATTTATCGCGTGGGGAAGTTAATAATTCTGACAATTCACAGGAAGATAATAAAAATAATAATTCAGAGGATTCTTATAAAGATTTTCACAATACAATTCACTCTGAAAATGAACTAAAAGAACTACTGGCATCCGGAAGAAAAGCATATATAGATAATTTTCCGTGTCTGAATCAGTTACCGGAGCTACCTACCGGCTGTGAAGTCACTTCACTCACTATGGTTCTTAACTATCTTGGATATGATGCTGATAAAACTGATATTGCAGCTAATTATCTAGAAAAAGGAGACTATCCTGATGCTAATCCCAACACCACATTTGTAGGAACACCTTTTGATAAAGCTTCTTATGGATGTTTTGCTCCTGTAATCACTGATTGTGCCAATCTGTATGGTGCCCATGCCGTTAATATATCAGGTGCCTCAATTGATCAGTTCTGCCAGTGTGTTGAGAACGGGCAGCCTGTTATTGTCTGGGCAACTATGAATATGGAGCCCACTGATTATGGTTCTTCTGTATGGATTGCTAAGGATGGTCAGCTTGTTATCTGGCCCGGTATGGAACACTGCCTTGTTATGATTGGATTTGATTCTGCCAAAAATGAAGTATATATGGCGGATCCTCTTAACGAAAATATAACAACCTATAATTTTTCTGTATTTTATCAAAGATGGCTTGAACTTGGCTGTCAGGGAGTAATTGTTGACAGATAAACAAAAAATCTCCGGACCATTATTACACAGTCCGGAGATTTTTATATTTTCATTAGATTCCAAGAATCTTCTTAACTTCATCACACATCTTATCAGAATCGCATACAGTATCATGAAGAACTGGTGCCGTTCTGATTTCTTCAATTGCGTTAGGAACTTTGACATTGCTTATCTTGCTAAGCTCATCTACAAGTTCGAAGTCTCCCATTGAATCATATTTGGAATCAATAGCATTCATAACGCTTCTTGTAAACTTATATGGGCTTGCTGTTGAAGCAATAACTGTCTTAGTTGTATCGCCTGTTTCTTTTCTGTACTTATCATATACAGTTGCAGCAACTGATGTATGTGTATCAATTACATATCCGCAATCTTCATATATCTTCTTGATTGTAGCTGCGTCCTCTGCCTCTGTAGCATAATTGCCATAGAAGTCAGCTAACTGTGCTTTCATATCATCTGTAATCTTGTACTTTCCTTCTGACTTTAATGATGCCATAAGTTCTGCATTCTTAGCTGCATTATTACCGGCAATTCTGTATATAAGTCTCTCAAGATTACTAGAGATAAGGATATCCATAGATGGTGAAGTTGTAAGAACGAATTCTCTGTTTCTGTCATACTCACCTGTTGCGAAGAAATCATATAATACCTTATTCTCATTAGATGCGCAGATAAACTTATTAATAGGAAGTCCCATATTCTTAGCATAGAATGCAGCTAAGATATTACCAAAGTTACCTGTAGGAACAACTACATTTATCTTCTCGCCATCCTTAATCTCTCCATTAGCTAATAACTTGGCATACGCATATACATAATAAACAATCTGTGGAACAAGTCTTCCGATATTGATTGAATTAGCTGATGAGAACTGGAATCCGGCATCATTCATAACCTTCTCCAATTCCTTATCAGAGAAAATGTTCTTAACACCTGTCTGTGCATCATCAAAGTTACCCTTGATTCCGATTACATATGTATTATCACCCTTCTGGGTTACCATCTGCTTCTCCTGAATTGGGCTTACACCATTCTTAGGATAGAAGACGATAATCTTAGTCCCAGGAACATTAGCAAATCCAGCTAAAGCTGCCTTTCCTGTATCTCCTGATGTAGCTGTAAGAATGACAATTTCATTCTTAACATTGTTCTTCTTTGCAGAAGTTGTAAGAAGATGTGGAAGTATAGAAAGTGCCATATCCTTGAAAGCTATTGTAGCTCCATGGAAAAGTTCAAGGAAATATTCATTCTCAACTTTAACAAGTGGAGTCATCTCCTCTGTATCGAACTTAGAATCATAAGCTCTGTCTATACAGCTCTTAAGTTCTTCCTCTGTAAAATCATCAAGCATAAGCTTCATAACTTCATAAGCAACTTCCTTATAATTCATCTTAGACAACTCTTCTAAGCTTTTATCTAATGATGGAATACTCTCTGGTACAAAAAGTCCTCCGTCTGCTGCCAGCCCCTTTAATATAGCCTGCGATGCAGTAACCTTAACATTGTCGTCTCTAGTACTTCTGTAGAACATGCTCATCTTTAATACACCTCATAATTAATATAGTGTGCCTGCGTTAACATCGCAGGCTTTTGATATTATACAACAGACTTCTGTACAAAAACAATACCCTTATGTACGAAATACATTTTAAAATAATATTACTTTCCAGTTACAGGTACACACATCAGCACATATAACACCTCTTCTTCATCTTCATACGCCTTGCTTATAACAATTCCTGTCACGTCTCCTGCCACTTTAAGATTATGTTCTTTCATATATGTAATATGCTTTCCAATCATAATCTGACGAACTTCATCATCAGACTTCTCACTCATTATGCTTAATTTTGCCGGAATTCTTGAGATTCCCATAACAGATGGCTTGGCTGTATAATGCCTGGCATAGTCATTGGTCTTGAGACTGTATTTCTCAACATGCCCCTCTTTTACAGCAATTCCACAGCATATAGTAAATCTGCCCTCTTCAATCTCTTCCTTTGGAATCATATATATGTGTTGTAATTCAGGAGAATTATACAGAAATTCTTTCACCTGCAATAACCGTTCCGGCTCCTGAAGCAGTTTTTCACCATATTTGTACAGAACGTATCTTAAGTCAAGGCTGTTCTTTTCATATATGTCCGAATTGACTGCAGCCTTATTCATCAGCACATAATCATCTTTCAGCCGGTGCCTTAAATATGTCATATACGCAATCTGCCTGTCCATCTCATCCATACGTTTCTTGTATGCCTCAATAGACTGTTCTAATGAAAAATGCTGCATCTTTGCTATCTGTTCATGTGAAAATCCATACTTCACATGCATTTTAGCATTAAGTACGCCGAATATCCCATCATCATCATAATACCTGTATCCACTGTTTTCATCACGCACAGCCGATATATACCCCATATCCTCATATCGTCTGACAGTATTAGTAGACACATCTAATAATTTTGCCAGATCACTAATTTTATATCTCATGCCTTCTGCCTCTTAATATAATATTTAGTAAGCCGGAACAAATGGCAGCTCTATCGGATCTGTCTTTGTGTTTTCCGTTTTATCGTTTTCTGAACTGGTACTGTCTGTTCCGGAAGTATTGTCAGTTCCTGAAGTATCCTTATCAGCCGCATCGCTACTGGCGGTAGCAGTACTTTCGGGTACGATACTTACTGGCGGCAGCTCAGAATTAATGTTATTATACTGCGCATCAGAAGCATTTTCCTGTACATTCTTCTTTTCGCCGGTCTTCTGTGATTCACCATTTGTCTGTGATTCACCAGCCGGAATCATATGTACATCTCTGCCATCATCATATTCCTGACCGCTTTCACTTTGCAGCTTCTGGCTGTTATCAGTTGAAATGTTATTCTTATTCTTTCCACATGCTGATAACGGCAATGTCAAAAGTGTAATTATCATAATTATAAATGTTATATTTCTTTTAAAACAGAAGATAGTTGGTATAAACGAGAAATACAAAAATGGAGTGCCAATGAAAAAGTTGACATGATAGACAAGTCGCTAAATACCCCTGTTAATTCTGAAGACGAAGACTATATTATGCGAAAAATCAGAGAAGATTATTTGTCTGATTCAACGGTTACAATCTTCTTGATTGGGGCACAGAGTGCAGAGACTTTGGGGTGGAAAGAACAGAAATTTATAAAGAGAGAGCTACAAGCGTCATTGTATAATAGCGAAGGTAATACTCGAAACGGAATTTTAGGAGTTGTATTACCTTCAATGTATGATTCAATATACAAAGGACAACATATATGCTCTATCTGTGGTAAAAGTCATAATACTGTAGCTATTAACGATGCGACTACTATTAAAGAATTTAGTAAAAATTATTACTTAAATAATCACGGAAAATGTGCATATGATGAAGATGATCGATTTTGCATCTTAGTTAAATGGGATGACTTCAAATGTAATCCTAACGCTTATATTGAACAAGCATTCAATAAGCGTAATCATCCTATAGCAAGTGAAGTAATTGTTAGACCTAAATGAATTTATAAATAATGGAAAGGAATTTATGTTTTATAGTAATGGGATTCGGCAAGAAAAAGGATCCAGATACTAACCGTACTATTGATTTAGATGCTACGTATAAAAAAATAATCCGTCCTGCCGTAGAATCCGCTGGATGCAAATGCATACGCGCTGACGAGATTGTAGAATCTGGAATAATTGATAGAAGTATGTATGCACTCTTATATTACGCTGACATTGTTATTGCAGACATATCAACTTTTAACCCTAATGCAATATACGAATTAGGAGTACGTCATGCATTACGTCCATATTCTACAATAATCATTAAAGAAGATGAAGGGAAAATACCGTTTGATATTGGACACGATAGAATAATAAGTTACAAACATTTAGGAAATGAAATTTCAGAAGCAGAAGCAAAGAAATGTATTCCGCAGCTTCGAACTTTAATTCAAAGTGTCATCAATGAGCCTAAAACGGATAGCCCACTTTATTCTTACATTCATCAAATAAAAAAACCGGAAATTTCAGAAGAAGAAATCTCCAGTATCATTGGTGAATTGAAAAATAATGAAGATTCTATTTATGCTTTGACTGAGATGGCGAAAGATAATATGGCAAAAGGTGATTTTGTTAAAGCAGAACAATTGTGGGAGAAATTGTGTTCTAAAACAGAAAATGAAAAATACTATATTCAACAACGAGCGTTGTGCCGTTACAAAAGTGAAGTACCATCTACACAAAGAGCGTTGACCGATGCTATGCTAATAATGGCGAAAATAGGAAACCAAACAGATACAGAAACTCTTGGAATTTTAGGAGCAATAAATAAAAGATTATGGGAAATAACATCCGATAAAAGTTATCTTAACTCAGCCATAGATTCATATAAAAAAGGATGGAATCAATATAAAGATTATTATACAGGTGAAAACTATGCAACTTGTATGTATATAAAATCATTGCATGAGATATCAGAAGAACTAAAGACACATTCTATAGTTGAAGCCAAACTCACATATGCTGAGATTATTGATATAATTCTGAAATCTCTTGAAGACCCAGAAGCCGAAGAGTTGCTTTGGAAATATGCTTCTTTATCTAATGCCTATCTTGCATTAGGCAACCATGCTGAAGCTGAAAAGTATGAGAGACTATTTCACGACCAGCAACCCTTACAATGGCAAATAGATAGTTTCGAGAAAACAAAATCAATTTTAAAGAAATAAAAACATGGCTAAAACATATAAAATTTTCATTAGTCATTCTTGGTCACATGTAAATGACTTAAAATCGTTAAGAAACCTTCTCGAATCAAGAGGGTACTTTAATGTTGAATTTACAGAATTTCCACCAACAGATTCTATAAATTCAATGAATACATATTACATAAGACAGCGAATCTCAGAAAGAATAGCGGCTTCGGATATTGTTTTAGGTATCGCTGGAATCTATGCTTCATATAGTGATTGGATGAAATGGGAGCTTGACAAAGCTATAGAAAAAGGAGTTCCAATTATTGGGGTAATCCCAAGAGGACAAGAGCGAATTTCTGCTATTGTAAATGATAGAGCCGACGAAATTGTTCATTGGAATACAGAAAGCATAGTATCTGCTATACGAAAACATGCGAAATGATATTACGATGGTCAATTTCGATGAATACATCCAGCAAGGCGAACCGCAAAAGCGTGAAAGAGGCTATGCTTGGCAAACGGCAATAGGACTTCAAGCGGTAGATGGCTTGAAGCCCTCGGATTATCTTATTGAAACTGCTCGCAAGCATATTGAGGGAGACATAACCATTGATGAAGTACAACAACTTATCAAGAGTTACTACGATTCAAAAGACATTCGTACTGAAAAGGATAACGAAACAGAAGAAGCGGATAAAGTTTCTGCCAATATAACCAAACTATTGAATGAGCGTTCATTTGCTTTTACCGTAGCCGGATTGACCGCCATTCATCGGCGTATATTTGATGGAGTATTCAAGTTTGCCGGACAAATCAGAGATTACAATATCACCAAAAAAGAATGGGTGCTTCGTGGCGATACGGTATTTTATGTATCTGCTCCCGACATTCGCAGAGCCATAGAGTATGATCTTGAACAAGAAAAGGCGTTTGATTATACAGGATTATATATAGACCAAATTGTCACTCATATTACCCAATTCGTATCCGGGTTGTGGCAGATTCATCCGTTTGGAGAAGGCAATACCCGAACAACAGCAGTGTTCACCATCCAGTATTTACGCTCGATGGGATTCAATGTCGAGAACGACCTTTTTGCCAATCATTCTTGGTATTTCCGTAATGCTTTGGTTAGAGCCAATTATCAAAACATACAAAAAGGCATCAAAAGAGAGCCTGTGTATTTAGAACGATTCTTCCGAAATCTATTGATAGGAGAAAACAATGAATTGAGGAATCGTTTCATGGTGGTTAATGCCCCCGAAGACATGGGTATCTCCACCCCGACAAGTACCCCGACAAGTACCCCGACAAGCTTAGATAATCCATTACAGATAGATAATGAAAATATCAACCGTTTAATAGAGGTACTTGCAAACAATAGATTATCAGTCAAAGAGATGATGGCAGCCGTAGGTTTAAAGAACCGTGAAAATTTCATGGAATACTCTCTCAATCCAGCCATAAAAGAGGGATTTGTTTCTATGCTCTACCCAGACAAGCCCCGTCATCCTCGTCAGAAATACATGTTGACGATTAAAGGATTGGCGGTGTATAACTCCAATAACATGAAATAATGATAGACGAGAACAATATACCCTCTATTCAACCCGACTTTGAACGGATTAAAAAGCAAGATAATAAAGGTTTAGAGTATTGGACTTCTCGTGAGTTGTGCACCGCATTAGGCTATGGCACATACCAAAAATTCAATCGTACTCTAAACAAAGCTATCGCCATAGCCAATAAGAAAGGTTGTAACACTACCGAGCATTTTAATGCTACGTTTGAGATGGTCAAACTAAATTCCGGCTCCTTTCGTAAGGTGGAGAATATACATCTATCACGAATCGCTTGTTTGATGATTGCTGAAAATGCCGATAGTAAGAAGCCACAAGTACAGATAGCAAAAGAATATTTCAAACAAGAAATATCAACTCCTGAATTAATAGACAACAGTCTATCTTCCAACATATTGCTATACAAGACGAAACAAGGAGAAAGCCGTATAGAGGTCATCTTCAATAATGAAACATTTTGGATGTCGCAAAAGCGAATGGCCGATTTGTTTGGTGTTGAAACGAATACGATCAATAACCATCTGAAAGAGATATTCAAAAGCGGAGAATTGGAGGAGAGTTCAGTTATTCGAAAAATTCGAACAACTGAACTTGATGGCAAGAACGATGATACATTGTTCTACAATTTGGATGCGGTTATTGCTGTTGGGTTTCGTGTGGGCAGTTATCAAGCGGGCCAATTCCGGATGTGGGCTACATCGGTTCTAAAAGAAATGATCATAAAAGGATTTGTATTGGATGATGAACGCTTGAAACAGGGCAAACATTTTGGCAAAGATTATTTTGACGACCTATTAGAACGTATCCGAGAAATACGAGTTTCAGAACGTCGGTATTATCAGAAAATCACCGATGTCTATGCCGAATGTAGTGCCGATTATGATCCTAAGGCTGAGACCACCCTACAATTCTTCAAGAGGGTGCAAGATATGATGTATTGGGCTACTTCCCATCAAACGGCAACCGAAATCATCTATTCAAGAGCAGATGCCCAAAAGCCCCACATGGGACTTACCACGTGGAAAAACGCTCCTGACGGCAGAGTCCAAAAGTCGGATACAATTATCGCCCAGAATTACTTGTCCGACAAAGAAGTCTCAGCTTTCAATCGTCTATCAACCGCATTCCTTGATTTGGCCGAACTTCGTGCCGAACGGCAAATCATCTCCACAATGGCAGATTGGAAAAAGCAATTGGATGATTTCCTGACTCTATATGAGTATGACAAATACAATGAGGCTGGCACCATTTCTGCCGAACAAGCGAAAGAAAAGGCATACGCTGAATATGATAAATTTCGCTTTATACAAGACAAGGAGTTTCTTTCGGATTTTGATAAAGAAATCAAGATATGGAAAGAGAAGGAGGGGTATGGTAAGGATTAATTCTATCTATAAACACTATTAACAGGAACATAAGATGAACCATAACGGCATATTCTCACTATCTTTTCCCGAAACTAAGACAATAATTGTTTCCGGTGATATTCATGAGACTTTAATCTGTTGGTGTTCAAACTATGTATCCAATATGCTCGACATTATGGAGTTCTGTCAAATATATTAATTATACCATTTCGGGTATAATATTGATACAATAAGCAGAATTATACCCGATAGGATATAATAGTTGTTACAAGCATATAAGTGTTTCTGTTGGGACATACAAACATTTTCCATTGTGGGCAAACGGAAGCAATTACATTTTTTCAAGCGAATAATTCAACTTCATTACACTTTTTCAAACGAATATAACCCATTTCTCTACACTTTTTCAAGCGAATCGAGTGTATATCTACAAAAGTTTTCTGGCTCTATAACCGTTTTTCTACTGTAAATCAACCTCTTTGGAAGAAAAAGTCCACGCAAACCACAGAAATCCCAAGAAAACCACTACCTTTGTATTCAACAAGCGTTCTGTAACACACCTACGGAAATGCCCTATCACTCAACACCTTGTATCTGATAGCGGACATTCCACAAAAAGGCTGAAAAGAGGCGGTACAACACGTATATGCAAAGCTATGAAATACAGCGGTTTGCATTTGTCCCTACATTCTGTGCATTTGTCAAAACTGTGGTTGTACCGATTAAAATGAATGGTCACTGATAATCAGTGATGTAAATATGCTGCGTTGGCAAATAGAATCATATTTAGCACTAATTGTACTTTGATTAATTAATATGTGGAAACAAGTAGAATTTGATTTACAGTCACGCAGACGTGGCTTTCATCTTATAACCGGAGAAATATTACGTAATCTGCCGCCATTACCCGAAGTTGGATTACTGCATTTATTTATCAAACACACTTCCGCCGGGCTAAGTATTAACGAAAATGCAGATCCTGATGTTCGTATGGATATGGAAAGCATTTTCAACCACTTAGTGAAAGAACGTGAACCGTACTATCAACACACTTTAGAAGGAAATGACGATATGCCGGCTCATGCAAAAAGCTCAATCATAGGAACGTCGGTCACAATACCTATAACAAATGGAAAGCTAAACCTCGGAACTTGGCAAGGTATCTATCTCTGTGAATTTCGGGATTATGGTGGTAATCGACAAATGGTGGCTACCATTAGTGGAGAATAGCAAATGAACTTGCTATTCTATTGTAATTAGTGGCAAATTGTGTTACCCGCAAATACTTAGGAGACAGTATTGTAGCATACTAGTCTCAGGATTGCGGAACACGAAGTTGCCAGAAGGCAACAGCCGCCGCAGCAGCTACATTAAGCGAATCAACACCATGCACCATAGGGATACGGACTACGTAATCAGCCTCAGTGATCGTTTCATGTGAAAGTCCCTCCCCTTCGTTACCCATGACGATAGCCAATTTGGATTCATTCACTAAGGCAGGATTATCAATAGGAATAGAATCATCTGTGAGCGCCATAGCAGCCGTACGAAAGCCTAATTTACCCAAGTCACTGAGGGAACCGTTCATCCAAGCCCATGGCACAAAGAAAACTGCTCCCATTGATACCCTGACCACACGGCGGTTCAATGGATCGCAAGAGTTGCGAGTCAGTAATACGGCATCAATTCCAAGAGCGGCGGCCGAACGGAAAATAGCACCAATGTTAGTTGCATCAACCACACTGTCAATGACTACAATGCGCCGGGCTTCCCGACATACTTCTTCCATGCTGCGCGGCTCGGGGCGACGCATGGCGCAGAGAACTCCACGTGTCAGGACATAACCTGTCAACGTAACAAGTAATTCTCTACTGCCAGTATAAACAGGCACATTTTCGCAACGTTCAATGATTTCAGCAGCATCACCGACAATATGTTTGTACTCGCATAAAATAGCTAAAGGTTCATAACCGGAGTCCAAAGCTCTCGTGATAACCTTCGGACTTTCTACTATAAAAATCCCTTTGCCGGGTTCGGTACGGTTACGTAACTGAGTTTCAGTAAGAGTACTGAACACCTCAACTCCGGGATGAGATAAAGATGATATTTCAATAACAGGCATACTACTGCTTATAACTTTCAATTAAACATACAATCGCTTCTTTCACATAACTGATCATTGATAAATGGCTACCTTAATGACTCCGTCCAATTTATTTTCAAATATACGATAAGCTTCCTCAATCTCGTTCAACGGAAATCTATGTGTAATAAGAGGAGTAGTATCTATTTTGCCTTCCTCAATCAGATTAAGAATCTCGGCACAGTCACATCCGTCCACTCCACCTGTTTTAAAAATCAAGTTCTTGCCATACATATCAGGCAAAGGAAGAATTTGAGGCTCGTCATAAAGAGCTACGATAGTGACAACAGCATTAGGACGGGCACATTCCCATGCCAGACGAAAAGTATCCTTACTGCCGGCTACTTCTAAAACAACGTCAGCACCACCATGTTCACTGTTTTGAATCACAAATTCCTTGCAGTTTTCAGGTTCCACCACCAGCACGTCAGGATAATGTTCACGCACAAAACGGATTCTTTCAGGAGACTTTTCGCAGACAATGATACGCCTCGGTTTCTTCAACATCACACACAACAAAGTACAGATTCCGGTAGGACCGGCGCCAATAATAAGCACAGTATCATCCTCGGAAATCTCTGAAATACGGGTTGCCCAAAAACCTGTCGCAAGCACATCACCCACAAACAAAGCCTGTTCGTCGCTGACTGTATCAGGAATACGGTTCAGTCCCTGGTCAGCATAAGGAACTCTGACATATTCTGCCTGACCACCGTCAATGCGGCAACCTAAAGCCCATCCCCCGTTCGGGTCAGTACAGTTGTTAACATACCCCCGTCTGCAGAAAAAACACTCTCCGCAAAATGTTTCAACATTCACTGTTACTCTATCCCCCGGCTTGACCGAGGTGACATCAGCCCCCACCTTTTCCACAACACCTACCATCTCGTGCCCGACGGTTATTCCGGGTACGGCACGCGGCACACTACCGTGCTTGATATGAAGGTCACTGGTACAAATACTGCCAAGAGTCACCCGTACAATTGCCTCCCGTGAATTTACTATTTCCGGTTCCGGCTTCTCCCGTAACTCAAATTTTCCGTGTTCAATATATGTATATGTAAGCATAATATCCTCTTCATTAATTAACAGCCCCATTCCGGTGCAAAGATAATGATTTCATCAGATCCATATTTATCAAATGAAAGTCAATCCGGACACTCTCATAAAACTTTCATATAAAAGAGTCTTCTTCTTATCA
>OODS01002121.1_pt1 | contig 11879 bp, 6 predicted proteins | sample 1671531 | NCBI WGS metagenome assembly OODS01 (sample SAMN06348166, study PRJEB24527) | human gut metagenome | biome: human gut; feature: ankylosing spondylitis patient; material: feces | host: Homo sapiens | place: China | collected 2015-10 | reverse complement strand
TCAGCCGTGCATTCTTCTATCACCAGACGGAAGGATTTAGCCTCTACGGCAGGGAAGGATTCAATGCGCTTGTGCCCCACGGAAGTACCTTTGGCCACGGTAGTCCACTGGCCGTTCACCTGGGCTTCTACCCGATAGGCACGGATGCGTTCGCCGCCGGTAATGTCTTCCTGAATCTGGTAATAGTTGACGGGCTGTATCTTGCCGAGCGAGAGCGATACTTTCTTCTTGCCGGTGCCCGAAGTTGCTGCCAGCGGCTGACCGAAGCGGCGGTTAATTTCGGCACCCCATTCCTGCAGGCGGCGCACGTCACCTTCCGGAATCAATCCGTCGGGATTCGGGGTAAGTCCCACCATCAGCGTGGCATTGCGGCCGACTGACTTTTCGTACATCTCCATCAGGTTGGCTAACGGATAGACGGCCTTGTCGTCATCACCCGGTTCCCAGAACCATTCGTGGCGTCCGTTGTATCCGCGCAGAGGTGTGTCGGCCATGGCAGGTACCCAGAACTTGCCGTTGGGATCGCCGTGTGCCAGCAGCTTGTTGTGGTCGGTCACTCCGTCGGTGGCGTTGCTGTGACTGTACGGGTAGGGGAAGCTCGACCAGCAGGGGGAACCTACGGTACCGCTTTCCGAACCGCCCCAGCGCAGGTCGGCACGGTTCACGTTGTGATAGAACAGGCAGTTAGGCTGGTACTTGTTCACGATGGGTTCCACGTCAGGGCCCATTCCTTTCGGGTCGTCGGCACCGCCGTCAAACCAGATCATGAAGAGTTCGCCGTAGCGGGTGCAGAGTTCCGTCACCATCTTTTCGCACAGGCGCTTGTACCACTCCTGGCGGTTACGGGCAAACTCGCCTTCGCCTTCTGCCTTGAAGTTGTGGATACCCAGCAGGGAGTTCCAGCGGATGCCGATGTAGATGCCCGGTTGCACACCGTACTTGCGGCAGGAGTTCACGAAGTCGCGCACGATGTCACCCTTTCCGTCGCGCCATTTCAGGGCCTTCATGCAGTAAGGATTCACGTCGCTCTGCCAAAGTCCGAAACCGGTTTCATGGGTGGCAGTGAGGATGGCAAACTTGGCTCCGGCAGCCTTGGCCGATTGAATCCACTGGTCGGTGTCGAGCTGGTCGGGATGAAAAATGTTATAGTCCTCAATCGGGTTGATACGGTTGTTGCCTTGCCCGTACACCAGTCCGTCGAATACGTGCAGGTCGTAGTGGAATACCACGCCCAGTTCGGCTTCGTGCCATTTAAGCTGGTGAGGAGCCGGGCGGGGACCTTCGTAGTCGGTATTACGGGCTGCGGTAGTGGTCGCGCAGAGGGCGAACAGTGTCAGTAGTGTCAGTAATGTCTTTTTCATATTCATGGTTTCAAATATTTTTCAAATGGGTCATGGGTCTGTTCGAGCCATGAAGAAAGAGTTCGTTTCAGTGAATCACAAAGAGCCGGCTGGCTTTCCGCAAGGTTGTGCAGCTGGCTCGGGTCGTGAAGCCGGTCATACAGCCATACGTGCGTGGGCTGGCCTTCTTCTACCTCTGTCACATACGTGTAGCGTGCGGTGCGGATGCCGCGTCGGCCGGAAGTAGAATCCGAAGGCACGCAGAAGTAATAAGGCTGGAAAGCCTCCTCAGGCGTTTGTATTTCCTCGTTTTTCAACAGTGGCCCCCAGTTGTGTGTCTGTACGGATGCCGGTATCTGTGCTTCCATTCCCATGAGCGAGAGCAGGGTGGGATACAGGTCGGCAAACGCCATGGGCAGGTCACTCTTCTGCGGATGCAGCTTGTCCTTCCAGCAGCAAATCATGGGGATGCGCATGGATTCTTCGTAGAAGATATCCTTTCCGGCATTGTTGTGAGCTCCCATGCAGATGCCATGATCGGAAGTAAATACAACGATGGTATTCTCAAAAAGTCCGTTGCTTTTGAGGGTTTCGATGATACGTCCTACCTGTTCGTCTACCCCTGTGATACAGGCGTAATAATTGCGTATGTTATTTCTGAAATAGTTTCCCATTTCGGTTCCTTTGGCGGGTATGTCCGGGCGGTGGGCACAGAGGGCTTCCACGTCTATATCCTTGTACATGGCTTTGTATTTGTCGGGAACCAGTTCGTAACCGGTATGCGGAGGATTCATCGATACGACCAGTGCGAAAGGCTGTTTATTTCCTTTTTGTGTCTGGATGTATTCGATGGCTTTATCCGCTTCATAAGCAGGGCCCCATTGGTTGACGTAGTAGAAACTGTCACGTGGGGCAGTCGTGTCCCAATACATCGGTTTCAGATGATAATCGTATGTCCCGTAGGCTGTCCAGTATTCAAATCCGTGACGGCGTTCGGGCGGACACCATTCGTTCCACGCTACTTTGCCGCGATTGTTGTAAGTGTCTACATAAGGTTTGTAAGGAGAATCCAGATGCCATTTTCCTATGTATCCCGTACGGTAGTTCATGTCTTTTAGTACATCACTCCAACAGCGGGCCTCCTGTGGAAGCTCCACTCCGTAAGGCGCTGTTTGTGAATTGCAGTTGCCCGTTACCTTATTATGCAGGGGGTACATGCCCGTCATCAGCATGGCACGGGCGGGTGATGAAACAGGATAACTGCTGACTGCATTAGTGAATAAGACTCCTTCGGAAGCCAGATGATCCAGGCAAGGAGTCTTTACGGGTTCTTTGCCCAGACAACCTAGTGCGTCCCCCCGATACTGGTCTGCCATGATGAAGACAAGATTCGGAGACGTCTGGGCGGCAAGCGGAAGAACCGGAACGACGAGTGTAGCTCCGATGAACCATTTATGATAATATGTACTCTTTGGTATGTGCATTATCATAAAAATATCTCCTTTGTGTCTGACAGGTTAAGATAAACTAAGGTCATTGTATATTATTTAAAAGGTGTACATCAGGTTGTTGTATGGCTGCAAATGTACGCAAACAATGTGGTTCCGAGTATGCCTGTTTCTTTCATTCAACATACATGTTTAATTCATAAGTCCATTTCTTTATTCGTTTTTTGTATGTTCTGACTTAATTTTGTTTGTTTGCTATATATTGTTTAATAGGATGAAGCACTTCATGGAACAGTTCGGCGTATCTCCTTCTAAATATATGGGTAGTACTGATTGATAACCTACAAGTCGATATTATATAGTTTCAGTTTATTATATAATGTCTTCCGGTCGATATTCAGTAATTGTGCCGCTTTGCTCTTGTTATTTCCGGTTTGGCGCAATGCCTCCAGAATGTGTTCTTTCTCTGTCTCTTCGTTGCGCAGCGCCATGCTTGCGGAACAAACGGTACTTGTTTCCAGTAATTCGGTTCCTAACTCAAGAAGAGTGATGAAACTGCCTTGTGCCAGTAAAGTCGCTCTTTTTACGATATTCTTCATTTGGCGTAAGTTGCCCGGCCAGTGATAATTGAGTAAGGCTTGTGAGGCTTTCGAGTCAAAACCGATCAGATGCTTGTCCAGTTCCTTGTTTGCCTGATCGAGGAAGAAGTTGGCAAATAACAGGATATCCTCTTTCCGTTCTTTCAGGTCGGGCATCCGCAGGGTAAATTCATTGATACGATGGAAAAGGTCTTCACGGAAAGTCCCTTTCTCGATAGCTTGTTCCAGATTCTCGTTGGTGGCGGATACCAGACGGATATCAACCGAAACTTCTTGCGTGGAACCGACCGGACGAATCTTTCTCTCTTGCAAGGCACGAAGAAGCTGTATCTGTACCTCGTAACTGAGATTACCTATTTCATCCAGAAAGATAGTGCCTCCATTGGCGGCAACGAACGCTCCGGTCTTGTCCGTCAGTGCTCCTGTAAAAGAGCCCTTCACATGACCGAAAAACTCGGATGCAGCTAATTCTTTGGGGATCGAACCGCAGTCTACCGCGATAAACGGCTTGTCATTCCGTTTGCTCAGTTGATGGATGCGGTGCGCCACATACTCTTTTCCCGTTCCGCTGGAACCGTTGATCAGTACGGACATATTGGTGGGAGCTACCAGGCCTACATAATTGTAGAGTTGCTTGGCAGCATCACTTTCTCCTTCCAGATAAGCATGATGGGCTTCGGTGGCATTTCCGGACGAGGCGGAAGAACCTTTCTTTGCAGAAGTTTTGGCTGCGGTGTGCGCAGTCGGTGCTTCTTTCGTTTGTAAAGCTTCCGACATCTTTTTGAGCAGCTCTTCCGGATTCACCGGTTTGGCAACATAGTCGCGTGCTCCCAGTTTCATCGCCTGCACTGCCGATTGGATATCGGCATAACCGGTCATGATGATCAAAGGAATATCGATTCCTTTTTCGTTCATCCATTTCAGAAGATCGATTCCGTCGTGATCCGGTAAGCGTAAATCGGACAGGATTAAGTCTGCCCCTTGTCCTTCAATGTGCTTCTGGGCACGGGCAATGTTACTGACTGACGACACTTCAAACCCTTTTTTACTTAGCCAGGTTTTCAGCATCATTCCGAAAGTGATATCGTCTTCTATTATCAATATGGATTTCATCATACTCTCTTTTGCCTCTTTTAATGCTACAAAGGTAAGAGGATTTGGGCGAAAGTAGTATATTTGCAAACTTAAATTAAATAAAAGTGTTATGAAAAAGATTCTATTGATAATATTAACCATATCGTTTTGCGGACTTACTGCCTGCAAAACCGGAACAAAAAAAGGAGGAGACATGGATAAAGAGACATTGGTAAAGATTGAAACAACAGCCGGAGATATCAAAGTGAAGTTGTATAATGAGACACCCAAGCATCGTGATAATTTTATCAAACTGGTGAAAGACGGAGTATATGAAGGAACATTATTTCATCGTGTCATCAAAGATTTTATGATTCAAGCTGGTGACCCGGATTCAAAGAATGCGCCGAAAGGGAAGATGTTGGGTGCCGGTGATGTCGGCTACACCGTACCGGCAGAATTTGTATATCCGAAGTATTTCCATAAGAAAGGAGCGTTGTCTGCAGCCCGTCAGGGAGACAATGTGAATCCGAAAAAAGAATCTTCCGGTTGTCAGTTCTATATCGTAACGGGTAAGGTTTACAATGATTCTACACTGTTGGGTATGGAAAGCCAGATGAATGAAAATAAGATCAATGTCATTTTCAATAAATTGGCGCAGAAACACATGAAAGAAATCTATAAGATGCGTAAGGCGAATGACGAAAACGGGCTTTATGACTTGCAGGAGAAATTGTTTGCGGAAGCACAGGAATTGTCGGCAAAAGAACCGGAATTCCATTTTACGCCGGAGCAGATAGAAGCATATACTACTGTGGGTGGTACTCCACATCTGGATGGCGAATATACAGTATTCGGCGAAGTAGTGGAGGGTATGGACGTCGTAGATAAAATCCAGAAGGTGAAGACGGACCGTAGCGACCGTCCCGAAGAAGATGTGAAGATAATAAAAGCGACTATACTTGACTAAATGATATGAAAATCAATAGGCACATTCTTGACAACGGGTTGCGGCTGGTACATTCGCGGGACGAAAGTACACAGATGGTGGCTCTAAATATATTATATAATGTGGGAGCTCGTGACGAACATCCCGAACATACCGGCTTCGCACATCTGTTTGAACACTTGATGTTCGGTGGATCGGTAAATATCCCCGATTATGATATGCCGCTTCAGCTAGCGGGTGGAGAGAATAATGCCTGGACGAACAATGATATCACCAATTACTACCTCACTGTGCCCCGGCAGAATGTGGAAACCGGCTTCTGGTTGGAGTCCGACCGTATGTTGAGCCTTGATTTCAGCGAACGGAGTCTGGAAGTACAGCGAGGGGTAGTAATGGAAGAATTCAAGCAACGCTGTCTGAACCAGCCTTATGGAGATGTGGGGCATCTTTTGCGCCCGTTGGCTTATCAGAAACATCCTTATCAATGGCCGACTATCGGAAAAGACCTGTCGCATGTCGCTAATGCAACATTAGAAGAGGTGAAAGCATTCTTTTTCCGTTTTTATGCTCCTAACAATGCGATACTGGCGGTGACCGGGAATATCTCTTTTGAGGAAGCAGTGGAATTGACGGAGAAATGGTTCGGATCTGTTCCCCGTCGGGAAGTTCCTGTACGGAATCTGCCACAGGAGCCGGAACAGACGGAAGAACGCAGGCTGACGGTAGAGAGAAATGTACCTCTTGATTCTCTGTTCATGGCTTATCACATGTGCGATCATCGTCACCCGGATTATTATGTGTTCGATATACTGTCGGATGTATTGAGTAACGGGCGTTCCAGTCGATTGAACCAACATCTGGTACAGGAAAAACAGCTATTCTCGAGCATTGATGCTTACATCTCAGGTAGTGTGGATGCAGGCTTGTTTCACATTGCCGGAAAACCTTCGGCGGGAGTTAGCCTCGAACTGGCGGAAGCGGCAGTGCGCGACGAACTCGATCGCCTGCAACAAGAATTGGTTGACGGACAGGAATTGGAGAAGGTGAAAAATAAGTTTGAGTCTACCCAGATATTCGGTAATATAAATTATTTGAATGTGGCTACCAATCTTGCCTGGTTCGAATTGCTCGGTAAAGCGGAAGATTTGGAGAAAGAAGTAGAACGTTATCGCTCTGTCACTGCTATGCAGTTGCGGGAAGTCGCTCAATCGGCTTTTCGGAAAGAGAACGGAGTTGTACTCTATTATAAAAGTAAATGAGAAATATTTATAGAACATACAGAGAGCATTATAAAGCATTATTTTTTCTTGGTTTACCTATCGTTATCGGACAAATAGGAGTGATCGTGCTCGGGTTTGCCGATACCCTGATGATTGGACATCATAGTACGGTAGAATTGGGAGCAGCTTCTTTTGTAAATAACGTGTTCAATTTGGCTATCATTTTCAGTACCGGTTTTTCATACGGGCTAACTCCTGTTGTGGGAGGTCTATATGGAACACATCAGTTTGCACCTGCCGGACAGGCATTGCGTAATAGTTTGTTAGCGAATCTGATGGTCGCGTTATTATTGACGCTTTGTATGACTGTTCTTTATCTGAATATAGAGAATCTTGGCCAGCCGGAAGAACTGATTCCTTTGATTAAGCCTTATTATTTGGTGCTGCTGGCTTCATTGGTGTTTGTTATGCTTTTCAATGGATTCAAGCAGTTTACGGATGGAATCACGGATACCAAGACGGCCATGTGGATACTCTTGGGAGGAAATGTATTGAATATCATAGGAAATTATCTTTTGATTTACGGAAAGTTAGGTTTGCCCGAGTTGGGATTGTTGGGAGCCGGTATCAGCACATTGTTTTCGCGTATTATGATGGTGCTCGTGTTTATCATTATCTTCTTGCGTAGTTCTCGTTTTATCCGTTACAAAGTTGGCTTCTTCCGTTTGGGGTGGTCACGGGCTATATTCGGTCGGTTGAACGGACTTGGTTGGCCGGTTGCTTTTCAAATGGGAATGGAAACAGCTTCTTTTAGTCTGAGTGCCATAATGATAGGTTGGTTGGGGACCATTGCACTGGCTTCGCATCAGGTTATGTTGGCTATTTCACAGTTTACGTTTATGATGTATTATGGCATGGGAGCTGCCGTAGCTGTTCGTGTCAGCAACTTCAAAGGTCAGAACGATATTTTGAACGTTCGTCGTTCGGCCTATGCCGGTTTTCATCTGATGATGACATTGGGCGTAGTGCTTTCTTTTATTGTCTTTCTTTGCCGTAACTATTTAGGAGGTTGGTTTACCGACAGTCCTGAGGTGGCGGCTATGGTAACTTCTCTCATTTTTCCTTTCCTCGTTTATCAGTTCGGGGACGGGTTACAGATTACTTTTGCTAATGCCTTGCGTGGCATTTCGGATGTAAAACTGATGATGCTCATCGCCTTTATCGCTTACTTTATCATCTCACTTCCCGTAGGTTATTTCTGCGGCTTCGTAATGGGCTGGGGGGTGGTAGGTGTCTGGATGGCGTTCCCTTTCGGTCTGACAAGTGCAGGATTAATGCTTTGGTGGCGTTTTCATTACATGACGAAACTCCCCACTCCCCAAGTGAATACTTGATACTTAAAACTTTACCGTATGGCTTCCTATCGTTCCACAAAGTTGAAAGTAACAATCGGTTATACGTTATTACTTGCAATTCTTCTTTTTTCTCTGGTATTTGTACATCGCGAAATGGAGACATTGTCGGCTGCCGATGACCAGGAGAATCTGCGGACAGACAGCCTGTTGACCCTGCTGCACGAGAAAGACCGGAATACGATACAGATGCTCCGGGTATTGAGCGAAGCGAATGACAGCTTACTTTCCGCTTCGGAGATTGAAGAAATAATTTCCGAACAAGATTCTGTCATTACTCAGCAACGGGTACAACACCGAGTTATCACTAAACGGGATTCTTTACTGACTACGCCTAAGAAGAAAGGTTTCTTTAAGAGATTGGCAGAAGTGTTTGTCCCAACTAAACAAGACAGTGCCGTGCTTGTTAATACCTCCATGGAGGTTGCTACGGATACTATTCTGGAACCGACCACTTCTAAAGATTCCCTTCAGCAAAAGATTCGTATGGCTACAGAGGAAAAACGGTTGCAGCGGCGAAAAACAATCCGGCGGACTAGTACAAAATATCAGCGTATGAATTCGCAGTTGACAGCAAGAATGGATAGCCTGATAAAACAATACGAGGAGGAAATGACCTTGCGTGCCCGCCAGGATGCAGAAATGCAACAGGAGGTAAGAATGCGTTCAGCACGCACCATTGGTGGAATAGCTATCGGAGCAGTGCTGCTCTCTGTCTTTTTCCTGATTTTGATAGTGCGTGACATATCCCGCAGCAATCGTTACCGCCGGCAATTGGAAGAAGCTAATAAACGGGCGGAAGACCTGCTTATTGCCCGTGAAAAGCTGATGCTCGCCATTACTCACGACTTTAAAGCACCGTTAGGCTCTATTATGGGATATACCGAATTACTTTCCCGACTGACGGAGGACGAACGGCAGCGCTTCTATCTTGACAATATGAAAAGTTCTTCGGAACATCTTTTGAAATTGGTCAGCGACTTGCTCGACTTTCATCGGCTCGACCTTAATAAAGCGGAAGTGAACCGCGTCACCTTCAATCCTTCGCAGTTATTCGAAGAAATCCATGTTAGCTTCGAACCATTGACAGCCGCCAAAGGATTAACCTTGCAATGCCATGTCGCTCAGGAATTAAATGGGAGATACATCAGCGACCCTTTACGGCTCCGGCAGATAGTGAATAATCTTTTGTCTAACGCAGTGAAGTTTACTCCGAAAGGCGAGATTGCATTAACGGCTAAATATGATTCTTCCAAGCTGACGATAGCGATTTCGGATACCGGAAAAGGTATGGCTACGGAAGACCGCGAACGGATTTTTCAGGAATTTACCCGTTTATCCGGTGCACAAGGAGAAGAAGGCTTCGGCTTGGGATTGTCTATTGTGAAGAAGTTGGTTGTTTTGCTTGAAGGTACGATTGATGTGCAGAGTAAGCTGGGGGAGGGAAGTTGCTTCACAGTCATTCTCCCTCTTTATCCGGTGGGAAAATCTGTGTCCGAAAGGGCATTGGAAGAAAAAACAATTTCGGCAGAAGACCCTGTCACGCTTCCACCGATGAAAGTGATACGTGTACTGTTGATTGATGATGATAAAATTCAATTAAGCTTGACGGCAGCCATGTTAAAGCAACATGGAATTGACGCCGTTTGTTGTGAGCAACTGGAGGAGTTGATAGAACAGCTCCGTACCTCTGTTTTCGATGTATTGCTGACTGATATACAAATGCCTGCTATTAATGGCTTTGATTTGGTAAAACTCTTGCGCGCTTCCAATATTCCGCAGGCAAAGACAATTCCTGTGATTGCCGTAACTGCCCGCAGTGAAATGGATATAGATGCTTTACAAGAACACGGTTTTGCCGGTTGCCTGCACAAACCTTTTACGGTGAAAGAACTATTGCTCACAGTCAACGAAGGACAGCTTGCCGCTGACGAAGCACACATTACTGAGGATATGCAGACTGTAAGTTCCTTGAACTTTTCTGCATTAACAGCCTTTTCTGAAGACGATGCTGATGCCGCACATTCCATTATTCAGACCTTTATCGAAGAAACCGGAAAGAATGCCGATCGGATGCAACAAGCATTGGCAGGCAAGGAGGTGGACGGAATAGCGGCTATGGCTCACAAACTACTTCCGCTTTTCACTTTAATTGGGGCAATGGAAGCTGTGCCTTTATTGAACTGGCTGGAAACACAACGTGGGCAATGTTTTTCAGAGGAGATAGGTGAAAAAACGGCTTGTGTACTTCTGGAGATTCAGAAGGTTCTGGAAGAAGCTCGTAAGGTATAAGTGGCTTGAAGTAGTGACAAGAGCTCCGGTAAAGAAGGTGAAGAAAGAAAACCATAATACTTGTATTTCTTTTGTGATTGAACATTTTGCTCCTAACGTCAACCTTTTTTCAGAATTAATTGTTTACTTTGTGTCACCTTTTAATACACTGGCACATTTTACATGAAACGAAAATGGATAAGAAGGGTGAGTTGGATATTGCTCACTCCTGTATTGCTTTTTGTAATACTAATGATATTACTTTATATACCTCCCGTTCAGAATCTTTTGCGTCGGGAGGTGACAGCATACGCTTCCAAAGCAACCGGTATGCAGATTCAGGTGGAACGAATCGACCTTCGTTTTCCGCTCAATCTGTTGGTTCGTGGCGTGGAAGTGATCCAGCAACCGGATACGCTGTTGTCTTTGGAAAGTCTGAACGTGCGTGTACAGGCATGGCCGCTCGTCAAGGGAAAGGTAGAGGTAGATGAAGTAACATTAAGTCAGGTAGCGTTCAATTCGGCTAATCTAATAGAAGGCATGAAGATAAAGGGGGTACTGGGACGTTTCTTTTTACAAAGTCATGGAGTTGATCTTTCTAATGAGCTGGCCGTTATCAACCAGACGGAATTATCGGACACTCACGTACAAATGTTGATGAACGATACTACGACTACGCCTAAAGATACAACAGCTTCTGCTCCTGTAAACTGGAAAGTGGATCTTCATAAACTGAAGTTGAAGAATGTGTCGTTCAGTATGCAACTTCCTGCTGACTCGATGCGAATGGCTGCTCATATCGGAGAAGCATTTATCAATGATGCACAAGCTGATCTGAAGAATCAGTTTTATGAACTGAAACAATTCCTGTTATCCGGAAGCTCTGCCAATTATGATACCGGAGCAGCCAAACCCGGAGAAGGTTTCGATGCGTCTCATATTGCCGTTCGTGATATCCGTATCGGTTTGGATTCCTTATTATATAAAGGTCGGGATATGAATGCTGTAATCCGTGAGTTTTCGATGAATGAACGTTCCGGATTGAGTATCACTTCATTGACGGGTAGGGCATTTTCTAACGACTCGATTATTCGTATTCCCGGCATAAAACTGCAAACCCCTCATTCCGAAATAGATTTATCCGCCCAGACATATTGGGAACTTGTCAATATTCCCACTACAGGACGTTTGTCCGCCGGTCTCAATGCTTATATCGGTAAAGAGGATGTTATGTTATTTGCCGGCGGTTTGCCGGATAGTTTCAAAGAGGCGTATCCCTTCCGTCCGCTTGTGGTTCGTGCCGGTACGGACGGAAATCTGAAACAAATGCAGATTTCTCGTTTCACAGTCGATCTCCCGGGAGCTTTTTCCATGAAAGGAGGCGGTATTCTTGAAAACTTGGCTGACAGCCTGACGCGTTCGGGGACTATCGGTCTGGATATGATTACTCAGAATCTAAACTTCCTGACTGCTTTAACGGGAGAAGCCCCCAACGGTACTATCGTAATCCCAGATAGCATGAATCTGAAGGCCCGTGTCGAGCTGAAAGGACCTGAATATAAGGCT
>OODS01002110.1_pt1 | contig 11924 bp, 7 predicted proteins | sample 1671531 | NCBI WGS metagenome assembly OODS01 (sample SAMN06348166, study PRJEB24527) | human gut metagenome | biome: human gut; feature: ankylosing spondylitis patient; material: feces | host: Homo sapiens | place: China | collected 2015-10 | reverse complement strand
GGCAGCAGGTGCGGATTTAAATGATCCATTTTCATTTGTATTATATACAAATGAATTTGTATCCTCAAATCTGGACCATATTGAGGGAAATGCCGCAATTAGAGAATTAAAGGTTTCCATGGTAAGCTATGGGGGAAAATCTTATCTGGGAGATCTTTCTGCTCCCAATCAGATTCTTAAATATACAGCTTCAGGCAGAACAGATGAAAAGGAGCTGGTGATTCCCCTTACTAATTCTGACGGAACACAGAACTCTGTTGAGCGGGAAGTGACTGGACAGGGTTATAATATTATAGCTGGTGAAAATAAATTATATACTGGAAATCTTCTGAAGAACTGTGAGGTATGGGATACAGATATTGCATCTGAGATCAGCAATGTCCTGGCAGGTAATATGGTACAGAAAAGCAACGACTTGTATGCTTTGGCGGATGAAAATAACGATACACAACTGGTATTGAATGTAACAAGTGCTGAGTTAAATACCAGGATGGAAGACTATGACAAAGAGATCACCGGCGCAGCTTTTTATGGAAAAACAGTTGTGGTAAATGTAAGTGATTCCGGAACTGTGAATATTACCGGCTGGATGAATGCGCATGGTGCAAAAAAGCAAGCATTGGAACATCAGCTGTGGGCAGACAGAATTATTTGGAACTTTGGCAATGCAACAGAAGTTAATGTAAATTCTATTTTCGGATATATTTTGGCTCCGAATGCAACTGTCTATAATGGCGGAACTGTTGTCGGAGGCATCATAGCGGATAAGTATAAGCAGGGTGGAGAGATTCACTGTCCGTGCGAACCGGATGAGCCGGAACCTACGCCTACGCCGGTAGTAACCGAGGAACCTACGCCGACGCCGGTAGTAACCGAGGAACCTACGCCGACGCCGACGGTACCGGTGGTAACCGAGGAGCCTACGCCGACACCGACGGTACCGGTGGTAACCGAAGAACCTACACCAACACCAACCGCAACACCTGACACCCCGGATGAACCCGATACTCCGGACGATACACCAGATGATCCCGGTACACCGGCAGATCCCGGCACACCGGCCGGTGGAATCCCGGACACCCCGCAGGTACTTGGTGCAAGACGCCGCAGAATGGTGACCATCGAGGATGAGACAGTTCCCTTGGCGGACAGAGCAGTCCTCGGAGCATCCAGACGACCGCAGACCAGCGATGACTCCGATGCCTGGAATCTGGGCTTTGCCTTTTCCCTGACGAGTCTGGGAGCATGGCTTGTTCTTAAGCGAAAAGAACATTAAACAGGAACGGAACGACAGCCGATCTTAGCTGTAAAAGTATAAAAGGATCAGAATCTTGAAAAATTTTTCAAATTCTGGTCCTTTTTTCCATTTGGCGCAGTCTTACTTATTAGGAGAGTAAAAAGAAGTAATAAAAACAGAAATACTGGTTTTGAGGGGAAACAGAAATGAAGTTAAAAAACGTAATACAGACCAAACTGGCAAAAACTCTGGTAGCGGCACTGATGATCGGCAGCATCTCCAACACCGGATTTACGGTACAGGCGGAAGAAGCAACGCAGAATGAGCAGAACGATGTTGTTGAAATGGCAAGTGCAAGCGGAAACGACAGCGTTGTTGCTGTAAAAGAGAAAACCTATCCCAACATCAAAACGGTGATTCTTGCTGGAGGCACCATGGCAAAATATGTGGGAGGACAGGTAGCCAGCCCCAACGTATGGCCCAATAATTACAAGCCGGCAAACGGAGATTTTTCATTGTTTGCAGGTCATAAGATGACTTTGGATGATGCTGAAACCTTTAAATATCTTTCTGTGGATAATACAGGGGTAGATGCCGAAGGAAAGTTAACCGGAAGTAACGGAGCAAGCTGGCAGTGCGTTGGATTCGTAGCATTAGATGTAAACAAATATTCTGACTGTAAGCCCGCAGATTTGTTACACTATGTTTATTACGGTGAAGACAGCGAAGGCACTTCCTATTATAAAGAAAACTGCGGAAAAACCCTTGAGGATGTAAAACAGTATGTGAATGACAACAACGGCGTCTTGTATGGTGAAAATGTAACGGAAAGTTTTATGAATCAGTTGCTCACCACCGGTCGGTCCTTCAGCGGAGTCACCATTGCCACGGTATGGTATGTGACCACACCCACAGAGACCTGGATCAATTATGACGGATACGATTACAGGATTCCCGGGGTATCCGCAGTAGATTATTATGAATATCCCACGGGAACGGTAACTTTTGAACAGAATGAGAACGGCGCAGTGTTCCATTATATTTCCGAAGGTATTACCATTACTACAACTCCGGAACTGGAACAGCATTGGGAAAGCGGCACCGGCAGGGTGACCTATGATGCAACGATCACCATTACGATCCACAGCAATGCCCCGGACAAGGTAAGAATCAATCTGTCCGATGCCATCGGTTATCTGAACGGTACCGTGGCAGGAGGAAATGCGGCAGAGCCCGGAGATACCCTGTACTACAACATAAAGCTGGTAAATGAGAGCAATAAGGAGTATCAGTATGATCCTGCAAAGGCCACGATCGGTACGATCCCGGCGGCGCCTAAGGCAGGAGAGAAAGTAACGGTTCTGTCCAGTGGTTTTGAAGGTTATGAGATCGGTGAAGTGGGAGCGTTCTGTACATTGCCCCGCCGTATTTTAAATGCTCCGTTACGGGATCTCGGAATCACCGCAGGCAAGGTTACGGATGCGATTGTCGGAGAGGCTCTTTTGAAAAAAGGATATGGCAGCGAAGAAATGAAGCCGGAAGAGGTTACGCAGAGCTGCCTGGCACAGTATTACTTAGACTGGTTCAACAATACTTCCAGAGAAGAAGGAAATAAGGTCTACGGCTTTTCAGAACTTACGGCAGAGGAACTGGCAATCCTGACCAACGGAACAGCCGATACCACAGTAGCGGAGAGCTGTTCTGCAGTAGCAGATGCTTTATATTACACGACATATCATAATGTATATACTTTTGACGGTGAAGGTCTGTATGACCGGATGCTGAAAAACGGACAGGAAGGTTCCTATGCAGATACTCTGGTATCCGACCTGTTAAAGGACGGAGAAGTGAAGATCACCACTAACCTTAACGGTGTGTTGGCCAACAACGGCTATCAGATGACCAGATACGGCTTCGGAATGCAGTTTGAATTGTCCAGAGAGCCGGAGGTTACTCCGCCCGTGACTACCAGCCCGGAACCTACTCCCAGTGCTACTCCGGAGCCTACGCCGACAGGCACACCGGATACCACACCCACGACGCCGACCACTACTCCGACCGCACCCCCGGATACTCCGGACGATTCGGATGATTCCGATACCCCGGATACTCCCGGTACACCGTCTGAGCCGGCAACCCCGGTAACACCTCAGGTGCTTGGTGTAAGACGTCAGCGGGTTGTAAGCATTACCGATGATCCTACACCATTGGCGGACAGAGCAGTCCTGGGAGCTTCCAGAAGACCCAGGACCGGCGATGATTCCAATACATGGAATCTGGGCTTTGCCCTTTCCTTGACAGGGCTGGGAGCATGGCTTATTATTAAGAAAAAGCAATCATAACGAATAAACATATATTTACTATAAACAATCAAGGAAAGAAGAGGTAGAACAAATGAAAAAAAGATGGATGAGTCTTGTTCTGACAGTCATCATGGTGCTGAGCCTTGCAGGCTGCGGCAAGAGTACAGAATTATCCTCTGTAAGCCGTGATCCTGCCACGGATGACGGAACTGTCTGGTTCGATGAAGAGGCAGTGGCACTGGCGGGTTCTGTGAGAAAAGCCGGTATGAGTGAAGCTGAGCTGGCCCGTGCAGATGAACTTCGTGCCATGGCTATCGATGCGTTGGATATTGTAAACGCGAAGAGAGCAGAGAACGGCCTGGCAGCACTGAACTGGAGCAACGGTCTGGAGTCCTGCGCTATGGTAAGAGCAACCGAAGCAGCTTCCAAGTTCTCCCATACCAGACCCAACGGTAAGGACTGGTACACAGTGAACAGTGAACTGATGTGGGGCGAGAATCTGGCGAAGGGCTATGATTCCGCACAGAGTGTAGTAGATGCCTGGATGGCTTCTCCTACACACGCAGCGAATATCCTGGCAGGCGATTTTACCACCTGCAGCATTGCGGTCTATGAGACCAATGGCAAGTTGTATTTTGCCCAGGAGTTCGGCTATTAACAGGGTATTTCTTATCATGAGGGGATAGAGAGATAAATGACAGGAGAGAGTTGATATTCTTAACGGAATATTAACTCTCTTTTTGGGCTTCAAAAGATAGAAAATTTTCCTGAATCATGGTAAAATAAAATCAACATATAAAATTAAGTATCTCTGCAGAAGATCACTGTTCCAAAATGAAGGAAATGCATGGGATATCCGGGCGCTGCCGGATAAGTGGTCACTTCATAGAGTACAGGAAAATAAAGCATATAATAAAAATGCAGCGCAGAAATGAGGACATATGAGTACAAAAGCATCACAGAAGGGCACAAAGGGGCAGACACCCGGCATGACGACGATCCGGGAACGTCTGCAGAAGGCAATCAGCAGGCTGGTAGTGTTCTCAATTATTCCGTTGGTCATCCTTACCGTGATCCTGAATCTGTTCAGTACCATGAGAACACTGGAAGGCGATATGCTGGTGGTGGCAGAGATCTCTGCAGACCGTATCAAAGAGGAACTACGGGTGACAACAACGATCGTATCCGAACTCGGATGCAGTTACCAGCTGTCTTCTCCGGTATTTACCCAGGAGCAGAAACAGCAGTATATCAACCAACGCATGGAAGCTTATGGAATGGTCAGAGGCAAGCTGATCGGCGCCAACGGTATCTGTGCTTATGACGGAACCGATTATAGTGACCGTGATTATTTTAAGAGATCCATGCAGGGAGAGGTCGTGGTATCGGATCCCGTGATTGCAAAGACAGACGGTAAGCTCAGCGTTATCATTTCCGCACCCGTATATGCAGACGGAGATAAGAATGGTGATATTGTCGGCGTGGTATTCGTTGTGCCGGATCCGGAGTTCTTAAATGATATTGCTGCGGCAGTCTCTGTCAGTAAGAATTCCGAGTGCTATCTGTTGGGAGAAACAGGTATCACCATTGCTCACTGTGATTCTGCGATTGCCCAGGAGCAGAAGAGCAACATTGAACTGTCCCAGACAGACAGATCTTTGCGGGGAATTGCAAAGGTAGAGCAGAAGATGATGACCGGAGCAACCGGATATGGCACTTATATGAAAGGCGGAACCATCACAATACAGGCTTATGCACCAATAGAAGGAACCAATGGATGGAGCGTGGCAGTAAATGCACCACTGACAGATTTCCTTGGTTCTACCGTTGTATGTATTGTCATTGGTGTAGCAATAGGTGCTGCAGCTTTATGTTTCAGTGTGCGCAGGGCAAAAAAGATCGGTCAGGCGATCGGTGAACCGGTGGCGGAATGTACCGAAAGAATACGTCAGCTGGCGGAAGGCGATCTGCATACTCCGGCACCTGTGATCCGGACACAGGATGAGACACAGATCCTGGCAGAGGCTACCGCAGCACTATCCGGCAATCTGCAGAAGGTCATCGGCGATGCGGATTATCTGTTGGGAGAAATGTCGGAAGGAAACTTCGCACTGACTTCAGGGTGTGCAGAAGCCTATGTGGGAGACTTTCAGGGACTGTTGGAATCTATCCGTAAGCTGAACCATAAGCTCAGTGAGACACTTAATGAGATCAAGACGGCAGTGGGACAGGTATCTCTGGGGGCAAACCAGATGGCAGATGCTGCCCAGGGACTTGCGGAGGGTGCTACCGACCAGGCCGGTTCCGTAGAGGAACTGCAGGCTACCATCACGAATGTAACCGAGATCGTGGAGAAGAATGCCAAGGCACTGGGAGGTTCTTACCAGAAGGCTATGGATTACCAGCAGCAGGCGAAGGACAGCGGAGAGGAAATGAAGGGTCTGACAGATGCCATGCAGCGTATCAACGATACTTCCAGGCAGATCAGCGATATTATCGGTGAGATTGAGGATATCGCATCCCAGACGAATCTGTTATCCCTGAATGCAGCCATTGAGGCAGCCAGAGCAGGAGAGGCCGGAAGAGGCTTTGCAGTGGTTGCGGATCAGATCCGTAAGCTGGCAGATGACAGTGCACAGTCTGCGGTACATACCAGAGAATTGATTGAGACTTCCCTGCAGGAGATTGAGCATGGCAACCAGATCACGGACAAGACAGCCGAAGCATTGCAGAAGGTCGTGGAAGGCATTGAGGATCTGGCCAACGAGTCCAAGAAAGCCATGGAAGAATCCAAGGCACAGGCAGATGCCATGATGCAGATTGAACAGGGCATTGAACAGATATCCACAGTGGTGCAGAACAACTCTGCGACCGCAGAAGAAACTTCTGCCACCAGTGAGGAATTGTCTGCGCAGGCCACCAACATGAACGAGCTGACCGCAGCATTCCAGTTAAGAGATCAAAATGTACGATGATTCGGTGTAATGAATTCTGAAGATATGACATACAATGCTTAATAGAAACAAGCATTGGAGGCAGCCGTGTTCGAAAAACAGAATATACAGGAAACCGTAAATGAACTGAAAAGTGACGCAGTGAAGGGCCTTACCGATGGTGAGGCCTTTCGTCGTTTACAGCAAAATGGCAGAAATGAAATGAAAGCTGCCAGAAAAAAGACGAAAATACAGCTTTTTCTGGAGCAGTTAAAGGACCCGCTGATCTACATATTATTGATCGCAGCTGTGGTATCCGTCTTTCTGGGGGAGCTCAGTGATGCCGTGATCATCGGCACTGTGGTAGTGGTCAATGCCCTGGTGGGCATGCTGCAGGAGGGAAAAGCCCGAAAGGCACTGGAAGCGTTGAAAAAGCTGACCAGTCCACAGACCATTGTGATCAGGGAAGGTATCCGTCAGGAGATTCCGGCGGCGGAACTGGTGACGGGCGATCTGGTAGACCTGGAGGCAGGGGCACAGGTACCTGCGGATATACGGCTGACCAGAAGCTCCAATCTGCAGGTAGAGGAATCCGCCCTGACCGGAGAATCGGTACCTGTGGAAAAAGATGCGCTGTTTCTGGCAGACTGCAGACACGAGATTCCATTGGCTGAACGGGTCAATATGGTATATATGTCTACTGTGGTGACCCATGGCCACGGAGAAGGAATCGTGACAGCTACGGGCATGGCCACGGAGATCGGCAGGATCGCCTCCATGATCACAGATGCGGAAGAGGAAATGACACCGTTACAGAAACGTCTGGGGGATATGGGAAAGCTTCTGAGTATTTTATCGCTGGGAGTATGTGCGGCATTGTTTCTGCTGGCGGTATTTCAACACAGAAATATTCCGGAAATGCTGCTGGTGGCGATTTCCCTGGCGGTGGCTGCGGTGCCGGAAGGTCTGCCGGCAGTGGTGACGATCTGTCTGGCATTGTCAGTGACCAGAATGGTCAAAGTACATACGATCATCCGCAGACTGCCTTCCGTTGAGACTCTGGGAGCGGTCAGCGTGGTCTGCTCGGATAAGACCGGCACACTGACCCAGAACCGGCTCACGGTGGAAAAATGCTGGTGGTATGATGTGCTGGAGGATGCTGCCGGCAGCAATGGCAGGGGAGAATCCCGATGCGTACAGGAGATGCTCCGGGGAATGCTGTTGTGCAACGATGCTTCCCTGCAGGGAGAGCAACGGATCGGAGATCCAACGGAACTGGCGCTCTTAGACTTCGGAGAGAAGATGGGGATGCATAGAGAACGTCTGGAGAAGCAGTACCCCCGCTATGATGAAAAGCCTTTCGATTCGGACCGGAAGATGATGACGACCTATCACAGAATCCCGAAAAACGGAGGGCATAAGGGAAGCATTGCCTATACGAAGGGGGCACCGGATGTGATCGTACAGCACTGCACCCATATTTTACAGGACGGAAGAAGTGTGCCAATGACAGCCGGACAGAGAAAAAGGATCAGTGAGGTTGTAGAACTCATGAATTCCCTGGCGCTTCGGACACTGGCGGCAGCACAGAGCGGAAACACTCCCGGGTGTGGGGAAGAAGGTATGACATTCCTGGGAATTGTGGGGATGCGTGATCCTGCCAGACCGGAGGCGGAGGAAGCGGTGGAGATTTTCCGCCGTGCAGGTGTATCTACAGTAATGATCACCGGGGATCATGTGGATACCGCCTATGCCATTGCCAGACAGCTGGGGATTGCAGGGCATCGCAGTCAGTGTATTACAGGGGAAGAACTGAATCATCTGGATGATGCTTCTTTTGCCAGGAGGATCAGGAATATCAGGGTTTATGCCAGAGTGACTCCGGCCCAGAAGGTACGGATCGTGAAGGGGCTGCAGCAGAATGGGGAGATTGTGGCCATGACAGGGGATGGTGTGAACGATGCTCCTTCTCTGAAAGCAGCAGATATCGGTGTAGCCATGGGAACCGGCGTGGATGTGGCTAAACAGGCGGCGGACATGATATTGACGGATGATAATTTTGCAACGATTGAAAAGGCAATCGAGGAAGGCAGAGGCGTCTATGAAAACATCCGCAAGTCGGTGATATTTTTACTGTCCTCCAATCTCGGGGAACTGATGACCATGTTCGTAGCAGTGGCTCTGGGGCTGGCTTCCCCTCTAAAATCCAGTCATATACTGTGGATCAATCTGATCACGGATTCCCTTCCGGCGTTGGCACTGGGAGTGGATAAAAATGACGGAAAAAGCCTGATGCGCTGTCCTCCAAGAAAAGCAGCGGAGAGTCTGTTCGCCCGGGGCGGAATGGCCTGTACCTTACTCTATGGAGCGCTGATCACCGGTATCGGTCTGGCGGCATTTCTGGTATTGCCCTGTGGGATCCTGGCAGGCAGGGGAGAACTGTCCTGGAATCTGTCTGACTGGGTAGAGGGACTTCGTGAATTACTGTCCCGGGAAAAAATACTTGCCCGATCCCAGACCTATGCTTTTACAGTACTGGGAATGTGCCAGCTGTATCATGCAGTAGGAATGCGGGATATGCAGAAGTCCGTATTTGCCATGAGACCCTGGGATAATCCGCTGATGGTGTTGGCCTGTGTTATTGGATTTGCGCTGCAGTTTGCGGTAACAGAAGTACCGTTTCTCATCGGAGCGTTCGGAACCTCCCATCTGTCCGGACAGGAATGGCTGCTATTGAATGTACTGGCAGCATTTCCACTGCTGGCTCATGAGCTGGTAGTGATGTTACGGAAGTGAGTACGCTTATCCGGGCTTACCGACGATTCAGAACGATAATTCGCCCTATAACTTCAGGCAGATATTCTTGCGTATGCAAGCATCTGCCGAATACCCTGCCTGAAGCTACATGGCTCTGAATAGTCGTAATATTCAGAACCCCATTCGCAAAATCGCATCTCCGATGCTTTCCTTTTGCTCATGTGGTCACTTCGCCACATAAATATAGCCAGAGGATCTTACGAATGCAAGCATTCGACGTTCCTCCGGTTATATTTACGTGGCTCTGAATATTTACAAAAAGTTAACATTTTCCTTGTATGGAGTTTATAGTCAATAGTTACAATAAAATTGACAAATAACTTTCATGGGAGGGCAATGTGATGAAAATTATCAGAAAAACAGCGATTGTTATGCTTCTCTGCCTCTATTTTCTGACATATGGTGTATTGCCGCAGGTACAGGCCGCAGGTAAAGACGCTCCTGTGATCGTGGTAGCGCATCGGGCGGGGGCAAAAGTAGCTCCGGAGAACACGGTGGCGGCCCTGGAACAGGCCATCCGGGATGGAGCGCCTATTGCAGAGATTGATGTGCAGCAGTTGTCGGACGGAACCCTGATCGTTATGCATGACAGTAATTTTAAACGGACCACAGGAGAGGATATCTGCGTATGGGATGCGGAGGCAGATGCTCTCAAAACCCTGGAAGTGGACAGCGGTTTTTCGGCAGCATACCGGGGAGAACAGATCCCGACACTGGAAGAAATGCTTGCCTGTGCCAGAGGCAGGATCACTCTGATGATCGAACTGAAATATACCGGACAGGAGGATGCACTGGAGGAAAGCGTGCTGACTCTGCTGCAGGACTATGATATGGTGGATGAGTGTATTATAGGCTCCATGAACAAGGGAATCCTGCAGAAAATGAAGGAGCTGGAACCGGGGATTTCAACAGTTTTTATTGCCCATGATCTGGAAGAAGAGGATTATGAGCTGGACTATGCCGACAGCTATAGCATCGAGGGGAGAAATCTTACAGTGGATATGGTAGATGCCATTCATTACTGCGGAAAGTCGGTATACGGGTGGACAGCCAATACTTCCGGTGCCATGCTTCGGATCGTAAACTGTGGGGCGGACGGTGTGATCACGGATGATGTGAGATTATTACAGACATTTTTGAGAGAACAGGCTTGCCGTAAAGCGTTTGCAAGTGTATACTGATTAGTTATAATGAGGGGAAGAATACGGAAACAGGTTGGTGTATATGAGTAAAATATGGGAATTTTTCGAGAATCTGGGTGAATATGTATATGTGGCAGATGCAGAGACTCATGAATTGATATATATGAACAAGAAGACTCTGAAGAGCTATGGATTTCAAAGTCTTGAAGAGATCATCGGGTTAAAGTGTTATGAGATATTGCAGGGAAATTCTCTGCCCTGTGGAATGTGTAATAATGAACAGTTAAAGCCGGGTTTTTTTAAGGAATGGGAATATTACAATCCGCTGCTGCGAAGAGAACTTCATATCAAGGACACACTGGTAGAAGAAGACGGGAGAAAATACCGTATGGAAATCGCCATAGATTGCGGCAATCTGAATGAGAGAGGGCACAAATCCGAAGATTACCGTAATATGGAGGCTGCGTTGAATGAGGCCATCCGTGTGGCACAGCGGCAGGAGAGCATGGATCAGACATTGCAGGTGCTGCTGGAATTTGTCGGAAAGAATCTGGAAGCGGGACGGGCCTATATTTTTGAAAAGGATGACCACGATCATGACCACAATACATACGAATGGGTAGCCAAGGGAGTCTTACCGGAAAAGGATACCCTTCAGGATCTACCGCCGGAGATCTTCGCGGAATGGTATCGGAAGTTTGATGAGAATCAGAGTATTGTCACAGAGAATCTGGAAGAAATGAAAGATGTGGATCCGAAGATGTATGAAGTTCTGGTAAGACAGAATATTCATTCCCTGGTGGTGGTTCCGCTTTACGATGATGGGAAAGTAATCGGCTTCTACGGAGTAGACAATCCTTCGACCAGATATTTTGAATTTGTGTCGGAGATGCTGCAGATCATGGGACACTTTATCGTATCGTCCCTGAAGCAGAGAAATCTGGTACGGGAGCTGGAAGTGATGAGCTATTCGGATCCGCTGACGACATTGGGGAACCGTTATGCTATGAAGAGGTACATTGAGCAGGTGGACCATACCGAGCCCATCGGCGTGGTATACTGTGATATTACAGGATTAAAACGGATCAATGACAGTGAAGGACATTCCGCCGGAGACCGCCTGATCCGCAGGTGCTGTGACTGCCTGAAACGTGTATTTGAAGGAAATGGAATGTTCCGTATCGGCGGAGATGAACTGGTGGTTCTGTGCACTGGAATTTCTGAAAAGGAATTCTATCAAAAGGTGGAGGAATTAAAAACAGAGCTGGCAGCTCATGATGTCTCCATGGCAGTAGGAGCAGCGGTGAACACTCTGGAAGCCGTGGGAAAGGATCATTTACTGACGGAGTCCGAGAGACGGATGTATCAGGACAAGGCAGAATACTATCGCAGTACAGGGCTGGACCGCAGAAAGATCTGAGAATGGAAATCTCCAAAGCTATTTTGAAAGTTTATATGTTGAGAATTTCTATCAGGCAGTTCCCTTGACGGG
>OODS01002105.1_pt1 | contig 11938 bp, 11 predicted proteins | sample 1671531 | NCBI WGS metagenome assembly OODS01 (sample SAMN06348166, study PRJEB24527) | human gut metagenome | biome: human gut; feature: ankylosing spondylitis patient; material: feces | host: Homo sapiens | place: China | collected 2015-10 | reverse complement strand
GAGCACCTCAAAAACACCATCATACACTAAATCAGTAAGTTGGCAGCATCACCCAAATAATTAACACTTTGTCTCCTTTAGTGAAAATTTTTCCTTCTTCAGGCTCCAGTAGTAAATAATGTATTTGGCCAAATTGATCGGTGAGTTTTCCTTCGCAGGGATTACCTGAAGTGGCTTGATGACCGGTAATTAACGCCATGCTACCAATATATTCTTCTTCTGTAATAGCTGAACTATGGTCGCGTGGAATCCAGGGCGCAACTATTTTACCGGTATAATGCACCGCAATAATCGTAAACAGTAAACTGACAGGAACCACGAACAGGTTCGACAGTGGTGATTGCCAGACCATGATGCAGGCATGCTGCAACAGGATGCCAATAAGACCAAAAAAACCAGCCAGTAAGCAGAGAACGACGAGAGCTGGCAATCTTCCAATATTGAGATAAAGAAGTGCCTGGCTAATATGACCTGTGGTTATGGAATCATAATGGTCAAGATGTGCATCAAGAGCACCGGAGAGCATGTGACCGCAGATAAGCGCAAAAATTTCTAACAGGCCGATCAACAGTACAAAGGAAATAGCGAAAAGATAAGGGGTGTTATAGTCGGCGAATAAAATCATATATCACTCCAATGTCCATTTAGTGACGCAATATTTACTTTGTAATAATTTCCTTGCTTACATTTATCTGTGTTAATAATAACACAGGTTAGAGAAGTTCTGGAAGAGAAAGTCTTTTAATATGGTTTTTTATTTTTCACTAAAAAGTGTGATCGGGGACAATATATTTACGCACGTTATGTTTAAAGGCACTACACTGATTGGGGAATACTGAAATCAGAAAAAGCATATGGCCTTAAAAGGTATGCGATAACCGGAGGATGAGCTTATGGATCATAGTCTTAATTCTTTAAATAATTTCGATTTCCTGGCGCGTAGTTTTGCCAGAATGCACGCAGAAGGTCGCCCGGTCGATATTCTGGCCGTTACTGGTAACATGGATGAAGAACATAGAACCTGGTTTTGCGCACGTTATGCCTGGTATTGTCAACAGATGATGCAGGCAAGAGAGCTGGAGTTAGAGCACTGATATAACGGGCCTGATGGCCCGTTTTAGTGTTTGTATTAGATACTAGTTATAGGTGATTTTCAGGATTACGTCTTTACTAAACGGTCCCTCAACAACCGTTTCTGCCGGGTTCGCACTCAGTTCTGCCCTGAATGGTGCGGTGACCGAAGGCGCACTAGACGATGAAAAAGAAGCAAATTGTGAGAAGCGGTTAAATTCCGTTGCTGTTCCATCGTTATGAAATATCTTCAATAGCAGACCATTACCTATATCCAGATGGCTATAATCACTCAAAATATCCGTAGTGAAAAAACTCCCTAAAATATTAAACTGCTCAGTACAGGCCGCACCCGGATCTTTGGTCATGACTACGCTAAACGTCTCACTCACGCTGGTATTTTTAATTGTTCGGGAATTTATTTTACCAAAGTCGACAACGCCATCAGCTGGTTCCAGATCAACATTAACAAAGCAGTCAAGGACATGAATATTATTTAACCCACGAATTCTGAAGGTCAAATTTTTGTCTGTGTCTATAGTTCCTGTGCCACTCATACCTTTAAACTCCAGGGCGATATATTCGTCAGGTAATACAAGTTTTTTATTTACTTTATTAGCATTTTTAGCCAGCTTAATATACAGCTGTACACGTACTGGAAAAGTTACTGACAATTGAGGTTCAGGACCACCGCTACAGACAGCGGGGTTTTTATAGGTATTACTATATATCCCTGCGCCTTTAACATCAATGCACTCTGGTGCTGCGATAGCTCGTGTGGAGGTTGAATCATAATCGACTCCATTATAGGTTACACCAAGAGTATATGAGTTTTGATTATAAAAGTCCTGACCTGATGCTAACAACATCATTATATTTACCCATGCAGATGGGTATTCTTCTCCTGGTGATGGGGCGGGTAGTGCATTATTACAGAAGACATTCATAAAATATTCACTGCTTTGCCAGATTTTATCACCTTTTTTACCATCGCTGGGGATAGAGATTCTTGGTACGTAACCAATGACAACGGTATTTCCACCTTCATGTTCAGCATAGCAGTCCATTGCCCATGCAGGTAATGAACTAAAACCCATAAAAAAAGTAATAACAATTAACAAGTAGCGCATATTATTGATCTCGGTTGGCTACAGAAATATTACAAATGTTATTTACTACAGGGCAGTTTATTTCATAAAAACTTAATCCACCAAAGTCATTGATATAACCCACCTGAAAAGTTGACGGAACATTTTTAAACTGCGTATTTGCATAGCTAAAAGGGGTTACCATTAAGCTTTGCGTTTGTGGTAACATCGTTACCCCATTTGTTCCGATATAACCCAGCGTAACGTGATAAGGCATCTTATTGTTAAAGCGGATCGAACCGTCATTTCTACGAATGATTTCAACTTTTTCGTAAGTCATTACCCCATCGTCTTCTAATTCAATGGCTTTTGGCCGCCAGAATAGTTTCAATGCGTGCTGCATAGTGACTTGCATCACATTTTTTTTATCTGTTTTGGGCGGTATTTCTCGCACGTTAAAATAGAAGAGCGTTTCTCTGTCTTTAGGAAGTTGAGCAATTTTTTCCTGAGTTATCATTCTTATTTGAATTTGCTCACTGGGATTTAAACGCACCATTGGAGGAACAGTGACAATAAAGTCACGCGATTTATTGCCTTTCGTATCTTCTATCCATGTTTGGGTCAGATAGGGCAGGTTTTTACTTTGATTAGTAAGTTTTAATGCTTCGCCTTTATCTGACTCATTCATTATGATACGGGTACGATCCGGGATGATGGCACCCCAGGCAATGCTGCTCATACAGGAGAGTAATACTCCTGCTGCAATGATATTCTTTGTATTTAAGTAGCGCATTAGTTTCATCCTGAATTAATTTTGGCTAATACACGGTAAAATAGCCGTTCCGGTGGTTAAGTTGCTGCTATTGGGTGGTTGAATAAAACAAGATTTGTCACCCCAGCGTAAAGCAAGTTTGTTATCATCCTGAATGCCGTTGAGGTATACAAAGCCGCCATCAGCAACAAGTCCTAATTCTTTGTGGCTGGTTTCATCTTTTACGCTAATCCCCAGTGGTGGGTGGCTACCATCTGCCAGGCGAATAACCCCCATGATTTGATAGCCCTTGCGGGTATCAAGTTTGGCGTAGCCAATAGCACCCTCGGTTAAGGTGGTGGTGATAACCGAGTTTTCGATATCCACATTTTCTGGAAGATTTCGGGTATCAACGCTTAATGATGTTGTTATGTAACTGCTGACTGATGGAATAACTCCGATGCCATACCGATTAGTTACCGCGCGTTTATTATTCAACGGAATATCTTCAGCGCCGTCTGCGTCGATCATAAAACGCGAGTCAGCACTACCACTATAGTCATGGAAAGCGGCGCCGTGGCGAGTTGCAGTGAATGAACCGTTCCAACTGGCATTCAGAGAATAATAACTGTCTCGCTGTGATGTACCGGAGAGGTAGAGTCGACCGTTCTCGGTATTATGCTGATAACTGGCGCGTAGTGACGCTTTCATATCTTTGAATTCATCATTGTCGCCTGAAGCAGAAACGCTCCAGGAATTATTTCGATCGGAAGAGTCATACCACGAAGCAGTATGCGAAATGTTGTTATCCTGATTTCGTTGCATACCATAGCTCAATGTTCTACTGGTTCCCCAGGGAATTGAAATATTTAGGTACAGTTGATCCTGGTTGTCATCTTCCCAGTTTATTCGGCTAAATGTTAGTGAGGTGGATACGTTTTTTAATGGGCCGATATCAAAATCGCGGCTAAGTGATAATGAATAATTCACATTACTGCTGGCGTCCCAGTAAGTATTACGAGCCAGACTTACGTATGTATTTAATCTCAATGATTCAAGATACTGGTTAAACGTGACAATATAACTCTCTTTTTCATTCTGATAATTCGTGTAATGGTTAGTGTCATTGATATATTCATTCATTGTCACAAAGTTTTTATCAGAGAAACGGTAACCAGCTAAAGTGAGCTGGCTACCGGTAGATTCAAAACGTTTTGAATAGTTAGCACGGTAGCTATAACCCGTTTCTTTATTCTGATTATGTAACTGAGCATCAGATCGCGTGACATCAAAGGATAATGAGCCCAACGAGTTAAGGTTAAAACCAACTCCGGTAGCCAGGGATTGATAATCACGGTTTGTTAATACTGAACCACCATACAGGGATACATTGTTCAGCCAACCCCATGAGAATTCACCGGTCCAGAAGAAGGGCTGTTGTAAGGAATCGCCGCCAACGCTGGTCGGTTTCCCCATTGCAGTAGTGTAGCGAATCTGCCCTTTACGCGTCAGATAAGGAATGCTATTAGATGCAACTTGCCATTGCGTGACGCGCCCGTCCTCTTCTTCAACCTTGACGTCCAGTTGCCCCTGTAATGTATTGAATAAATTGGTAATAGAAAATGGGCCTGGAGGAACGTTTTCTTGATAAATAATACGGTTGTTCTGTGAGACAGTGACCTTTGCATTCGTTTGTGCAACACCCGTGATTTGCGGTGCGTAACCACGTAGATCAGGCGGCAACATATTCTCATCGCTTTTCAACGAAACGCCAGAAAAATGGAAAGAGTCGAAAATAGAGGATTCAGTATCGTATTGACCTATAGTTAGTTTTGCATTCATTGCTGGGATTGGGCGAAACAAATAAATACGCGGAAAATCCAGGTTGGTCGCCTGGCTTTTGCCATTGTTAAATGACTGATCGTACTGGTAATCAGTACGCAGGCGCCAGGCCCCAAGATTAACCCCAGCCTGCCCATAGGAACTTATATTTTGCGAATTATCGCCCTGATGTGGTGCATAATGAGAGGCATATAAATTGTAGTCAAGAAATGCCCCAGCAATACCATGATTCCAAAGTTCAGGAGGCGTCCAGTTTGCATCTTTGTATTTTAACCATGCCTGAGGTGCAGATATGGATAATTGCATTTTCCCTTTATCGAGATAAGTTGTAATTTGTTTTTCTTTTTCGATAGGGTAACAACCATCGATCAGGTTTTGCTGAGTTTTTTCAATAAATTCATCAGTAAATCCTAATAATGTTAATTGCTCTGGTGTCACGCAAACTGCAGTTTGGTTATCAATTAATACCCATTGGAGGTCAAGGTGGATTGGCGTCCTCTTATTATTAATCAGAGTGCTTAGTGAATATTTGCCGACGGGTAATTGGCCATCAGTTTCAAATTGGGAAAGGTTAACGTTTTCACGATCTTCGGCTTCGATTAAATCTTTGTTGAATTCAACGGCATAAGCTGACGCACAACCAATGATGATAACGGATAATGAACAATAAATATTTTTAATCAATTCGCTTATTGTGGTTAATTTTAATTTTTTATACATCTGATCCACTTATCATTAATCCGTTAATGATGTGGCCGGGCGAACCCGGCCAAATGCGATTACTCGTAAGCAATCTTGTAGTCAGCCTGAGCGTAAACGTTGCCCGGGGTGGCATCTTTGCTTGGGGATTCCATACGAGCTTTGAAATTCAGTTCCTGATAGCTGTTGGTATTGTTGAACGTAATTACTACCGGAGTACCTAAAGTTACTTCGCCGCTCTGGCTGTCCAGAATACGTACGCCAACGCCAGTGGCGCCGCCGATTTCAGTTTCTTTGGTATTTTTCAGAAGATCAGACTGACCCGTCATGGTATTTGCTGTAGTGAAAGTAACCTTCGCTTTTGAATAAGTAGTTCCACCCTGACTCAGCATGCAGTCCTGCAGGTGAATAGTGAAAGGTTCAGCCAAAGATTTCTGATCGCTTTTCAGTACGGTATCTGCTACTTCACCCAGATTTACAGTTAAATCTTCGTCACCTGGTTTAATAGAACATGGAGCAGAGATAACTTCACCTTTAAATTTAACAATACCGTGACCTTCATCAGCAAACACGTTATTGGAAAGAATCATTGCTACGCCAGCAACAAGAAGTGACTTTTTAAAAGCGGACATAATATTCCTTTATATAAAGATAAGTAGAAAAGAGAATGATTAGTAACTGTTATTTAAGGACTACTAATCATTGAAATATGATATTTTATTTTGTATTTTTTATAAAATTAGTTTATCTAAATATCGATTAAGTAAAACTTAAAAAATACATTGCAATTATACTTTCAATTGTACTCATTCATTTTTGTGATGGTTTTCTGAATGGGATTACGCGATAAGGTAATAGAAAGCACTATAAATTAGAGGATTAATTCATAATTTACAGTGCATTAAAGACGAATGTTTACAGCGTTGGGGGGAGAGTCTCTGGATCTGGCTGCTTTTTGATCTCAGTACTGCGATTTTCCAGTTCGCTGATTCTTTGTTCAAGCAGCGCCAGTTTTTCACGAGTCCGTAACAGGACTTGCGTTTGGACGTCGAACTCTTCACGGCTTACAAGGTCGAGGCGCGTCAGCTGCGCTTGTAGGGTTTGGCGGATTTTTTTCTCCACATCTTCGGATTCACCGGAAATATCAATACTGTCTTCCGGTATAGTGATCACATTATTATTATCCGCAAGACTTTCAAGACCTTCTGCACTGCCTGCTACACTGATCGTATCCGGCACTGTTCTCACAGCCCCAACCTGATATCCTTCAGCCGGTGTCCCTACATAATCTGCAGATATCTGCACTCCCTGACGGATTTTCCATAATTTTGCAGTCACTGTTACTTTTGCATTATTCTCAATCCGCAATGAATTCATTTCAGAATCGGTAAGTACCTCCTGATTCTTATCAATGATCGTAAGGTTTACATCCTGTGTAAAATCCTCTGTATTCCCATCCAGTTCAATGGAAGCATTTACCTTATCTATTTTATTGATCAGCGTCTTCGGGCCTGTAATCCTTACTTTCTCCGGACTGGCAGTCAGACTTCCTACTTCATAATCTTTGCCCGGTTTCGTATCACCTCTGCTGACATTTACCACAAACTCCTGTGTCTCTTTTTCATCAAGATTTACACTGAGATTCTGAGGAGTAACTTTGATATCACTGGGAGATACCCCCGGTACAGAACAGGTAACGGTAATAGGAACCATAACCGGATTTGTATCCAGGCTTACCGCCTGCTGAAGATCAGCTACCGCAGAGATGTCTGTGACTTTAATCTTGTCTCTGATCTTCTTAGTTGCAGTGATCGCAACTTTTATGGAATCCTGGTTCTGTTCCGGCATACACATCTTACCGATGGTATCTGAAGATTCCACATATTCCTTGTTGATCAGTTCCACATCATTGAGCGTATAGTAATTGGTTCCTGTCGGATTATCTATATTTACAACGATCAGCCATAGCACAACAGCTATTGCGACAGACATGATTTTCAGAGGTATATTATCTGTTATTTTTCGCTTCTTCATGCTTCACTCTTCCTTTCAGTAAATGGCGAAGTTTGCTGTTGTCTACAACCTGCTTATTCTGCGCTCTGACCAGGATTTCTCTGAGTTTTGCACTGTTTACACCTCTGGTCAGCTTTCCTCCCTGCGCTACAGATACCTGACCGGTTTCCTCTGATACAATGATCGTAACAGAATCTGTCTGCTCACTGATCCCCACACCTGCCCTGTGCCGCGTTCCAAGCTGTTTGCTCAGTTCCATATTATCAGACAGTGGAAGATAGCATGTTGCAGCCACAATCCTGTTCTCTCTTACAATAACAGCTCCGTCATGAAGTGGTGTGTTATGTTCAAATATATTGATCAGAAGCTGACTGGTAAGGATTGCATCCAGATTAATACCTGTTCTTATATAATCGGTCAGCAGCTCATTCTGCTCAATTACGATCAGTGCTCCGGTCTTAACTTCTCCCATATCAAAACATGCTTTGACCAGCTCACTGATGGTTTTATCCGTAAATCTTTCCTTCACCTCTTTACCTGCATCAAAAGGTATCAGTGAAGCCATGATCCGCTTTTGTCCAAGCTGTTCCAGAACTTTTCTGAGCTCCGGCTGAAAAATAACGATCACACCTACGATCAGTGTACTTGCCAGATTTGAAAAAATCCACAGAATCGTATTCATCCTGAAAATATACGCGATCAGAATGAAGAGGAGAACGACCAGTATTCCTTTCAGAAGTGTATATGCATGAGTATATTTGATCCATACCATGAACTGATATACAAAAAAAGCGATCAGTGCAATCTGTATGATATCTATAATCCCAATCTTAGGAAATGCCAGTCTTGATAATGTCTCTATCAAATTTCCTGAAAATTCCTGCATATGGCTCTCCTTTCCTTATCATTTTTATATACCTTATCGTTGAAAATGTTTTCAGTGGATTTTGTGTTACTGTTCACTCCGTTCACAGTAACGATTTTGTCTCATCGTTACCGGAAACTGCTTTTTACAGATTTTTTAATGATTCTTCCAGTTTCTTCTCAAAATCCACGCTGTCAATATCTTTCTTTCTCTCTACAGGTGCTGCAGCCTCATCTGTCGTCACTGCTTTCTCATCACCATGAAAAATAGGATTCGCATAAGAAACAACGTTATCCTGTGCCGGTCTTTCATCCTTTGCAGAACTTCCGTTAATCTTCTTTATACTTCTTTCAGATGTTGTGACACAGGCTTTCGGCACTGCTTTTACATAATAATAATATTCATCATCCTCATATTCCAATCTCTCGGTACGGGTATAGTCACCACCAAATACAAAGAATTCAAGAAGTAATCCTATCACCACAGAGATCACTGTATAAATGATCAGCGTAACAACATCAATATCCAGTCTAAAATAAAATCCACCTGCAATAATCATCAGAACATACACAACTCCACCTGCAATAATGGCAATTCTCCATGCATAGTCAAAAGAGCGGGTACGTATCAGATTCACCAGCAGAATCACTGCGATAAAGGCAATCACTGTGATCCACATTCCCCAGTTCTGCACGATTCCATCTGTCAGAAGTTTTAATTTGTCAGCTATGGCAACATCCGGGTTTTCCAGAAGTTTATGCTGTACACGTATAAAACGGATAAAATAGTAAATAATCACTCCGCAGCCTGCAGGAAGTGCAGAAAACGCATTGCACAAAAGTCCGCTTCCGATAGGAAGAAGCGTCGGAACACTGAACCCAAAGGAAAGCGGTGTAAATACAAGTACTAAATTATTGTCTGAACTGAATCTCAGGAAGAGAATTGCCATAAACAGGATCAGCACAAGCATAAAACCTGCAACTTCTATCCCCAGTGCATAACCATGTGCGACCATCAGGGCAAATCCTACAAAAATCATTACACCCGAAGGAAGAATGGAACAGATCAGTGCAAGGATCAGAACAATAAATATATTATCAATCTGTTTCATATATCCCATATTGGTATTGATCCATATGAAATAAACCATTGCCAGAACGAAACGTAAGACAGGCAGGATATAAATCTCATACTGGCTGTATAAATTCTTTATTCGCTGTTTTAATTCGAGTAATGCTGTCATTTTTTATATCCTCCTGTAACTCCTCTGGCTGAAGATTTTTTATCTTCGCGACCGTAGATTTTACTTAATTGTGTAAGTTCTTCATAATAATTTTTCACACTTTTCTTTGCTTTGTGGTATTTCACCGTATATTGGATATATGTCAGGACAGAAAACAGTACCAGCACTGCCACATACCCCAGAATAACTTCCACGCCCAATGAAACAAGGTTCATCTTATGAACATTATCTATCAGATATTCAGCAAAATATGCTGCGATACCGGCCAGAATCAGGCAATACCCAATCGTAACAAGGAAAAAATTCTTAATCATGGCAAGTCCGATATAATCACTACGGTAGTACCTGCTGACCGGAAGATATTTCTTTCCTTCACCCTGTTCATACATGGCAAGTTTATTCATGATTTTTATCTTCTCTTCATTTAACATAAATTACTCCTTACTGTATGCTTTTCCTTTTGCTATAATCCGCTATTACTGTTCACTCTGTTCTCAGCAACAACCTGATATCATTCATATAATCATACAGATTAATTGTAACATATATCATTATGTATGAAAAGTGTTTTTTCTTATCTCCTGCCTATGCAAACCGTAAGAAAATAAACATTTCCGGCACCTTTTCTCTTCAGGCATCCGGCCATTGCATCGATCGTACTTCCTGTTGTATACACATCATCTATCACCAGGATATTCTTTCCCCTGACATCTCCGGTCACGCAGAACGCTTTTTCCAGGTTTTTTCTTCTCTGCAAAGCATTCAGTTTTTTCTGCGACTTTGTCTTTAAAACTTTCTGCACAATATTGACATCTGTGGAAATCCCGGTATAATGACCGAGTTTCTCCGCCAGATATGCAGCCTGATTAAAACCTCTCTGCCGCTCCTTCGACCTGTGTACCGGAACCGGCACGATCAGATCCGGCTTCCATTCCCGCAATTCTTTCTGTGCATATCGATACATTGCTCTGGCATAAAAATCACCGTATTCTCTGCATCCATAGTACTTATATCTGGTAACAGATCTTCTCATTATGCCATCATAGACAAAAATACCTCTTCCCTGTTCATACACATGCCTGTGTTTCTGACAGTCCCTGCAGTATTCCCCTGTTTCTATGGGCTTTCCACATTTATAACATCTGGGATGACCAATCGGGCGAAGTTCTTTCTCGCATTCCGGACAGATCATCCTTCGCTGGTCTGCCAGTATTTTCTGACAGACCGGACAGCATCTCGGGTAAAAAATATCAGCAACTATGTTCAGAAACCGTTTCATTTCCATTTCCTTCCGCTATTTTACTCTCTGTTTTGCTATCCTCTGTATTTCTGTTTTTCTCATATTATCGGAATAAATTTTTTCTCTGTTATTATTCAGTCATCAGATCACAGTCTGCAATATCATTCTTCACCATCTGTATTATTATCCCTTGTAGTCTCACTCAGTTCTCTGATCCGTTCATCCAGTGCACTGTATCGCTTCTGCTGTTTTTCATTACTGATCATCTCTGCAAAGGTCTCCTCGTTTCCCACAACCGTCACACATTTTCTTGCTCTGGTAACTGCGGTATAAAGAAGGTTCCTGTTTAAAAGCATCTGTGGTCCGGAAAGCAATGGAAGTATGACTGCCGGATACTCAGATCCCTGAGACTTGTGGATTGTAATAGCATATGCAAGTTCCAGTTCCTCCAGCTGTTTGAACGAGTACATTGCAAAACGTCCATCCTCAAATTCCACTTCTGCTGTCTCAGCAAATTCATTGATTTCCCTGAGGATTCCGGTGTCTCCGTTAAATACTCCCACGCCTTTCTCAATGACAACCCCATATCGTCCCCGGATTTCCCATTCCATCTGATAATTATTTCTGATCTGCATGACCTTGTCCCCTGTGCGGAACAGCCGGTCTCCAACCGCCCTCTCGGATTTCCCGTCTTCCGGCGGATTCAGGTATCTCTGCAGGATCTGATTCAGCCGCTCTACTCCCAGAAGTCCCTTTCTCATAGGTGTCAGTACCTGTATCTCAAAGGGTTTGGCATCTACATAGCGCGGCAGTTTCTCCTGGATCAGCGCGATCACTACTCTTATAATGATATCTGCATCATATCTCTTCAGAAAAAAGAAATCCCTGCTCTTATTATTGATCTGAACCTGTTCTCCCTTATTTATCTTATGAGCATTTACAACAATATCACTCTCTGATGCCTGTCTGAATATCTTAGTCAGTTCCACTACAGGAAAACATCTGCTTCGGATAATATCTCTCAGCACATTGCCCGGGCCTACACTCGGAAGCTGATTCTCATCCCCCACAAGAATCAGTCTGGTTCCTGCTACCACTGCAAGAAGAAGAGAATGCATCAGATGGA
>OODS01002088.1_pt1 | contig 11987 bp, 10 predicted proteins | sample 1671531 | NCBI WGS metagenome assembly OODS01 (sample SAMN06348166, study PRJEB24527) | human gut metagenome | biome: human gut; feature: ankylosing spondylitis patient; material: feces | host: Homo sapiens | place: China | collected 2015-10 | reverse complement strand
AAAAGGCAGAACGATGGCATTCCAGATTCCCGAAGAACTCTTCCAGCGCATCAAGCGTCACCTCGAGCGCGAAACACTCCGCACCGGCAAAAAGCTCACCCAGCGAGACTTCGTGCTGAACCTGATCACGCAGGCACTGGACGAAGCAGACGCTGAGAGCGCCGCAGAGCAGGACTTCCCCGCTGAGGCCCCTGCCGAGGCCCGTGTGGACGACGAGGCCACCCCTGCGGACACGGACACCCCTGACGAGGAAAGCGCCGTGTAAGCCCGCACAAACGCCAAAGCAAAAACACGATTTAGAAGAAAGCCGGTCATGGCATCCGAACAGCTCGGGTGCCATGACCGGCTTTTTGCGTTTCAAGAGAAAGGAGGAAATCGCCGTGGCAAGCGAAATCAAAAGACGCTTTACAGACACAGAAATGCAAATTGTCAGGGAAACGGATCTGCTGGAGCTGCTGACCCATCTGGGCTATCAGGTCAAACGCATTGGCCGGTACCACACCACAGCAGAAATGGACAGCCTGCGGATCAAGGACCGTCGCACATGGTTCCGCTACTCGCAGAACACAGGCGGCGACGCCATCACTCTCGTGCAGCAGTTCTGCGGCAAGACATTCCCGGAAGCTGTTGAATACCTGCTCGCCTTTAACGGGCGGGCCAGAGACTCCCCTGCTCAAGTAGTGTCTTCCATCAAGCAGGACACCCCGCCAAAGCCCTTCGCCCTGCCTCCTCGAAACACGGATGACCGCAGAGTCTTTGCCTATGTGAATCTGTGCCTTGCCATCTCCGCCCAGGCTATCGCCCAGCGCAGCACGGTCATGCGCAAGACCCATAGTGACAACGAACTGTTCACCTTCCGCGTCTGGCTGGTACGGCTGGGACTCAACGGTGACGAGTTCAAGAATACCCGCAATCATCTGCTGGCCAATCTGGAGGGTGATCGGGCTTATCGCTATGACAAGGATACTTATGAAGCCAATAAAAAGAAGAAAAAATCCAGAGAAAGGGAGAGGTGAAGCCATTGAAGATACAGATTGAAGAAACCGTCTATGAGGGAACGGCCACGGAGATCATGGGCCGTCTGCGGGATCAGACCTTTGATCCAACAGAGTTCCCGGACATCGAGAGCTATATCTGGTTTTTACAGAGCAATGTCATCCGCACCACAGGGATGGATTGCCCGCTGCCGGAGGGAGACACAGAAGCGCAGGCACGGGCCATGTTTCGCCATTTGGATAAGATTGGCGGACTCACTCTGCTGGAGGACTGATATGGAAGAGACACTGTATTTTGCTTACGGCAGCAATATCAATTTAGAACAGATGGCGCATCGCTGCCCCGACGCCCAGATCGTGGGTCCTGTGACGCTGGAAAACTATGAGCTGCGCTTTCGCGGCAGTGGCTTTGCCACTGTCACGCCTAAGAAAGGCAGCGTCGTCCACGGTCTGCTATGGAAGCTCACACCGGAGTCTGAACGGGCGCTGGACCGCTACGAAGGCTATCCCCGTCACTACACCAAGGAGCAGGTATCTGTGCGGACCGCAGATGGCGCAGCCGTTTCCGTCATGGCCTACATCATGGCAGAACCAATGTGCCGCCAGCCTGCATTGCCGTCCCCATACTATTATCGCGCGATCCAACAAGGCTTCGAGGCCAACGGCTTGTCAGTGGAATCGCTGGAGGAAGCGTGGAATAGAACCATCGACGAGGTGTGGAGCGGCAAAGTAGATAGGCCCCAAAAGAGGAATATGGCCACTTCACCCATGAGCAGGCCCCGTGGGAACAGACAAACATGGCAGAACCTCTGGAATGTGCCTGCCGCGCCAAGGAAGCTGGGGTGTCGCAGCGTTGAAGCACATTGCATCCTGTTCCTTTGGCAAGGACTCTCTTGCCACGATCTTATTGGCGTTGGAGCATGGAGAGCCTCTGGATGAGGCGGTCTACTGCGAAGTGATGTTCGACAAAACCATTTCAGGCGAGGTGCCGGAGCATCGGGACTTTATCTACAACACCGCTCTCCCGCGACTGGAGCAGATGGGTGTACCGATCCGTGTGCTTCGCTCGAACAAGACCTATGTGGACCTGTTTACCGGACAGGTCACCCGCGGGCCGAAGAAAGGAAAGCTGCGCTCATTTCCTATCTGCGGAAAGTGCTATGTTCAGCGGGACTGCAAGATCCGCCCCATCCGCCAGTACCAGAAAACACTGCCGCATGATACGGTGCATTACATCGGCATCGCCCGAGATGAGCAGGAACGCCTGCTGCGCCTGACCGGACCGCAGGTGTCCCTTTTGGAAAAGTACCTCTATACGGAAGATGATGCCAAGCAGCTCTGCCGTAAGGCGGGGCTGCTGTCGCCTGTCTATGAGTTTACCAATCGCGGTGGCTGCTGGTTCTGTCCCAATGCCAAGAAGAAGGAATTGCGACACCTCTATGACCACCATCCAGATCTCTGGGCAAGAATGCTGGAGCTGCAGGCGCTCCCCGGAAAGGTGTCTGAGAAATTCAACCGTGCGGAAACCTTTTCGGACATTGATGCCCGGTTCCGCGCAGAGGGCACGCAGAAGAATGCCTTCGAAATGGCAGCGTAAAGGAGAAATGAAAAATGAGCAATTCAAAATATGAGATCACTGACATCGCCCACAAGACCTATCCCTTCCTCCACCGCATTCGTGCTTTGCAGGACATTGGCGATTGGGCAAAGGCTGGAGACCTGGGCGGCTTCGTGGAAAGTGAAAGCAATTTGGCTGTTGACCCGGATGACGCTGCCTGGATCTTCAATGACGCGATCGCCTGCGGCAGCGCCTATGTGGACCAGGACTCAATTCTGATGAATGACGCCATTGCCTGTGACAGAGCCTATGTGTCCTATGGCTCCGCTCTGTATGGTTCCGCCCGCGTGGAAGATGACGCATATCTGAGAGGCGCATTGATGTATGGCCGTACCCGCGCATCCGGCTGTGCGCAGCTCCTTTGCGGTGCTGACCGTGCGGAAGGACCGCTCCTCTCCGGGCATTGTCAGGTATTCGGGACCGTGCGCGGCTGTTTGCGCTTCAGCGGTTCCATTATTGTTCTGCCCCACGAAGAGATCTCCAACGACTTGAAGGATATTAAAGGAGGCTCTCAAACTTGATTAAAACTCTGCAAAATACACTGAAGCAGGACAAAGAAAGATTTACGGTTCCGAGATCTGTACAGGACATCATCCCCATCCGCCGCATCTGGCCGGATGGGGTCTTTCAATTTGGCAGCAAGTATTCTAAAACACTGCGTTTTAGCGACATCAATTATGCCATCGCCTCGAAAGAGGATAAGACAGCCATGTTTCTCAGCTATTCCGAGCTGCTGAACGCGCTGGACACCGGCTCCACCACGAAGATCACCATCAACAATAAGCGCCTGGACCGGCGCAATTTTGAGCAGGAGATCCTCATCCCGCCCAAGGGAGATGATCTGGACGGCGGACGCAAGGAATACAACGCCATGCTGCTGGATAAGGTTACCGATTCATCCAACAGCGTGGTGCAGGAACGCTACATCACCCTGTCCGTCCACAAGAAAAATGTGGAGGAAGCCCGCGCATTTTTTGACCGCACGGTCCATGACGCCTCTTCCCGTCTGAACCACATGGACTCCCACTGCGAGGAGATGGATGCGGCAGACCGCCTCCACATCCTGCATGATTTCTACCGTGTGGGAGAGGAAAGCGAGTTCCGCTTTGACCTCCGGGAGAACATGAAGAACGGGCGCTCCTTCAAGGACGCCATCTGCCCGGACAGCATGGAATTCAAAAAGGATCATTTTATCATGGGCGGTAAATATGGCCGGGTGCTTTTTTTGAAGGAGTATGCCAGCTACATCAAGGATTCCATGATCAATGAGCTCACCAGCCTGAACCGCAGTCTCATGCTGTCCATCGACATCATCCCTGTCCCTACCGATGAGGCGGTGCGGGAGATGCAGAACCGCCTGCTGGGTGTGGAGACCAATGTGACCAACTGGCAGCGCCGGCAGAACGCCAACAATAACTTTTCTGCCGTTGTCCCCTACGATCTGGAGCAGCAGCGCAAGGAGACCCGCGAGATGCTGGACGATCTCACCACCCGTGATCAGCGGATGATGTTTGCCGTGGTGACGCTGGTGCATCTGGCAGACAGCAAGGAAGAACTGGACAGTGATACGGAAACGCTCCAGTCCATTGCCCGCAAGCACCTCTGTCAGCTCACGACACTGAACTGGCAGCAGGCGGACGGGCTGGTGACGGCGCTGCCGCTGGGCCTGCGCCGCATCGATGCTCTGCGTACTCTGACCACGGAAGCGCTGGCTGTTCTCATGCCCTTTAAGGCCCAGGAGATCTGGGACCGTGGCGGCGTGTACTACGGGCAGAACGCCATCAGCAAAAATCTCATCGTGGCGGACCGCAGGCAGCTTCTCAACGGCAACGCGTTCATTCTGGGTGTCTCCGGTTCCGGCAAATCCTTCAGCGCCAAGAAGGAGATGGTGTCTCTGGCGCTGTCTACGCAGGACGATATCATCGTCATCGATCCGGAATCGGAGTACCGCCCCCTCATCGAAGGACTGGGCGGTCAGGTCATCAACATCTCCGCCACCTCACCCAACCATATCAACGCCATGGATATGGAGCAGGGCTATGGGGACGGAGAGAACCCCGTGGTGCTGAAATCTGAATTTCTGCTCTCCCTCTGTGAACAGCTCATCGGGGCGGGCAAGCTGTCTGCCAAGGAAAAGTCCATCATTGACCGCTGCACCGCCCAGGTGTACCGGGACTATATCCGCAGCGGCTATCACGGCGCGGTCCCCACCTTGCAGGACTTCCACGCCGAGCTGCTCCGCCAGCCGGAAAAGGAAGCACAGGATGTGGCGCTGGCCATTGAGCTGTTTACAGACGGCAGTCTCAACACCTTTGCCAAGCCCACCAATGTGGATACCAATGCCCGTATCCTCTGCTATGATATCCGGGATCTTGGCAAGCAGCTTCTGCCGGTAGGTATGCTGGTGGTGCTGGACAGCATCTTCAACCGCATCATCCGCAACCGTGGGCTGAAGCGCAACACCTGGATCTATATCGACGAGATCTATCTGCTGTTCCAGCATGAGTACAGTGCCAATTTCCTGTTCACCCTCTGGAAGCGTATGAGAAAGTATCAGGCTTGCGGAACGGGGATCAGCCAGAATATCGAAGACCTGCTCCAGTCTCACACGGCCCGCACCATGCTGGCCAACAGCGAATTTCTCATCATGCTGAATCAGGCGGCAACGGATCGGGAGGAATTGGCGCGTCTGCTGAATATCTCAGACAACCAGCTCTCCTACATCACCAACGTGGACTCCGGCCGGGGCCTCATTAAGTGCGGAAGCGCTATCGTGCCTTTTGTGGATCATTTCCCCAAGAACAAGCTCTACCGCTTGATGACCACAAAGCCCTCGGATCTGGCTGCGTGATAGCCCATGGAGAAAATTAAAGAAAAACCGGCGCTGGGTGAGCGTGTCAAAGAGAAAGCTGTATCCGCTCCAAAGGAGCTTTTGCGCAAGGTGTTGGATGACGGCTCGGAGCGTCTGCGGGCTCAGCTCCGGGATACCTCCCAGCAGGGGCGGCGGGATGAATATGGCGGCGACGCCATCGAGGACACCGCCGCCAGCGGTCTGCACCGCGCCGAAAAGGAACTGCTGAAGCAGCGCAAGAAGAAAAACACGGAGCAGAGCGCGTCACCCCAGGGTGACGCCTCTGCCCCCAGCTCCAACAGCGACGTGCCGCCTGCCATCCGCACCAGAGAGACTGACGCGGCGAGGGCAAGAGCGCCCTCACCGCCAGTGCGAGAGCAGGCACGGCAGGCGGCTATGAAGCAGGCAGTCAAGACGAAGAATGCCTATATCAGTACACAGCGGAAAACGGTCATGACGGCAGCACCGGAGCCGCAGCGGCAGGGTCAGCAGGCGTTCATTCAAGAGCAGGGTCGCAAAGCGTCCCGCCAGCAGGCGCAGCGCAGGCGGGCAGAGCGGCGGTTCCAGCGCCAAGATGATCTGCGTGGTGATTCGCTGTGTTCGGAAGGTTTCGAGCCAACCAGCAGGGGCAGAATCAAAGAGCGCGGCGGCATCCAGCCGCCGAAGAAGCGCCAGTTCCCCGAACCGAAAACACCGAATCACGCTGCGGGAATCGTGCCAAAAGCGCGTGAGGGCAGCAAATCTGCTGTGCTGTCCTCTGAACAGGCCATGCACTCAACCACCGTCCATGCGACTGCGGCTGGAACACACGTTGCCAGAGAAGCGGCCATGCAGATGGCCAAGCGGCAGCAGATGACAAAAGCGGCAGAAACCGCAACGCAGAAAACCGCGCAGGCGGCGGGCCGCGCGCTGCGCGCTATCATTGCCGCTGCCCAGAGTTTACTTGCGGCAATAGCGGCTGGTGGGAGCACAGTTGTAGCCATGGTGCTGGTGATTTGTCTGATTGGACTTCTGATCGTGTCGCCTTTTGGGATCTTTTTCTCCGGAGAGGACAGCGGCACCGGCTACACCATGCCGGATGCTGTCAGCATGCTGAACAGCGAGTTTGCTGCCCGAATCGAGCATATTAAGGCCGAGAACCCCTACGATGAACTGGACATGGACAACGCTGGCAGCGCCGCCATGATCTCCAACTGGCGGGATGTGCTGGCTGTTTATGCTGTGCGGACCACCACGGACAATGCTTCGCCGGACGAGGTTGCGACGCTGACGGAAGAAAAAATGGAGATACTTCGTGAAATCTTCTGGGACATGAACACCATTACTTATTGGACGGAAATAGTACCAGGCGGCAAAGATGAAGCGGATACGGTCATTTTGCATATCACCGTCACAATAAAAACGCATCTGCAAATGGCGGATGAGCACCAATTCAACACGGAACAGCGCAGATTGTTAGAGGAACTCATGCAGCCGAAATATCAGGAACTGTTCATGGTTTTGACGGGAAGTTATCAGGACATTGAGCTGAGTCCCGACGAGGTAGCGAAGATCATGGAAAACCTCCCCGCCGATCTCAGCGAGGCCCGCAGAGAAGTTGTGCTGACAGCATATCAGCTCTTAGGCAGAGTCCATTATTTTTGGGGCGGAAAATCTTTGGTGATCGGCTGGGATTCCCGCTGGGGAATGTCGATGGAGGTCACTGCCGAAGGCAGCTCCACCACTGGCACCGTGCGGCCCTTCGGACTGGACTGCTCGGGAATGGTGGATTGGGTGTTCTACAACCAGAGCGGCGGACAATACGTCATTGGGCATGGCGGTGGGGCCACGGCCCAGCACAGCTACTGCACCCCCATTGATTGGAGCGATGCCCAGCCGGGCGACCTTGTGTTTTACCCGGAGAACAGTCATGTTGGCATCGTCTGCGGCTTTGACAGCAGCGGTAATATCATGGTCATCCACTGTGCCAGCAGCGAGAATAATGTGGTGGTGACGGGGAAAAGCGGCTTCACCTCGATTGGCAGGCCCGAGTATTTTGCGGATTGAGAAATGTGCACATGGAGATGTGTTCATAGTTGATTGCTATCGTGCTCCATGATATACAGAGAAAGGCAGGGAGCCTCAATAGAGGCTCCCTGCCGCTTGGGTTCTTATTTGCCCTGATAGGCTCTGAAAAGGAAAGTAACGATTTGTGCGCGGGTGCAGCTATTGTCCGGCCCGAACAGGCCATCACCAATGCCGTTTGTAACGCCGTTCTCCACCGCCCATGCCACAGCGTTTGCATAGTAGCTATCGGTAAGAACATCGCTGAACTCTGCCTTGCTATCGACCAGCTTACCAATGGCACGGAACAGGAAAGTCACGCTCTGAGCACGGGTGCAGGTGGCGTCAGGACTGAATTTGCCATCGCCCGTTCCTGTGGTGATACCGTTTTCTACCGCCCATGCAACCGCCTTTGCATAATAGGCATCAGTGGACACATCGGCGAAACTGCTCATAGCCTTGGGTTCGGGAGAACCGGCAGCACGCCACAGGAAGGTGACGATCTGTGCGCGGGTGCAAGGCTGGTTCGGCCCAAAGAGGCCGTTGCCGATACCGCCGGTGATGCCGTTCTTCGCCGCCCACGAAACCGCGTCAGCATAATAGCTGTTGGCGGGAACATCGGCAAAATAGTCAGCCGCGGTTTTCTCCGGCGCAAAGGTCGCACTTACCGTGACCTTGCCGGCAGGCATTTTGAAAGTGTACTTGCCGTTGCCCTTGTCGGTCAACTTCAATTCATTGCCGTTCTTGTCGGTAACGGTGAGGTCATCCAGTTTGAAACCATCGTCCGGCTTGACGGTGATTGTCACGGTATCACCACGCTCGGCGTAGCGGCGGTTTGCTGTCACTGTGCCGTTCCGGATGTCCTTGCCCACCTCAATGGCGTAAGTCGGGTCGCTATCGTCGCCACCGGAGCTTTTCCGAACCAGAGCGTTGATCGCTTCCTCAATGACCTTCGCCATTGCATCTACCTCACTCTGCTCGGTAATGTTCTTGTCACGGACAACAGCCTTGACAGCGGCTTCCACGCCAGAGAAATCCATGTAGTTATCTTTGTTCAGTGCATTTGCCTTGGCAATGGCTGCGTCAACCTTAGTGTAGTCGGCAGGTAAATAAGTCATTGCAATGGTCTGCGTATGAGTTGCTGTATCAGCCGTAATCGTAATATTGGAATTGAAAACCTCGCAATTATCTGCGCTGACTTCGACAGTATAAGTACCCGCTTCCAAATCAACAGAGTTTGCTACTTCCTGACCATTCACTTTAATGACTACATTCGCCAATTCAGCAGGTGTTACGACAAAAGAAACTGTATACTTAGGTGCAGGCAAAAGGGGCGTTCCATTAGAATTAAATCGATAATTGCCACCAGCAGCAGTGATTTCATTAAAGAAATCTTCCGTTTTCATAAAGTCAAGGGCCTTTTCTGTTCCAGCATCCTGATACTTAAAGCAAGCCGGGACATTTTCTGTTTCCAGAAAATAATTGTTTTCAAAAACAGGGGTACCAGAAGAAACGCCGCCTGCAATACCGCCTAAACGCTTATAAGGTGTAGTGGCAGTATATTGAGATAAATCCATTTCACCAGCGAAATAGCAATGTCTGATTTCTGTACCTGCACCAACTGTGCCTGCAATGCCGCCGAAATTCGTAGTGCCATGGCCAAGAGGAACCATTTTCCCGGTGGAATAACAATTGATAATCTTTGAGCCTTGATACAACTGCCCAACAATTCCGCCGGTATGGGGTGTCCAAGAGGTCATATCGCCTGTATTGGCGCAATACTGTACGGTACTGTTGTCAGCAACACCTACGATACCGCCCATCTGCAAAGAGGTAGTATCCGTCGTTACTGAAAAAGTCCCCTTGTTTTGGCAGTGTTCAATCGTGCTATTTATCGCATATCCGCACAAAGCCGCAGGGCCGTTGATATATTTGTCCGTATCCGTGAACGATACATCCGAAACGCAGTCAGAAATTTTGCTGTTTTCTGCAACGCCCGCAACTGTTCCAAAAAAGACATACCCTGAATTGGACACATCCAGCTTGCCTTGAATTGTCAAACCGGAAATTTCAGCGCCGTAAGCCACGCTGAAAAATCCGAAAACCGGATACTCTGCCTTTCCATAGTTTTCGGAAAAATCTAAATTGGAAATCGTATGTCCGTTTCCGTAAAATTTGCCGCTGAAGTAGTGCAGCAGATTTCCGTCGCCGTCAAAGACGCTGCCAATCGGTTTCCACACAACACCTGTTAAATCCAAATCCGCATCAAGAGATACAACCGCATCTATTTTATCGTCATATTCGCCATTGTCCACAGCTTTTGCAAATTGCAAAAGTTCATCTTTTGTTGTGATTGAGGTTTTGTTGTCCGCTGCAAATGCTGCCGTTGGCAGCAGCGTAAAGCACAGCGCCAGAATAAGAAGCAGACTTCCGATGCGTTTTTTCATGGTGTATCCTCCTTTGTATGATGGTCAAAATTTTGTTCATGCCCGCCTGACCGCAGCGGGCAAAGTCCACAGGTTACAGAGCGGTATCATCCCGTGGGTACCCACGGGATGAGGGGCGCGCCCCTCATCATAAGTTTTTCGCTTCATACTAATTCATAATAATTATATCCGCATTTTTGCAAAATGTAAATCGTTCTAAAGTATGAGGATGGATAAAATTTTTGAATATGCTACTCGCCTTCACGTTTTACAACATTCAGCCATTTCTTTTTCCATGTATTAGGGTGGATCAGCAGGGTTGGCTTCCCCAACGCAAGGGCATAGGCCATAGCCTTGTCCTCTGCGCTACCGCTGGCAAGTTCAGGGTCATATACGGCCAGCAACATATCAGACTGCTTGACGATCCGCCGATAGGCCATAAGCTGTGCGTTGGGTGTCTCCTGATAGTCTACACAGGAAAGGTCGGTGCAGTCCGCCAGCATATCGAAATAGCGTTCCCGCAGCTGCGGCGTCCACTTGGTAGCCTGTTCTTCAAAAGGGGTTACGCAAACAAGGCGCATGGCCTCGTCATTCTGCTTTGTGATATTGACGATTTCCCCGGCGTACAATCCCACGCCGGGGTCACAGGCAACTTGAAATTCTGTCACTCCACATTGACGCAGTTCCATAATACACTGAGCCAGTTCCAGCTTCATCTGGCGGCATTGAGTATCTTCTTCGTCAAAGCCCCATGGAAACCGCATGGGATGCTGGCCTATGATCGCGCAACGGTACCCTTTTTCCATATTCCCACCAGCTTTTATGTAGTCTATTGGCTTACAATTTGTATTCTAACAGTCGCTATTTTTCGCGTCAACAGGAATGTAAGCTATAAGCATACAAAATTAATACTTATAGCGCACAAGTGGAGGCGAACACATGGATAAGAAGCTACTCGGAAAGCGAATCAATATCGCACGCAAGGAACGGGGCTGGACGAGTGAGCGTCTGTCAGAAGCCTGCAACATTAATGCAACCTATCTCCGGCAAATCGAATCAGGAGCAAAAGTTCCCAGTCTGCAAGTATTTGTTCTGCTGTGTGAAGCATTAAAAGTCTCACCAACCTATTTGTTGGCAGAAGTTTTACCCAGCATGGAGCTTCAAAACATGGATGTGCTTTTGGAACTGTGGCAGACTGCCACGCCAAGGCAAATTACAATGATTACTTCCATGATTCGGAGCGCGCTGGACGCGTCTAAAGATTAAAAGTGGGCGGGCAGCTGTATAGCTGCCCGCCCGTTTAAGTCTACCGTGTTGCCCGGATCAATGATTGCGTTTTCAGCAAAAGTGCGGCCAGCGCACGGTGATCTTCCCGCTCCGTCCACCATTGAGGCTTCAGGAATTGAAGCACCTGCTCTGCCCGGAGCCGCAAAAAGCCTTTGGGATTTCTGCGCGAAAGTGCAAAAACGAAAATGAGAGGGTCCCCACTGAAATACACTTGAATTTCAGTGGGGACCCTCTCATTTTAAGCCATTGCGCATAAAAGTCCTTCGCAAAGTGGGCAAACAGTATGAAAAACTGGGACTACTTTTTGTTGGTTATAGCTGCACGCTGGATAAGCTGTCACACCTTCAAAATAAAATGGCTTTTGTGAAAGTCGAGCAGGCCCTCATCCCGCATTTTTCCAAGCTCCAGAGACAGCCCGCTGCGCTCCACGCCAAGGTAATCCGCAAGCTGCTGGCGGGAGAATGGAATGTCGAATTCATAGCCGCCCCGGCGCTGTGCCTCAGCGGAAAAATAGGACATCAGCTTTGCCCGGGTCGTGCGCTGGCCCGTGTGGGTGAGTTTTTCGTTGAGCCGCAGGTTCTCCTCTGCCAGTTCGCCCAGCAGGTTGCGGATGATGCGGCTATGGTGGGAGCAGGCGGAGGGGCACACGCTCAAAACGCGTCTTATATGCAGAAACATCACCGTCACCGCGCTCTCCGCCTCCACGCTCACATTCAGCACCGCTCCCGGCGCGCAGGCGAACACCTCCGCGAAGGTCTGCCCCGGCC
>OODS01002085.1_pt1 | contig 12011 bp, 10 predicted proteins | sample 1671531 | NCBI WGS metagenome assembly OODS01 (sample SAMN06348166, study PRJEB24527) | human gut metagenome | biome: human gut; feature: ankylosing spondylitis patient; material: feces | host: Homo sapiens | place: China | collected 2015-10 | reverse complement strand
TCTTGCCGTAGGTCACGAGGTCGGCCTGCACACCGAAATATTCCTGTGCACCGCCGGCCGCGAGGCGGAAACCCGTGATGACCTCGTCGAAAATGAGCAGCGCACCGTGCTTGTCACAGAGCGCACGCAGTCCCGACAGGAAACCCTCCTCGGGCGGAACGACGCCCATGTTCGCCGCGACAGGCTCAACGATGACCGCCGCGACCTCGCCGGGGTTCGTGTCCAGAAGCCGCTCTACCGAGGCAAGGTCGTTGTACTGCGCCATGAGCGTATCGCGGGCCGCGCCCTTGGTCACGCCTTTGGAGTCCGGTTCGCCCTGCGTGAGCGCACCGCTTCCTGCGCCGACGAGCATCGCGTCCGAGTGGCCGTGATAGCAGCCCTCGAACTTGATAATCTTATCTCGTCCGGTCGCGCCGCGCGCCAGACGGACCGCGCTCATGACCGCCTCCGTTCCCGAATTGACCATGCGGACCATCTCGACGCCGGGCAGCATGGACACCATTTTCTCCGCCATTTCGACTTCGAGGCCGGTCGGCGCGCCGAAGGAAAGGCCGCAGACCATGCGGTCGTACACGGCTTTCAGAATGTCGGGGTGGCTGTGGCCGAGGATCATCGGCCCCCACGAACCCACGTAGTCGATGTACTCCAGACCGTCCGCGTCCAGAATGTGACTGCCGAGGCCCTTGACGATAAAGCGTGGCGTGCCGCCGACCGCACGGAATGCGCGGACAGGCGAATTGACGCCGCCCGGCAGCACCTTGCAGCCGCGTTCAAACAGTTTCTCCGAGTTGGTCATATCAGCCGATGTCTCCTTTCCGAATGGCGTCCGCAAGCTCGCAGGCGAAATAGGTGATGAGCATATCTGCTCCGGCGCGGAAAATCGAAACCGCGCTCTCGCACATCACGCCGTACTCATCGATAAGACCGGCCTTCGCCGCCGCCTTTACCATCGCGTACTCGCCCGAAACCTGATACGCCGCAACCGGCAGGTCGAACTTCTCGCGGCACTCGCGCACAAGGTCGAGATACGGCATAGCGGGCTTGATCATCAGAATATCCGCGCCCTCCTGCGCGTCCAGCGCACACTCACGCATGGCCTCGCGGCCATTGTGCGGGTCCATCTGGTAGGAACGGCGGTCGCCGAAGGCCGGAGCCGAACCGGCGGCATCGCGGAACGGGCCGTAGAAGGTGGACGCAAACTTCGCGGAATACGCCATGATAGGGGTGTTCACGAAGCCGTTTTCGTCGAGCGCGGCACGGATCGCCGCCACGCGGCCGTCCATCATGTCGCTCGGCGCAACCATGTCCGCACCGGCGCGTGCGTGGCTGACTGCCGTTTTCGCGAGCACTTCGAGCGTCTTGTCGTTATCGACATAGTGGCCGCAGAGAATGCCGCAGTGGCCGTGCGAGGTGTATTCGCACATGCAGACGTCGGTGATGATGTACAGGTCGGGCGCGATGGCGCGAAGCGCACGGATGCCCTGCTGGACGATGCCGTTCGGCTCCCACGCCGACGAGCCGGTTTCGTCCTTATGCGCCGGCAGACCGAACAGCAGCACACGCGAAACGCCGTGCTCGCGCATTCTTTCGACCGCCTTGCCGAGCATATCGGGCGAGTAGTGATACTGTCCCGGCAGCGACTCGATCTCATCGCAGATGCCCGTGCCCTCCTTGATGAAGATCGGCCAGATCAGGCTGTCCGCCGAAATGCGCGTTTCGCGCACCATGCGGCGCAGCGTATCCGATGTCCGCAGTCGGCGCGGACGGATGGTTTTGTTGAACATTGCTTGTCACCCTTCCAGTACGGTTTTGCAGAGCGCGAGAAGCGCGGTTTCGGTCGCCTCCTGCGCGGTATATGGTTTCATTTCATAAGCGGCGGCGGCCTCGGCGGTCACGCTCCCGATGCAGAGCGCGTTAAGTCCCCTGACGTTTTCGCGTCCCACGGCCTCCGCGAAGCTGTGTACGGTGGACGCGCTCGTAAAGGTCGCGCCTGCAAGCGTTCCGTCCGCAACAGCCTGTCGCAGTCTGTCCGCCTTGCCGCAACGGCGGACGGTATCGTAAAGCGGCACATCGGTCACGGAAACGCCGCTTTCTTTCAGTTTTTCGGGTAAAGCAGCGCTCCCCTCAGCCGCACGCAGCAGAACTGCCGCGCCGCGCCCCTGCATCTCCCGGCAGAGCGCGTCCGCGAGGTGGGCGCTGTCGTAGGTTTCGGGCACGAGGTCAGCCGAAAGACCGTATTCCGCGAGCGCCGCAGCGGTTCCGCTGCCGATGCAGGCGAATTTTAAGCCATACAGCGCACGAAGGTCGCGTTTCAGCCGGAACAGCGCGTGCACCGCCGCCCGGACGCCTGCCGGGGAGGTGAATACCGCCCAGGTATGCTCGGTTTCGAGCGCCCGCGCAAGCGCGGAAACGTCCTCCCGCTCGCGTATCTCGATACAGGGCGCAGCGATAACCTCCGCGCCGAGCGCACGCAGGCCGGAAACGAGTGCGTTTCCCCGTCCCTGCGGCCGCGTGACCGCGACAGTCTTTCCGTGCAGCGGCAGCGGCGTCCACCAGTCGAGCGTGTCGCTGAGAGCACACACGCGCCCGACCACGATGAGCGCCGGACTTTTGATTTCGCGTCGGCGCACCTCCTGCGCGATGTCACGGACGGTCGCAATGACCTTGCGCTGCGTGCCGCGTGCGCCGTTTTCGATGACCGCCGCCGGGGTATCGCCCGACATTCCGGCGTCCGAAAGGCTGTGCATGACCTGTTCGAGCGAGGCGAGTCCCATCAGGAACACGAGCGTGCCCTTTGTGCGCACGAGCGCCTCGAAGTCGATGGAAAGCGGCTTTCCGGCTCTCGCGTGCGCGGTCACGATATGAACGGACGAGCAGAAGTCGCGGTGCGTCACCGGTATCCCGGCGAACGCCGGCGCCGCGAGGGCGCTCGTCACGCCCGGCAGCACGCGGAACGGTACGCCGTGCGCACGGAGATATTCGCACTCCTCGCCGCCGCGCCCGAACAGAAAGCCGTCGCCGCCCTTGAGGCGGACGGTTCGCTTTCTCTCCCGCGCCAGACGCACGAGAATGGCATTGATCTCGTCCTGCGGCACGGGATGGTGTCCCTGCTCCTTGCCCACGCAGATACGCGCCGCGCCCTCGGGCACGAGGTCGAGTATGCTCTCGTCCACCAGCCGGTCATAAACGACCGCGTCCGCGTCCTTCAGCGCCGCAAGGCCGCCGAGCGTCAGAAGCGCCGCGTCCCCCGGCCCTGCCCCGACGAGTGTTACCGTTTCCGTCATGTTTCCTCCTCTGCCTGCCGCCGCAGACGCGCCGCAAGCCTTTCTCCCAGTGCTTCCGCCCCGTGCGGCTCACCTGTTATCTCACCGCGCAGCAGCGTTTTCTCGTCCGCGCTGACGTAGAGCGCACGCAGCCGCAGCACGCCGTTTTCCATCACGGCATACACCGCCGCCGGGGAAAAGCAGCTTCCCCCGAGCGCACGTGCGCAGACCCGCGTTTCGCTGTCGTCGAGTTTTGCCGCCGCGTCCGCCATCTCGCCCTCTCTCGCCTGCACGGCGAGAATGCCCTGTCCCGCCGCCGGGAGCATTTCCTCCGGCGAAAAATACCGGCTGATGCGGTGCTCCAGCCCCAAGCGGTGCAGTCCTGCCGCCGCGAGCACCAGAGCGCCGTATTCGCCGCGCTCGAGCTTCGCAAGCCGCGTCTGCACGTTGCCGCGCACCGGCTGGACCTCGATTTCCGGGAACAGCTCGTGCAGCTGCACGCGCCGCCGTGCGGACGAACAGCCGAGCGGCTTTTCCCTGTCCCAGACGCCGTTTTCCGGCAGAACGAGCACATCTCTCGCGTCCGCGCGTTTGGGAAACGCCACGAGCGGCAGGCCGTCCGGCTGCTCCATCGGCACATCCTTGAGGCTGTGCACCGTGAGATCCACCTCGCCCGCCGCGAGCGCCCGGTCGAGTTCTTTCACAAACAGGCCCTTTCCGCCGACCTTGTCGAGCGTGCGGTCGAGGATCTTGTCGCCCGTGGTTTTCATCGTGACAAGCTCGCACTCGCCGAGGCGGTGCATCACTTCTTCCGCCTGCACGACCGCAAGGCGGCTCTCTCTGCTGCCGACTCTTATCATTCCATCTCCTCCAGAACGCGCCGGATGCGCTTTGCCGCCTCGGCGGTCTTTCCGTAGTCAGAAACAACGTGTAGCCATTGCACGAGCTTTAATCACCCAACCACAAATCATTCTGGCAGATGAACCAACAGGAGCTTTAGATAGCAAAACTTCTGTGGAAGTGATGCAGATTCTGAAAGATCTTCATAAACTGGGAATGACGATTGTCGTTGTCACCCACGAAAGTGGAGTCGCCAACCAGACAGACAAGATTATACATATCAAAGATGGAATCATCGAACGTATTGAAGATAATATCGACCATGACGCTTCTCCTTTCGGAAAAGACGGTATCATGAAATAATCTAAAATCCACCACTATACAAACATTATCATGATTGACATCTGGCAAGAAATATATAGTACCATCAAACGCAACAAGCTAAGGACTTTTCTCACAGGATTTGCCGTGGCATGGGGAATCTTTATGCTTATCGTCCTACTAGGTGCAGGCAACGGACTGATCCACGCATTCGAGCAATCGGCTTCCGAACGTGCCATGAACTCCATCAAGATTTTTCCGGGATGGACCAGTAAATCATACGACGGACTGAAAGAAGGAAAACGGGTGCAACTGGACAATAAAGACATGGATGCTACCAGTCATTATTTCCCGAATCATGTCATCAAGGCCGGAGCAACCGTGTGGCAGGGAGGCGTTAATCTTAGTTTCGGGCAAGAATACGTCAGCCTGAACCTTTCCGGCGTATATCCCAATCATACAGAGGTAGAAGTCGTGAAGCTTTTCGAAGGACGTTTTATCAATGAAATTGATATCAAGGAACGCCGGAAAGTTATTGTGCTTCATAAGAAAACAGCAGAAATCCTTTTTAACAAGACTCATACCGAGCCAATCGGACAGTTTGTCAACGCCGGAAATGTGGTTTATCAGGTAGTAGGTCTTTATAATGATAAAGGAGATAGCGGAGACAGCGATGCCTACATTCCTTTTACCACTCTACAAACGATTTATAATAAAGGAGACAAACTGAATAACCTGGTCATGACTACTAAAAATCTGGAAACAGTAGAGGTCAATGAGGCTTTTGAAGCCCATTACCGCAAAGTATTGGGAGCCAACCATCGGTTTGACCCAACGGACCACAGTGCTATCTGGATATGGAACCGGTTTACCAACTATCTGCAACAGCAGAAAGGTTCGGGCATGCTGCGTATCGCCATCTGGGTAATCGGCATCTTTACATTACTTAGCGGAATCGTTGGAGTTTCCAACATCATGCTGATTACCGTCAAAGAACGTACCCGCGAGTTTGGTATTCGTAAGGCTTTGGGAGCCAAACCGCTTTCCATTCTCTGGTTGATTATCGTAGAGAGTGTCACCATCACCACCATATTCGGATATATCGGCATGGTAGCCGGTATCGGAGTGACCGAATGGATGAACAGCGCTTTCGGCAATCAGACCATGGACACCGGAATGTGGACGGAAACCGTTTTCCTGAATCCGACAGTAGATATAAGAATCGCCATACAGGCTACACTCACATTAATAATAGCTGGTACGTTAGCCGGATTATTCCCTGCCCGAAAAGCAGTTAGCATCCGACCGATCGAAGCACTTAGAGCAGATTAAGACTATGAGAATAGACATGGATACCTGTGAGGAAATCCTCATTACCATTACAAGAAATAAAACGAGAAGCCTGCTGACTGCATTCGGTGTTTTCTGGGGAATCTTTATGCTCGTAGCCCTTATCGGCGGCGGGCAAGGATTGGAGGACATGATGAAAAAGAACTTTGAAGGATTTGCCACCAATTCCGGTTTCCTTGTCTCGCAAAGAACGGGCGAGGCTTACAAAGGCTTCCGCAAAGGAAGATGGTGGAATCTGGAATCTACCGACATTGACCGTCTTCGCTCCCAAGTGAAAGAGGTGGAGATCATTACTCCGTCCGTAGCCCGTTGGGGTTCCAAAGCCGTATACGAAGATAAGAAATATGATTGTAGCGTGAAAGGATTGTATCCGGATTATCTCCACATTGAATCACAGGAAATGGCATACGGCAGGTTCATCAATGAGGTGGATATAAAGGAAGCACGCAAAGTATGTGTCATCGGAAAACGAATTTATGAAAGTCTTTTCAAACCGGGAGAAGACCCGTGTGGCAAATATGTAAGAGTAGATGGCATTTATTATCAAGTGATTGGCATGTCTTCTTCCGAAGGGGACATGAATATACAGGGACGGGCTTCGGAAGCTGTCACTCTTCCTTTCACTACGATGCAGCAAACATATAATCTGGGAGGACGAATTGATGTGATCTGGTTCACTGCGAAGCATGGAGTCAAAGTGTCTGAAATACAACCCAAAATGGAACAGGTCATTAAAGCCGCACATTATATCTCCCCGGATGACAAACAGGCTGTTATGTGCCTGAATGCCGAAGCTATGTTCTCTATGGTCGATAACCTGTTTACCGGTATCAACATACTTGTTTGGATGGTAGGATTGGGAACTTTGCTGGCAGGTGCCATCGGAGTATCCAATATTATGATGGTGACCGTTAAAGAACGTACCACAGAAATCGGTATCCGCCGGGCGATCGGTGCACGACCGAAAGATATTCTGCAACAAATTCTATCAGAGAGTATGGTACTTACCACCATTGCAGGAATGTGTGGAATATCCTTTGCCGTCATGGTGTTGCAACTTGTAGAGATGGGAGCCAACGCTGACGGAGGGGACACCCGTTTTCAAGTTACTTTCGGACTGGCAATCGGTACTTGTGCCCTTCTAATTGCACTGGGAATGTTGGCAGGTCTGGCACCTGCTTACCGGGCCATGGCTATCAAACCGATTGAAGCTATCCGCGACGAATAAAGAGGTGCGAGGGATTTCAATTATTAATCGTAAACAATAAAAATATAAATAAAGTCATGAAAAAGTATCTGAAAATCACATTATTGGTAATTATTGCCATAATCCTTGTCGGAACGTTCGTATTTCTTTATCAGAAATCCAAGCCTAAAGTGATCGTATATGAAACACTGGCAGCAGAAGTCACGGACCTTGAAAAGACTACAGTAGCCACCGGAAAGGTAGAGCCGAGAGATGAAATTTTAATCAAGCCTCAGATTTCCGGTATTGTAGACGAGGTATTCAAAGAAGCGGGACAGAGCGTAAAAAAAGGGGAAGTGATCGCGAAAGTCAAAGTAATTCCCGAACTCGGACAACTGAACTCCGCAGAAAGTCGTGTCCGCCTGGCAGAGATCAATGCAAAGCAGGCCGAAACAGACTTTACCCGTATCAAGAAGTTATATGAAGATCAGCTTATCAGTCGTGAAGATTACGAAAAAGGAGAAGTAGCGGTAAAGCAGGCACGGGAAGAGAATCAGACTGCCAAAGATAATCTGGAAATTATAAAAGAAGGAATCACTAAAAACAGTGCTTCATTCAGTAGCACCATGATCCGCTCTACTATTGACGGATTAATTCTGGACGTACCAGTGAAAGCCGGTAACTCCGTAATCATGAGTAATACATTCAACGACGGTACTACCATTGCTACGGTAGCAAACATGAACGATCTGATTTTCAGGGGAAATATTGACGAAACCGAAGTGGGTCGCATCCATGAGGGAATGCCGATTAAACTGACGATCGGAGCTTTACAGAATCTGACTTTTGATGCTATTCTCGAATATATTTCACCGAAAGGAGTAGAAACCAACGGAGCCAATCAATTTGAAATCAAAGCTGCTATCACAGTTCCGGATACCGTGCAGATTCGTTCCGGCTATTCTGCCAATGCAGAGATTGTGCTCCAGCGTGCCAGCAAAGTGCTGGCAGTACCCGAAAGTACGATTGAGTTCAGCGGTGACTCTACATTTGTGTATATCATGACGGACTCCGTACCACAACAGAAATTCGAACGTACACAGGTGACTACCGGAATGAGTGACGGTATCAAGATTGAGATAAAAAAAGGTGTAACCGCTCAGACCAAGTTACGCGGTGCTGAGAAAAAAGATAAATAACTGACATCCAATGAAAGTAATCAATAAAATGATGGCAATCATCCTGTTGAGCGGAACCGGTATCGGTTCTGTTCAAGCACAGGATACCACTCCGCAGACATGGACTTTACGGCAATGCATCGACTATGCCATCGAGCATAACATCGACATCCGCCAGACAGCCAATGAAGCCGAACAAAATAAGATTAGTGTAAACACCGCTAAATGGGCACGTCTGCCGAACTTAAACGGTGGTATCAGCCAGGGGTGGAGCTGGGGACGTACAGCTTCTCCGAAAGATAATTCATATAGTGATACTAACAGTTCCAGTACGGGAGTGAACTTAAGTACTAATGTACCTCTCTTCACAGGCTTACAATTATCCAATCAATATTCCCTTGCCAAGCTCAATTTACAGGCTGCTATCGAGGACCTGAATAAAGCCAAAGAGGATATTGCAATCAATGTTACCTCTGCCTATCTGCAAGTGCTTTTCAATCTGGAATTGAACAAGGTAGCACAAAATCAGGTTGAGTTAAGCAAAGATCAGCTGAAACGTATCAAAGGACTGCATGATGTCGGCAAGGCTTCACCGGCGGAGGTAGCTGAAGCGCAGGCACGTGTAGCACAGGATGAGATGACAGCCGTACAGGCAGACAATACATATAAATTGTCACTATTAAGTCTCAGCCAGTTATTAGAACTGCCTACACCGGAAGGTTTCGTTCTTGAGAATCCAAAAGAAGAACTGAAATTTGAACCTCTAACAGCTCCGGATGACATTTATATCCAGGCGATTGCCTATAAGCCCGGCATCAAGGCAGCAGAATATCGCTTACAAGGTAGTTTAAAAAACATTCGTATCGCTCAAAGTGAATTCTACCCCCAACTTTCTTTCAGTGCAGGGCTAGGAAGCAGCTACTATACACTCAACGGTGAAGCAGAATCCGGTTTTGCCCGTCAATTAAAAAATAACCTGAGCAAATCTATTTCTTTCAACCTGAGCGTTCCGATCTTCAACCGTTTTAGCACTCGTAATCGGGTACGCACTGCCCGCCTACAACAGTCAAACCTTGCTTTGCAACTGGACAACACCAAGAAAGTTCTTTATAAAGAAATCCAGCAAGCCTGGTATAATGCAGTAGCTGCAGAAAGTAAATATAACTCCAGCGAAGTTGCAGTGAAAGCCAACGAAGAATCTTTTCGGTTGATGAGCGAAAAATTCAATAACGGTAAAGCTACTTTTGTGGAATACAATGAAGCGAAACTAAACCTGACCAAAGCACTGTCGGATAAACTGCAAGCTAAATACGATTATCTGTTCCGTACTAAAATACTGGATTTCTATAAAGGAGAAATCATAGAATAGAACAGATTTCCGGCTATTTATCAAAAAGCCTTAAAAATAGAATACATCGGAAAAGTATTCTGTTTTTAAGGCTTTACTCATGTTTTCAAACTCACAAAAAACACTTGTTATTTATGTAAGAGATTTCTAAAACATATCCACCGGTTCATCCGTTACTATAGAAAGAACCAACAGTTATGAAACATATTATCATCGCAGTGATTCTAATAATTAGTAATGTATTTTTAGGAATTGCAAAACCAATGAAAAGTCAAGCGGAAATTTATTTTGCAGGAGGATGTTTTTGGGGAACCGAACACTTCCTGAAACAAATCAGAGGGGTAGAAAGTACTCAGGTGGGATATGCCAACAGCACCGTTGCCAATCCCAGTTATGAACAGGTGTGTTCGGGCAAGACAAATGCTGCCGAAACAGTGAAGGTTGTTTATGATCCGGAAGAAGTAAATCTGAGTTTATTGCTCAACCTCTATTTTCAGACAATCGATCCGACCAGCCTCAACCGACAGGGGAACGATCGTGGTACACAGTACAGAACCGGTATATATTATATCAATAAAGCCGATCTCCCCACCATCAATCAGGCGATCCAGGCATTAGCCACTCAATACAACAAACCGATTGCCGTTGAAGTGGAACCGTTGACAAACTTTTATCCGGCAGAAGTCTATCATCAGGATTATCTGGATAAGAATCCGGGCGGATATTGCCATATCAATCCGGCTTTATTTGAAATGGCACGAAAAGCGAATGCTCCCAAGACCGCAACTTATCAAAAACCGGATGATGCCACTCTCCGTAAGAAATTATCTGCCGAACAGTATGCAGTGACTCAGAAAAATGCCACAGAGCCGGCTTTCCATAACGAGTTCTGGAATGAACACCGCCCCGGCATTTATGTAGATATCACCACCGGAGAACCGTTGTTTGTTTCCACAGACAAATTTGATTCCGGTTGTGGATGGCCCAGTTTTTCCAAACCGATTCAGAAAGAGCTGATCGCAGAGAAGAAAGATACTACTCACGGAATGATACGGACAGAAGTACGCAGCAAGACAGGAGATGCGCATTTAGGACATGTATTTACAGACGGGCCAAAGGACAAAGGCGGATTGCGGTATTGTATCAATAGTGCTTCGCTGCGTTTTATCCCGAAAGAAAAAATGAAAGAAGAAGGATATGGAGAATATCTGCCGCTCATTAAATAGAACAATCTAGTAAACAGCACCGGTTTCAGACAGATACAATAAAAACGGCGGATTCCCTCGTTTGGGTAATCCACCGTTTTCGTTTGTTAAAACCTTAAGAGAGAAAGAGAATTTCACAATCCCCGGTATTGTTATCTTCCGGCAAGCAGCAAGTCTGCTTCATCTGTTACCGGAATCTGTATATTCATAGCCCAGTTGCCGGCTGATTCTTCAATCCATTTATAGTCATTCCACTTGTAGTTCATATACGCGATCGGCATATTAGCATCATTCAGTTCATAAACACTCTTTTCTACAGAATCATCATAAGCTCTGTGAGAATTATTCCAACGTGCATATACCAATGTGATTTCATTAGAAGAATAAGTATAATCGATCTTGAAATACGGAATCCATTTTTCAGTGGATGAATCCCACTTGAAAGCTTCTTTAGCTGTTACTCTCTTTTGATCATCATAAGTAAAATCATATTTCATGTGACGATAGAGAGAACCATCCAGTCTGTAAATCACCTTCGAAACAACAAGATCATCTACTTTCTCTTCATTAGTAATGAAGTTATTGTCCTGTGCTTTCAACTCTGTATTGGCGATACCGGCAACTACCATTGCCACTAAAACCATCATTCTGAATAATACTGTAGTTTTCATAATTGTATATTTTTTATTAGTTCAACTTTCTTTTTTTGTTCTTCTGTTTATTAGACGGAACGTCTATATGGAATGGTTGCAACTATCTGAACTTTTTTTTCATTTCTTTTGTTGCCCGCCTTCGAATATATAAATGCAATGGGCATGCCAAAAAGATAAATACTTAATAGTCAGCGGAAAGAAGAAAAACTGAGATGTACGAAAATGAACAGTTGTACGCTCATAAGCGGACACACTAATAAAAAAAGACTGCTTATATCTTGTTGAACAGAATATTATCTACCTTTGCAGCCAATAACTTATTAAAGGCAAAAGATGAAAAAGAACAGCAAAAAAAGTATTCTTCTTCTATCAATCGGAGGAGGCTTGTTTATCTGCCTTATCAGTATCTATTTGAGCCGCAATATGCTTCTGCAAAGCATAACTAACAAGCGTACGACTCATATCGAACAAACATACGGACTGCAAATTCATTATCAGAATCTACAGATGAAGGGATGTAGCGAAATTACTCTGCAAGGGCTTTCCATCGTTCCCGACCAACGGGATACCCTTCTTACACTACAATCTGTCAATGTCAGACTGAATTTTTGGAAACTGCTGAAAGGAAATATTGAAGTCCGCAACGTCCACATGAATGGACTGGCAA
>OODS01002067.1_pt1 | contig 12086 bp, 6 predicted proteins | sample 1671531 | NCBI WGS metagenome assembly OODS01 (sample SAMN06348166, study PRJEB24527) | human gut metagenome | biome: human gut; feature: ankylosing spondylitis patient; material: feces | host: Homo sapiens | place: China | collected 2015-10 | reverse complement strand
GCCTGCACGTCATCGGCGGCGGCGCACAGAACGACCTGCTGAACCGGATGACGGCCGACGCTGTCGGCATCCCCGTCGTGGCGGGCCCTGCCGAAGCCACGGCGCTGGGCAACATCATGGTGCAGGCGCGTGCCGCGGGCGTGGTCTCTTCGCTCGCCGAAATGCGGCGCTACATCGGCCGCTCGATCGAAACGAAAACATATCAACCGAAAAAATAAAACTGTCATCCTTATGAAAACGGAACTTATCGAAAAGGCATACGCCATCGCGCGGGAACGCTATGCGGAGATCGGCGTAGACACCGAAAAAGCGCTCGCGGCGCTTCAGAACATCTCCCTGTCGCTCCACTGCTGGCAGGCGGACGACGTGACGGGCTTCGAAAACCGGGGCGGCGACCTCACGGGCGGCATCCAGGCCACGGGCAACTACCCGGGCAAAGCCCGCAACATCGAAGAGCTGCGTGCCGACATCCTCAAGGCCAAGTCGTTCATTCCCGGTACGCACCGCCTGAACCTGCACGAGATCTACGGCGAGTTCGGCGGCGAGACGGTCGACCGCGACCAGGTGGAGCCCCGGCATTTCCAGGGCTGGATCGAGTGGGCGAAAGAGAACGGCATGAAGCTCGACTTCAACTCGACGTCGTTCTCGCACCCCAAGAGCGGCAACCTCTCGCTGGCCAATCCCGACCCCGGAATCCGGGACTTCTGGGTGGAACACACCAAGCGCTGCCGCGCCATTGCCGAAGAGATGGGCCGTGCGCAGGGCGACCCCTGCATCATGAATCTCTGGGTTCACGACGGCTCGAAAGACCTTACGGTGAACCGCATGCTCTACCGCGAGCTGCTGCGCGACTCGCTCGACCGCATCTTCGAGACCGAATACGACCACATGAAGGACTGCATCGAGTCGAAGGTGTTCGGCATCGGGCTGGAGAGCTATACCGTCGGGAGCAACGACTTCTACATCGGCTACGGAGCCAGCCGCGGCAAGATCGTGACCCTCGATACGGGGCATTTCCACCCCACGGAGATCGTGGCCGACAAGATTTCGTCGCTGCTGCTGTTCATCCCCGAGGTGATGCTGCACGTGTCGCGCCCGGTGCGCTGGGATTCCGACCACGTGACGATCATGAACGACGATACGCTGGAGCTGTGCAAGGAGATCGTACGCTGCGATGCGCTCGACCGCGTACATATCGGGCTGGATTATTTCGATGCCTCGATCAACCGCATCGGCGCCTATGTCATCGGTTCGCGCGCCACGCAGAAGTGCCTGATGCAGGCGTTGCTCGAACCGCTTGCGCAGCTTCGCCGGTACGAGGCTGCCGGACAGGGCTTCGAGCGCCTGGCGCTGCTCGAAGAGTCGAAGTCGCTGCCCTGGAACGCCGTATGGGACATGTTCTGCCTGCGCAACGACGTGCCCGTGGGCGAGGAGTTCATCGCCGGGATCCAGCAGTACGAAAGGGAAGTAACCTCCAAACGCTAAGGCCATGTACCGCATCGTACTGAACGAGACGTCGTACTACGGCGCAGGGTGCCGCTCGGTGATCGCCGACGAGATCCGCAAGCGGGGCTTTAAAAAGGTGCTGCTCGTAACGGACAAAGACCTCATCCGGTTCGGCGTGGCCGCGAAGATCGAGGAGGTGCTCCGCGGGGCGGACATTCCCTATGAGATTTACAGCCAGATCAAGGCCAACCCCACGATCCGCAACGTGCAGCAGGGCGTCGAGGCGTTCAAGGCTTCGGGCGCCGACTGCATGGTGGCGCTGGGCGGCGGCTCGTCGATCGACACGGCCAAAGCCGTGGGGATCATCGTCAACAATCCCGAGTTCGCCGACGTGCGTTCGCTCGAAGGGACGGCGGCGACCAAGCACCGCGCCGTGCCGACCTTCGCCGTGCCGACGACCGCGGGAACGGCGGCCGAGGTGACGATCAACTATGTCATCACCGACGAGGAGAACCGCAAGAAGATGGTCTGCGTCGATCCCAACGACATCCCGATGTGCGCGGTGATCGACTGCGAGCTGATGATGTCGATGCCCCGGGGGCTGACGGCCGCCACGGGCATGGACGCCCTGACGCACGCCATCGAAGGATATATCACGCCCGGGGCGTGGACGATGAGCGACATGTTCGAGCTGAAGGCCATCGAGCTGGTCGCCGCGCACTTGCGGAATGCCGTCGAGGACGGCAGCGACCCCGTCGCCCGCAACGGCATGGCCGAGGCACAGTACATCGCGGGCATGGGTTTCTCGAACGTCGGGCTGGGCATCGTGCACTCGATGGCGCACCCCCTGGGGGCGTTCTACGACACGCCGCACGGCGTGGCGAACGCACTGCTGCTGCCCTATGTGATGGAATACAACGCCGAGTCGCCCTCGCGCGCCAAATACCTCGACATCGCGCGGGCGATGGGCGTCGATACCGCGGGCATGAGCGTCGACGAGGGCGTCGCCGCGGCTGTCAGGGCCGTGCGCGACCTGTCGCTCAGCATCGGTATCCCGCAGCGCCTGCACGAGATCGGCGTGAAGGAGGAGGACATCCCCGCGCTGGCCGTGGCGGCGTTCAACGACGTCTGCACGGGCGGCAACCCGCGTCCGACCTCGGTCGGGGATATCGAAAAACTATACCGTACCGCATTCTAAAACAAAGGCCATGAATACGCTTCTCGGACTTCTGATCATCGCCGTCGGCAGCTTTTGCCAGTCGAGCTCCTATGTACCCATCAAAAAGGTGAAGGAGTGGTCGTGGGAGAGCTTCTGGCTGGTACAGGGCATCTTCGCCTGGCTGGTGTTCCCGCTGCTGGGGGCACTGCTGGCGGTTCCCGCGGGCAGCTCGCTCGGGGAAATCCTCTCGACCGACCCCTCCGCCGCCTTCAAGGCCGCCGGCTACGGCGTGCTGTGGGGCGTCGGCGGCCTGACGTTCGGGCTGTCGATGCGCTACCTCGGGGTGGCGCTCGGGCAGTCGATCGCCCTGGGCACCTGCGCCGGGTTCGGCACCCTCTTCCCCGCCATCTTCGCGGGCGAAAACCTCTTTGCGGGCAAAGGACTCGTACTGCTGCTGGGCGTCTCGATTACGCTGGCGGGCATCGCGGTGATCGGCTACGCCGGGTCGCTACGCGCGCAGAACATGACCGACGAGGAGAAACGCGCCGCCGTCAAGGACTTCGCCCTTACGAAGGGGCTGGCCGTGGCGTTGCTGGCGGGCGTGATGAGCGCCTGCTTCAACCTCGGGCTGGAGGCCGGGCGGCCGTTGCAGGTCGAGGGCGGCAGCGCCCTGTTCCGCACGCTGCCCGCCACGCTGATGGTGACGCTCGGGGGCTTCGTGACCAATGCCGTCTACTGCCTGTGGCAGAATGCGCGCAACCGCACGTTCGGCGACTACGGCAAAGGGGCGCTCTATGCCAACAACCTGCTGTTCTGCGCGTTGGCCGGGGCACTGTGGTACTCGCAGTTCTTCGGCTTCGGCATCGGGCAGACCTTCTTCGAGCCCGGGTCGGTCGTGGCGGCATTCGCCTGGTGCATCCTCATGGCGCTCAACGTCACCTTCTCCAACGTGTGGGGCATTATCCTCCGGGAGTGGCGCGGCGTGTCGGCCAAGACCGTGGGCGTATTGGTCTGCGGCCTGGCGATCCTGATTTTCTCACTCGTATTTCCTAATTTGTTCTGACGATGAAATCCATACTCGAAAACCGCCCGGCGCTGGCCGCCGAGGTGGACAAAGTGGCCGAGGTGGCCGGTTACCTCTGGCAGAAGGGGTGGGCCGAGCGCAATGGCGGCAACATCACGGTAAACATCACGGAGCACGTCGACGACGTGATCCGCGCGATGGAGCCGGTCAGCGGGCGTTTCCCGATCGGCACCACGCTGCCCCGCCTCAAGGGGTGCTATTTCTTCTGCAAGGGTACCAACAAACGTATGCGCGACCTGGCGCGCCGCCCGATGGAGAACGGCTCGGTAATCCGCATTCTCGACGACTGTGCGTCGTACGAGATCATCGCCGACAAGGCGGTGAAACCCACCTCGGAGCTGGCTTCGCATCTGGCGATGCACAACCAGATGATCGCCTCGGGCAACGGCTACAAGGCGGCGCTGCATACCCATCCCATCGACCTGATCGCCATGACGCACCACGCGCCGTTCCTCGAAAAGGACGTGTTGACGAACCTTCTGTGGAGCATGATCCCCGAGACGCGGGCCTTCTGCCCCAAGGGGCTGGGGATCGTTCCCTATAAGATGCCCTCGTCGGTCGAACTGGCCGAGGCCACCATCGCGCAGCTGCGCGAGTACGACGTGGTGATGTGGGAGAAACACGGCGTATGTGCCGTAGGGCCCGACATCTTCGAGGCGTTCGACCAGGTCGACGTGCTCTCGAAATCGGCGCAGATCTACCTCACGGCCCGTTCGATGGGCTTCGAGCCCGCCGGGACGACGCAGGAGCAGATGGACGAATTGAAACGGGCCTTTAACCTCTGACCCAAAGATGCCGGCGGGCGGGGACGGCAATCCCCGTCGGGAGCGGCAGACGGGCATCCCCGTATGCCGAAAGCCTGCGGACGGGGTATCCCTGCGGCCTTGGGCACCGGATCTGTCCGTACCTGTACCCCGGAACGCGGCGGGTGCCGTTGCCGCCGGAGGACGGAAACGATAATTTTACCGTTTTATGAAAAAGATACTTTTATCGCTTTGTTTTGCGGCTGCCGCGCTGGGTGCGCAGGCCGCGGCACCGTGTACGCCCGTGGGGCTGCGGTGCGAACATCTGGAGACGCCGCTGGGCATCGACGCCCCGGCGCCGCGACTGGGCTGGCGTCTGGACGACAGCCGTTCCGGGGCGCTCCAGCGGGCTTACAGGGTCGTCGTGGGGCGGGATTCCGCCGCCGTGGCCGCCGGATGCGGCGACGTGTGGGATTCGGGGCGCACGGATTCGGACGGGATGCTCGTCCGTTACGCCGGGCCGAAACTCGACCCGTTCACCCGGTATTACTGGGCCGTGACGGTGTGGGACAAGGACTACGCGCGCTCCTCGTCCGGGGTCGCGGCGTTCGAGACCGGCATGATGGGGGCCGGGAACTGGCAGGGATGCTGGATCAGCGACCACCACGACATAAACCATAAGCCAGCGCCCTATTTCCGCAAGGAGTTCTCCGTGGGCAAACGCGTGAAATCGGCCCGCGCCTATGTCGCGGCGGCCGGGTTGTACGAACTCCATATCAACGGGCGGAAGGTCGGCGACCACCGCCTCGACCCGATGTATACGCGCTTCGACCGCCGGAACCTCTACGTCACCTACGACGTGACGCGGCAGTTGCAGGACGGGGCCAATGCCGTGGGCATCCTGTTGGGCAACGGCTGGTACAACCACCAGTCGGGCGCCGTGTGGAACTTCGAGCGGGCGCCGTGGCGCAACCGCCCGGCGTTCTGCTTCGACCTGCGTATCGAGTATGCGGACGGGACGCACGAGGTCGTGAAGTCCGACCTCGACTGGCGCACCTCGGGCGGGCCGCTGGTGTTCAACAGCATCTATACTTCGGAGCATTACGACGCGCGGCTCGAACAGCCGGGCTGGAGCTCCCCCGGGTTCGACGACTCGGCCTGGGACGGGGTGATGTACCGCAGCGCGCCGTCGCAGAGGGTCACGGCACAGCAGACGGTGCCGATCCGCAACGTCACCCAATACAAGCCGCGCAGCGTGCGCAAGCTCGACGAACGGAGCTACCTCTACGATTTCGGCCAGAACATGGCCGGTGTGACGAAGCTCCGCCTGAGGGGTGAAGCCGGGACGCAGCTGCGGCTCATCCATGCCGAACGCCTGCGCGAAGACGGCCATGCCGACCTGTCGAACATCGACGTCTATTTCCGTCCGACGGACAAGGACGACCTGTTTCAGACCGACGTGGTGACCCTGAGCGGCCGCGACGACGAGTTCATGTCCCGGTTCAACTACAAGGGCTTCCGCTATGTCGAGGTAGTTGCCGACCGGCCGGTAGAGCTGTCTGCGGAGAACCTGACGGCCTATGCCATGCACAGCGACGTGACTCCCGTGGGGCATATCGAGACGTCGAACGACCTGGTGGACAAACTTTGGGACGCCACCAACAAGGCCTACCTCTCGAACCTGATGGGTTACCCGACCGACTGCCCCCAGCGCGAGAAGAACGGCTGGACGGGCGACGGCCACCTGGCCATCGAAACGGCGCTGTACAACTACGACGGCATTACGGTCTACGAGAAGTGGCTCGCCGACCACCGCGACGAACAGCAGCCCAACGGCGTGCTGCCCGACATCATCCCCACCGGCGGCTGGGGCTACGGCACGGCCAACGGGCTGGACTGGACGAGCACCATCGCCATCATCCCGTGGAACCTCTACCTCTTCTACGGGGACACGAAGCCGCTGGAGGATTACTACGAGAATATCAAACGCTATGTCGATTACGTCGACCGCCGCAGCCCGGGGCACCTATCCTCGTGGGGACGCGGCGACTGGGTGCCCGTCCGCTCGCAGTCGTCGCTGGAGCTGACCTCGTCGGTCTATTTCTACGTCGATGCCACGATCCTCGCCCGTGCCGCCGCCCTGTTCGGCCGGGAGGCCGACCGGAAGCACTACGAGGCACTGGCCGGCGAAATCCGCGGGGCCATCAACGACAAATACCTCGACCGTGCGACGGGCATCTATGCCAGCGGCACGCAGACCGAGCTGAGCGTTCCGCTGATGTGGGGCGTCGTGCCCGAGGAGATGGTCGCCAAGGTCGCCGGCAACCTCGCCCGCAAGGTCGCCGAAGCCGGGTTCCACCTCGACGTCGGGGTGCTGGGCGCCAAGGCCATCCTCAATGCGCTGAGCGAGAACGGCCATGCCGAAACGGCCTACAAGGTCGCGGTGCAGGACACCTATCCTTCGTGGGGATGGTGGATCGTGAACGGCGCCACCACGCTGCTCGAAAACTGGAACCTCGAAGCCACGCGCGACATCTCGGACAACCACATGATGTTCGGCGAGATCGGCGGGTGGTTCTTCAAGGGGCTGGGCGGCATCAAACCCGACCCCGAAGCGCCGGGCTTCAAACACATCCTGCTGCGCCCGAATTTCGTCGGCCCCGAGGAATTCGAGGCTTCGCACGACGCCCCCTGCGGGCGGATCGTGTCGGCATGGACGCGCCGGGGCAATACGGTGACCTACCGCGTCCGAATCCCGGCCAACAGTACCGCCACGCTCTATCTGCCGGCCAACGTGGACGGCGGAAAGGTGCATCAGCTGGGTGCCGGAAGCCATACGCTGACGCTCAGGGTGGCCAAATGACCCTTCCGCCTCGGGGCGGACGGCTGCTGCCGCGGGCCGCATTCCCGTGCGGGACGGCAGCCTGCACAGGACGATTTTTACCCATAACCTGAAATATTCCTGCGATGAACAAACTATCGAAACTGATTCTGATGCTGCCGCTGGCCCTCGCTCCGCTGGCGGGGCAGGCCGCCCCGAAGGGCGGCTCCCATGCCGCCCTGGCCGCGGGGTTCGTGGCGCCGCCCGACTCTGTCCAGACCTCGGTTTACTGGTACTGGCTTTCGGGCAATGTCTCGAAGGAGGGCGTGGTGAAAGACCTCGAAGCGATGAAACGGGCGGGGATCAACCGTGCCTTCATCGGCAATATCGGCCTCGGGGAGCTGGCGACGCCCTATGCCCCCGTGAAACTTTTTACGGACGAATGGTGGGGAGTGACCCATGCGGCGCTCAAACGCGCCTCGGAGCTGGGTATCGAGATCGGCATGTTCAACAGCCCCGGCTGGAGCCAGGCCGGAGGGCCGTGGATCGAACCCGGGCAGGCCATGCGTTACCTGGCTTCGGTCAAGGCGCATGTCCGGGGCGGCGGGAAGGTCGAGGCGGAGCTGCCGCGCCCGTCGGCCGATTTCCAGGACGTGCGGGTGGTCGCCTATCCCGCTCCCGCCGTGGGGCGTGCGGCGCTGACGGCGGCTGACACCCGTGTGACGGTTGCCGGAACGGCTGCCGGGGCGCAATGCCTCATAGACGGTGACCCGGCGACGGAGCTTCTCTTCGATGGCAGCCCCGAAGCCGTCATCGACTTGGTGACGGACGCCGACATGGATCTGCGCAACATCACGGTGTGGCCCGCCCGCCGTCCGATACGTGCCGAGGCCGAATTGCAGGTGAAGGGGGCGGACGGCTACCGGACAATCGCATCGTTCGGGATCGACCGCTCGAACCCCAATATCGAGGTCGGCTTCGACCCTTACGCCCCGGTTTCGGTCAGCGTGGCGAAGACCACGGGGCGCGAGTTCCGGCTCATAGTTCGCGGCGCGGGGAAGGATACGGGTTTCGCGGAAGTGCTGCTTTCCTCGCTGCCCCGTGTGGAGCGTTATGCGGAGAAGACCTTTGCCAAGATGTTCCAGTCGCCGCTGCCCTACTGGGAGGAGTACCAGTGGCGCGACCAGCCCGCGCTGGACGATGCCTCGCTGGCGGTCGACCCCGCGAAGGTGGTCGACATAACGGAATGTCTCGACGGTGACCGCCTGGTGTGGGAAGCCCCTGCCGGGGAGTGGGTCGTCATGCGTACCGGGATGCGCCCGACCGGCATCCAGAATTCGCCCGCGGCGCCCGAAGGCACCGGGCTCGAAGTGGACAAGATGACCCCGGCCTACCTGCAGCACCATTTCGACGCCTTTATCGGTGAGATACTCCGCCGCATCCCGGCCGAAGACCGCAGGACGTTCCGCGTGGTGGTGGCCGACAGCTACGAGAAGGGAGGGCAGAACTTTACGGATACCTTCCTGACCGACTTCAGGGAGCGTTACGGCTACGACGCCCTGCCGTTCCTGCCCGTTTACGACGGCGTGGTGGTCGGCAGCCAGGATATCTCCGACCGGTTTCTGTGGGACATGCGGCGCCTGGCGGCCGACAAGCTGGCCTATGCGCATATCGGGGGGCTGCGCGAAATCGCGCACAAATACGGGCTGACGTTGTGGCTGGAGAACTACGGCCACTGGGGTTATCCCGGCGAGTTCCTGCAGTACGGCGGCCAGTCGGACGAGGTCGGGGGCGAATTCTGGGGCGAAGGGTCGCTGGGCGACATCGAGAACCGTGCCGCCTCGTCGTGCGCCCACATCTACGGCAAGCGGAAAGTGTCGGCCGAGTCATACACCTCGGCCGGGAACGATTTCGGGCGTTATCCGGCGATGGTGAAGCCGCGCGGCGACAGGTTCTTCTCCGAGGGGATCAACAACACGCTGCTGCACGTCTACATTTCGCAGCCGGGCGACGAACTGCCCGGCATGAATGCCTGGTTCGGAACGGAATTCAACCGCAACAACACGTGGTTCTCGCATATCGACCTCTTCACGGATTACCTCAAGCGTGTCAATTACATGTTGCAGCAGGGGCTCAACGTCGCCGACGTGGCCTATTTCATCGGCGAGGACGCCCCGAAAATGACGGGCGTCACCGACCCGGCGCTGCCCCGGGGATACCAGTACGATTATATCAACGGCGAGGTGCTGCTGGAACGCGCCACCGTGAAGGACGGCCTGTGGACGCTTCCGCACGGGACGCAATACCGGATACTGGTGTTGCCGAAGCTCAAGACGATGCGCCCCGAACTGCTTGCGAAGCTGCGGGCGCTCGTCCGTGAGGGCGGCGTGCTGCTGGGGCCTGCGCCGCAGCGTTCGCCGAGCCTCGAAGGCTATCCCGATGCCGACGCCCGGGTGCGCCGCATGGCTGCGGAGCTCTGGGGCGGGGTCGACGGCAAGGCCGTGAAGGCCGCCCGCTACGGCAAGGGCGCCGTGCTGGACGGCATGACCATGGAGGAGGCGCTGGCCTATGTGCAGTGCCTGCCCGACTGCGAGGTCGGGGCCGATGTCCCCGTGCTCTTCGGGCACCGCGATGCGGGCGACGAGCAGATTTATTTCCTGACCAACCAGTCGGACGCGCGTATCGCTTTCCCCTGCACGCTGCGCGTGACCGGCTCTGTGCCCGAGGCATGGGATGCCGTGACGGGGGCGATCCGTCCGCTGCCGGAGTTCGAGGATGACGGCCGCAGGACGACGCTGCCGATGGTGTTGGAGCCCAACCAAAGCCTGTTCGTCGTACTGCGCGCGGATGGGGCGGGCGCTGCGCACAGGGACGGGACGGCGAATTTCCCGACCCCGGTGCGGGTCAAGACGCTGGACGGGCCGTGGACACTGACCTTCCAGGAGGGGCGCCGGGGCCCGGCGGAGCCTGTCGTGGCGGACGAACTGAAAGACTTGCGGCTCTCCGACGACGAGTCGGTGCGCTATTTCTCGGGCAGTGTCCGCTATGAGACGACGTTCGACCTCAGGGGAAAGGAGAAATCCGGCCGGCTGTACGTGAACACGGGCCAGGTCGGCGTGATGGCCAAGGTCTATGTCAACGGCAAGTACGCCGGGGGCGTGTGGACGGCGCCGTACAGGGTCGACGTCACGGACTTCGTGCGCAAAGGGAAGAATACCCTCGTCATCGACGTGGTCAATACGTGGGTGAACCGCCTGATCGGCGACAGCAGGCTCCCCGAGGATCAGCGCGGGACATGGACGCTGAACAATCCGTGGCGTCCCGATTCGCAGTTACAGCCTTCGGGGCTGTTCAACCCGGTGGTAATCGAACGGATGATTGCACGATGAGACAGATAGCACTGCTTGCCCTGCTGCTGTCCTTTGCGGCGGCCGTGTACGGGCAGGAGAACATACTGGAGAAGGGGCTGGAAGGCCGGAGCGCCGCGGATGTGATTTCACGCAGGTACGTGACCCCGCTGCGGCTGGTCGCACTGCCCGGCGAGCTGACGGCGGGGGTGGAAAACCCCGAAGCGCTGCTCCGGAATTTCGACGGGCAGCTGACGACCGGGACACCCGATGTCTGCCGCCTCTCGACCCGCGACGGGCGCTCGGCTTCCGTGCTGCTCGATTTCGGCAAGGAGTTGTGCGGCGGGATCGCGCTCTCGGCGGCGATACGCGCCGACCAGCGGGCGCTGAAGGTGCGGATCCGCCTGGGCGAATCGGTGAGCGAGGCGATGAGCGACGTCGGCGGCGACGCCCCGATGGCCAGCGCCACGAACGAGCATTCGCTGCGCGATTTTACGCTCGGCGTGCCGTGGCTGGGCAATGTCGAGGCCGGGAACTCGGGGTTCCGCTTCGTGCGGATCGACCTGGTGGAGCCCGATGCGGAGCTCAATCTGAAAGCCGTGCGGGCGATCCTCCGTTACCGCGACGTCCCTTATCTGGGGTCGTTCCGCTGCGATGATGAACGGCTGAACCGCATCTGGGAGACGGGGGCCTATACCGTCCACCTCAATATGCAGGAGTACCTCTGGGACGGGGTGAAACGCGACCGCCTGGTATGGCTCGGGGACATGCACCCCGAGGTGATGACCGTCCAGAGCGTGTTCGGCGGCAATGAGGTCGTGCGCCGGAGCCTCGACCACGTGCGCGACAATACGCCGCTGCCCGGGTGGATGAACTGGATCGCGGCCTACTCGATGTGGTGGGTCATTATCCACCGCGACCTGTATATGTACGAGGGCGATTTGAACTATCTCGGTGAACAGCAGGAATATATGCGCGCCCTGCTGCAGGTGCTGGCGTCGCAGATGGACGGCGACCGCGAGAACCTGCAGGGCGGCCAGCGCCTGCTGGACTGGCCCACGTCCCAGATGCCCGACGTGATCCATGCCGGGTATCAGGCCCTGATGGTGATGGCCATGGAGGCCGGCGCCGAAATCGGTGGCTGGCTCGGCGACAGGCAGATGCAGTCGGAGTGCCGTGGGGCGCTGCGGCGGTTGCGGCGGCACGTGCCCGACCACCTGCGGAACAAGCAGGCGGCGGCGATGCTCGTGCTGGCCGGGCTGGCCGACCCCGGCAAGGTGTGCCGGACGGTGATCGCCCGGGGCGGGGCGGAAGGTTTCTCGACCTTCTACGGATATTACATGCTCGAGGCGCTGGCCGAAGGCGGCCTTTACGACGAGGCTTTGCAGATCATCTCCAATTATTGGGGTGCGATGCTCGACCTGGGGGCCACGACTTTCTGGGAAGACCTCAATTACGCGCATGCGGCAGGTGCGGCGCGTATCGA